>Ga0302320_10008466_pt1 | contig 22366 bp, 18 predicted proteins | sample Bog_T0_3_FD_202130 | JGI IMG/M metagenome (GOLD analysis project Ga0302320, IMG submission 202130) | Peat permafrost microbial communities from Stordalen Mire near Abisko, Sweden - Bog_T0_3 | ecosystem: Environmental > Terrestrial > Soil > Wetlands > Peat | place: Sweden: Abisko, Stordalen Mire...
TCTTGTAGTATCCCTCCGGGATTTCATCCGTCAGGTGCTCGATCTCGATGCGGTGCCGGGCGAAGTGATCATTCCACGGCAAGGCCCGGCGCGTTCAACCGCGTCTAAAGGTGCCAAGGAGGACGGATCTCGGGAAAGCAACAAGCAAGGTGGCAAGAACTTGGCCGCCGGCGGATCCGGTGGCGGAGCGGGAATCGGCGGAGGATACTCCTCTACGGATCCGTCAGAGTCGCATCACGAGTAATGGCGCTCATTGGCGAGCGCCGCCACCTACTCTTACACCGGCAGTTTGTTCCCTGACTGCTCCGCCACGATGTAAGTCGCGTACCACGCAGCCCAGTCTGCGTCGCGCTGTCCGGTACGCTTCTCGTGCTCACCATGCGCGGCCTCCGCGCGCCTGAGCGCGCGCTCCAGGTCATTGGTTGAGGCGAAGGTGATGATCGCCGGGTCGATGCGGCCGGGCAAGCGCGCCGTAACCTCCTGAAACAGCCACCCATTGCCGTCCGGGTCGTTGAACGTCGCAAAGGAGCCGTAGCTCGCATGCTGGGGTGCGGGGCCGCCGATTCGACCGATGCCGTTCGGCTGGAATTGAGCGCCCGGAGTCCCGGAGTGGAACACTTCGCTGACCTCGACGCGGCGGTCGACGAGTTCTTGGCGCGCAGCCTCAATGTCGGAGACTATCAGGTACAGACCCTGTGCAGAGCCGGGTGCGGCCGGGCTTATTTTGGTGCCGAATTGGATCGAGCAACCCGCGCCGGGCGGCGTGTACTGGACGATCCGAAAGCCGTTATCGAAGCGAAAGTCAGCGTCCAGCCTCCACCCAAGCCTGCCGTAGAACTCCTTGGCGCGCTCTACATCTGAGACCGGAAGCACAACCACTTCGAGTTTCATGTCGACTATTGGCGGTCTTGTCTCGTTGCCAACAGATGGCTCAGTGCTCATTACTGCCTCCCGGTTTGTTACGCTCGCGATAAAGACTCGGCGAACCTGTAGGCGCAACACAGTCACTCTTGCAAGCTATGGCTCGGATGATGACTCGATTGGCCACAACTCATCAGACCAGACGTGTAGAGATGATTCGATTGTACGATGGTATCGGTTGCAACCTTCTATCGACGAGTAACCGTATATGAGTGGCCATAGATAAAAGCACCGGCAGGCCCTCCAAAATCCGGATGCGATCCTCGCGATTTACATGGCACATTGGCACCCGGGATCATTGCGGCAGCTGCCGCACTTCTGATTCGTGCCGCATCGTGTTGGCCTCTCGTCTTGCAGGAAGTTTTGGTGTACCGCGACGGTGTTTTCTCCTACCCCTATTTCGGGGCTCAACCGAGGGTCCGCGCCCGTGTCTGTGGGTTGGGAGCTGCTCGGACGGTGTGCTTATCGAAGATGACATGTGCAAGTTTATGCAGCAATATGCACAAAAAGCCGTAACGCATCTCATGAACATCGACTTGACGGGCTTATCAAGCTATCGATTTCCCCATGGGACGCCATTCACCCTGCTGGGTTGAATTGGCTATGTCGCTCATGGTCGACCTCAACGGACAACTTCGGCTGCACGAGCGATTCCTGATCACCAGCGAGCGCGTCGGTGATGAAAGATTACCCGTGCTCATCGTCGACAATTTTCTCAGCAATCCGGAAATATTGGTGGAATATGCCGCGCAGCATTGCGCGTTCGAAGGGGTATCCGACACATTCTATCCCGGCGCCCGCGCGCCGATTCCTGCGATCTATTGTTTTGCCCTGCGCGCCTTTCTTGGGCAGGCGATCGGCGCGGCGTTTGGCTTAGGCGATAGCCACGTCACTGGCGAGTTGAGCCATTTTTCGCTGGTCACGACGCCGCCAGAAAAACTGACCCCGCTGCAAAGGATTCCGCACTTCGACAATCCGAACCCCAAGCAGCTGGCGGTGCTGCATTATTTGTGCGGCCCGGAGCATGGCGGCACGTCTTTCTATCGTCATCGTCGCACGGGTTTCGAGTTTGTCGACCAATCCCGCAGCGGTGCTTACGCGGCTGCCGTCAAGGAGGATCTCGCGGCCTTGGGGCTGCCGGCTGCGAAGTACATCTGCGGCAATGACGCGATGTTCGAGCGCATCGCGAGCATCGATGCGGCCTTCAATCGCGTGCTGATCTACCGCAGCATCGCTCTGCACAGCCCCGACATCCGGACCGGATTTCATTTTGATGCCGATCCGCGCACCGGCCGGCTGACGGCGAACACATTTTTTTACTATCGATAAGCGCTACGCCCGGCAGTGCTGCGCAATGAACTCGGCATGCGTGGGCATTGCCTCAGCGGTCTGGCGAATGAGCGCGCGCATGCGCTCGAGTTCACTCCTCACCGCATCCATGGGCAGGACGTCCGCGAGCGGATCGTAGCGACGCGGCCAGATATCCTGACCGATGAACACCGACAGCCAATTGGGCTCCACGAACAGCTCTTGTAATTGGAAGGCCACGCGTCCGCTGCTGCGGAACAACTCGATTCGATACTTGAGTGCGTCCGGGATATCCATTTCACGGCAGTAGCGCCACAGTGGAGCATCGTCGCGCGATGTGGCATGGTAGTGCAAGATAATGAAGTCCCGGACCTTCTCGTATTCATCGATTTGCAACCGATTGTATTCCTCGGCGTCGTGCGGATCGAAGCTGCGGTCCGGAAAAATCGCGGCCAACTGAGTGATGCCGCTTTGGATCAGATGGATGCTGGTGGATTCGAGGGGCTCGAGAAAGCCGCTGGCGAGCCCCAGGGCAACGCAGTTCTTGTGCCACAATTTCTTGCGCCGGCCGGTCGTAAACCGTAGCAGGCGTGGCTCCGATCGAGGCGCGCCGTCGAGATGGGAAAGCAACGTTGCCGTCGCCTCGTCGTCAGAAATGAATCGGCTGCAATACACATAGCCATTGCCAATGCGATGCTGCAGAGGAATTCGCCATTGCCAGCCCGCCGTACGCGCCGTCGATCGGGTATAGGGGGTGAGCCCAACGGCACTTTCGCAGGGTACGGCCACCGCCCGGTCGCAGGGCAGCCAATGGGTCCAGTCCTCGTAACCTGTCTTCAACGCTCCCTCGATGAGCAACCCGCGAAAGCCCGAGCAGTCGATGAATAAATCCGCCTCGACCCGCTGCCCGTCATCGAGCTTCAGCGCTGCGATGAAGCCGTCCTCGCGCAGTTCCACTTCCACCACCTTGCGCTCAAGCCGCGCCACCCCTCGCGCCCGCGCGTAGCCGCGCAGATACTCTGCGTACAAGCTGGCGTCGAAATGCAGCGCGTAGGCGAGACTCGATAATATGAGCCGCGGATCCTCCACCGGACGCACGAACTTTCCGAGCCGCGCCGCCGTCCCCGACAGCGAAAAGTCGGCGAGCGCTTCTTGCTGGCCCGCGGCGCGCAGTCGCAGCCAGTAGTGGTGAAGCGACACTTGATCGATGGGCCTGCCGTACTTACCGAATGGGTGCAGATAGGTGTGGCCGAGCCGACCCCAGTCGCGGAATTCGATCCCGAGCTTGAATGTTGCCTGGGTCTTTCGAATGACGTCGTTCTCATCGATCCCGAGCAAGGTATTGAATGTCCGAATCGGCGGAATAGTCGCTTCGCCCACTCCCACGGTGCCGATCTCTGGCGATTCAACCACGGTGATCTTGCTGTAGCCGTTCTTCAAGACGCGCGCTAGCGTGGCTGCCGCCATCCAGCCGGCTGTGCCACCGCCGACGATCAGAATGCTTCGAATACGATTATCGGACATTTGGGCCTCGCCGAATCCAGGTCAGGGCGCGACTGCGCGGGCATTTTGCAGCAGATACGCGTCGTGCCGGGGGGCCGCTTCCGCGCTTTCGCGAATGACGCTGCGAATGTGCTTCAGGTGGGCGTGCATTTGCGCCAGATCGCGCTGATCGACCAACGGGTCGTGTCGCTGCGGCAAGATCCCCTGCCCCATGAACACTGCAATCCAATTCGGCGCCGCGAATAGATCGTGGTCGTACTTGACCACCCGTCCGCTATTGCGGAACTGACGGATCTTGTAGGCAAGCGTGTCCGGTATCTCCATACCGCTGCAGTGCCTCCACAGCGGAGCATCCTGACGTGTGGTTGCCTTGTAATGCAGAATAATAAAATCGCGAATGCGCTCGTATTCGTTGATCGCCACCCGATTGAATTCATCCGCGAGCCTCGGGTCACAGCCGCGGTCCGGAAAGAGATTGAGCAAGTGGGTAAGACCTTTTTGGATCAGATGGATGCTGGTGGACTCGAGAGGCTCGAGAAAACCGGCGGCGAGGCCCAGGGCAATGCAGTTCTTGTTCCACAATTTCTTGCGCCGGCCGGTGGTGAAGCGCAACAGGCGTGGCTCGGCTCGCGGCGGCCCATCGAGATGGGCGAGGAGCGTTGCCGTCGCCTCGTCGTCAGAAATGAATCGACTGCAGTACACATAACCATTGCCGATCCGATGCTGCAACGGAATGCGCCACTGCCAGCCGGCCGCGCGCGCGGTCGACCGAGTGTACGGTGTGAGCTCCCCGCCGCTCTGGCAGGGCACCGCTGCCGCCCGGTCGCAGGGCAGCCAATGGGTCCAGTCCTCATAACCCGTCTTTAGCGCCCCCTCGATGAGAAGCCCGCGAAAGCCCGAACAATCGATGAACAAGTCCGCCTCGACCCGCTGCCCATCGTCGAGCTTCAGCGCCGCGATGCCGCCGTCCTCGCGCAGCTCCACATCAATCACTTTGCGCTCCAGCCGCAACACGCCTCGCGTCTGCGCGTAGCCCCGCAAATACTGCGCGTATAGACTTGCATCGAAGTGAAAGGCGTGGGCAAACACGGCCGCCAGCGACTCATCGCTCGGACTGTAGGCGAAGACTCGTCCCAAGCGGGCAGCGACGGTGTTCAGAGACAATTCATCGAAGCCGCCCGTCTCGCCCGAGGCCCGGCACGCGAGCCATTCCTGAAGCAGCGATACTTGATCGAGACTGGTTCCGTGGGCGCCGAACGGATGGAAGTAGCTCTCGCCGACGGTCGACCAATCCTTGAATTCAATTCCGAGCTTGATCGTGCCCTGGGTTTGACGCAGAAATTCGTTCTCATCGATGCCGAGGGCCTGGTTGAACAAGCGTATGGCCGGAATCGTGGCCTCACCGACGCCGATGATGCCGATCTCCGGCGATTCAATCACGCGGATGCCGCCAAAGCGATGCCCGAGCCGGCGCGCGAGGATGGCGGCTGCCATCCATCCGGCCGTGCCGCCGCCCAGAATGGCGATTCCACAAGGTCGAGTGCCCGGCGCCGGCGCAATCACGTGCACGACCCGCCCGGCGTTGCCCGGCAATGCTGTTGAAGGTAGCGCGCATGCGTCGGCAGCGTGTCCACCCCCTCCTTGATCATGGTCCGCATTTGCGCCAGCGCAACTTTCACTTCGCTGACATCGAGCACGTCTGCGAGCGGGTCGTAATCCATGGGATCGATATTTTGACCCAACAGCACCGCGAGCCAACTGTCTTCGCCAAAGTGTTCCTCCTCGAACATGGCAACGCGCCCGCAGCGGTGGAACAATTCTATCTTGCGGCGCAGCGTCTCCGGAACTTGCATGTCGCGGCAGCTTTCCCAGAAAGGTGAATCGGCGCGCTGCGTGCACTTGTAGCGCAGAATGAGAAAATCTCGGATGCGTTCGTGTTCCATCCCCGTCAGGCGGTTGTACTCCTCGATGTCGGGCGGGCTGTTTCGGCTGACCGGAAACAGAGTGACCAGCCGAGCGATGCCCGTCTGAACCAAGTGCAGACCGGTGTGCTCCAGCGGCTCAGGATTGCCGCCCGTCAACGCGATGCAGTTCTTGTTCCAAAATCGCGTTGGGCAGCTGCGTGTCAATCGCATGAGGCTGGGCTCGACGAGCGCCTCGCCCGAAAGTCCGGCGAGCAATGTGCCGGTCGCTTCATCGTCGCTGATATGGCGGCTCGAGTAGGCGAAACCATCATCGGTGCAATGTTGCAGCGGGACCCGTCGCCGCCAGCCCGTCGCCTCGGCGCTCGATTCCGAATACGGCGCAGGATCGACAGAACTCGCGCACGGGACGGAGACGAAGCGATCGCAGGGCAGCCACGGTGACCAGTCCTGGTAGCCCATATCGAGTGCCTGCCGCGCAAGCATGGCGCACACGCCGGTGCAATCGATGTACAGGTCCGCGCTGATGCGCGTGCCGTCCTCCATCAGCAGAGCGTCGATGAAGCCGTCTTCGCCTCGCAACTGCACTTCGACGACGCGACGGTCATTGCGTGTGACGCCGTGCGCCTGAGCGTATTGCCGGAGGTACGAGGCCAATGACGCCGCTTGAAAGTGATATCCGTACGAATATAACGAGAGCACCGAGCTGCGGTCGGGAACGGGCGGCGCAAATCGGCTTTGCTTCGCAGCGACCGCTGCGGTCGAGTAATCCTCCAGAGCGAAGCGCTCCCCCAAACGACGCAACTTCAGCCAATAGTGATGGAAAGGCACGGCCTCGAGTTTCGCGCCGAGCGATCCGAAGGCATGAAAATAGCGCTCCCCGGGTGCACCCCAATTGGCAAATCGCGCTCCCAGCCTGAACGTGCCTCGGGTTTTTTGCAGCAGGTCGTGCTCGTTGATTCCGAGCAACTGATTCAGCCGGTGGAACGACGGCAGCGCCACTTCGCTGAACCCACCACGTTCGTAATTCGCTGAGTCGATCACGAGAATACGGTAACAGCTCGGGCTTAGAACCCGACCGAGCGTCGCCGCTGCCAGCCAACCGGTCGTGCCTCCGCCGACGATCGCGATGCGCTGCACCCGTTCCACGATCACCTCCACGCTACCATTGACAGCTATCATCCTATTTATCGTATAATATAACGGGACGCTGGGATTCAATGCTGAGAACAGAGCTTAAGGCTCAAATACGGCAATAGGGGAGTGTCAGTGAAAACGAAAAATAGACAGCCTGTCTACCAGGCAAGTGCGTTGGCCATCTTCACCTCGTTCGGCGCGCAAGCCTACGCGGATGCTACCGTCGCATCCGACGCCGATAATCTTTCGGAAATCGTGGTCACCGGCGTGCGCCAGGCCATGAAAGATTCCATCGGGGTCAAGAAGAACTCCGACACCATCGGCGACAACATATCCACCGCGGAAATCGGCCAGCTTCCCGACGTGACCATTGCGGAGGAACTCAACCGCCTCCCCGGCGTCAACACCACGCGCGATCGGGGAAACGCCAGCCAGGCATCGGTTCGAGGTCTGGGGCCGCGCCTGGTGTTCGGCCTGGTGAACGGCCGCGAGGTCGCATCGTCCGAGCCTTCTCAAGATCTGCGGTGGGAGATCTATCCTTCCGAAGTGCTGTCGGGCGCGGTGGTCAATAAAACCCAGGACGCGACTTTGGTGCCGGGCGGCATTGCAGCCACCGTCGATATCCGCACGCTGTCCCCACTCGATTACAAGGGACCGGAATTCAGTGTGCGCGCAGGTCCCACGTACAACGATGAGGGCAAGGATCTGCCTGGCTACAATCCCGTGGGCTATCGCGGCAGCGCCGGCTTTATCAAGCACATCAATGACGATTTCGCGATTTCGCTGGCCGCGAGCGTGCAACGCGAAAAGAACGGCTTCCCCGATTTTCGCACCTTCGGCTGGAACACACCGGCTAATTCCGGCGGTAATACCGGCGACTTGAATGGCGACGGCAAGCCGGACAACACGACCTGGGGTCTCAACACCGAAATCAAAGAGGTGACGCAGGACCGCTATGCACTCGCCGGCGGCGCGGGCTGGCGTATCAACGACGACCTGACGATCAAAGCCGACGGCCTGTATTCGCAGTACGAAATCAAAGAAAACCAATTCCAGACCTGGTATGGCAACAATATTACCGGCAACTGGGCCAACGGCAATGCCGCGGCCTACAATGCGCCGGGAAGTTCCTACCAAATCGTGAATGGCTCGGTGGTCGCTGCGGATCTCAATGGAGCGTATCCGAATTACGAGAGCGAGATCGCCCGCTACGATGAGAAGCACACGCTGCTAGTCTCGGGACTGAACGCCGAGTGGAAGTCCGGCGACTGGGACAATCAATTGGATCTGTCTCATTCGGACGCTTGGCGCCGCAACCAGTGGCAGGAAATTGCTTTGTCGGATCTGTATCCGCCCAATCTGGCATTCAATGTCACCAATGGGCAGGTCCCGTCTGGCTCCTTCCCGGGGTATGACCCATCCCAGCCATCGTTGCAATCTGCGGGCGGCAGCCGCGGCACCAACGGCACAAACATCAACGGCGCCGGTGAAAGCACGGGTCCGGAGGTGACGCGCGATGAGCTCAGCGCCATCGCATTGAACTTGTCGCGCGCCATCGAGAATCCGTTGATCTCGGCGGTGAAGTTTGGTGCGCGATATTCGGATCGTCAAAAGACTCACCATGAAAGTCAGTGGGGATTATGTGCCGGTACCGGGTCCGCTATTTTCACCCAGGCCGACAATCAGAATTCTCAAGTATGCGCGCCCGGATCAGCTACTCCGCAAAATCCCCTGTCTCTGGCAAACGCAGGGCTTTCGTCGTTTACGGCGCCTTCGTTCACGGCTCCGCCCCTGGTTTACGGTAATTTCAACAGCTTATTTCCGCTCGTGTACCCGAACTCTGCGGAGCCCGCGGGTTCCGATGAGCCGCTGCTGCGAACCAAAGTCACCGAAAAATCCTCTGAAGGCTATGTTCGCTTGGATTTCAAGTCCGCGGTCGGCGACATGCCGCTCAACGGCGATTTGGGAGTCAGAGTGGTCCATACCACCACCACCAGTTCCGGCTACCAGTCTCTCGACGGCGGCGTGACTTTCTCGCCGGTATCGATTAGCAACGAGTACACCGATGCACTGCCAAGCCTCAACGCGACCTTGCACCTGAGCGATAATCAGTTGCTGCGTTTCGGCGCGGCCATTGCCATCTCACGGCCGCCGCTCGATTCGCTCACGACAGGTTACAGCTTGAATCCTGCGGGGGGAACCGGCGGCGGCGGAAACCCCAAGCTCGACCCGTTCAAGGCCGATCAAGTCGACTTTTCGTATGAGTGGTACTTCCACGACGAGTCCCTGTTTGCGATTGCGCCTTACTACAAGGACGTCAAGACCTATATCGGCGCCGCTCAGTCCTTTGAACTGATCGGAGGCCAGCACTACACCATCACGTCGGAAAACAACACCAAGGGCGGCGAAATTGGCGGCGTCGAGGTCACGCTGCAGACTCGGTTCTACTTCCTGCCGGGATTTCTGCAGGACTTTGGCGTCTATGCAAACCACGCCCAGGTGGAATCGAACATCCATGAGGCCGCTCCCGTTGGCAATCCGTACCCGATGGTCGGATTTGCCAGAGGCACATCTGAATTTGATCTGTTCTACAACAAGGCGGGCTTTGAGTCGCGAGTCGCCCTGAAGAATCACACGGCGTTTACCGTGGCGCCGACATGGGTCGGCACAACGCTTAAGATGCTTGCGCCCGAGACCACGCTCGACGCCAGCGTCTCGTACTCCTTCGACAAGGCGTGGACGGTGCGTTTGCAAGGGAGCAATCTCACCAATGAAAGGGCGCGTTTCTCTACCGACAATAACCCGCAGAATCTTGCGAACGATGGCGGCTATCAGGTTTACGGTCGAGCCTATTTATTCGACGTCGGAGTCAAGTTCTAAGCTGATGCGGCCGTTACTGCTCGCCGCATGGCTGGCCGCAATTTTGTGGCTGCTGCCGGCCGCGGCACGTGAGCCGGATGGCGGGACCGCCATTCGCGCCGTGTATCTGGACAGGGCCGGCGTCGTGCGTTGGCGCGATTCGAACGCAGAAGTTGCGTTATACGGCGCCAACTACTGCATCATGTCCGGATCCGACTACCGCATGGCCGGCCTGGTATCCGGCGATCGCAAGGCGATGATCGATGAGGACATGGCGCACTTCGCGCGCATGGGCTGGACGGCGATGCGGCTGTGCTCCTGGGGCGACTGGGAGAATGCCGACAAGGACGGCAATCTCCTCGTCAACGAGCATGTCGATTTGCTCGACTATCTCGTGGCCAAGGCCCGCGAGCGGGGAATTTATATCCTGCTCACTCCCATTCACACGTATAACCCGGCGTTCGCGGATCAGTTGAACGAGCCCACGCCCAACGTCGGCTTCTCCCGATATTTCGAGAGGCCGGAAATGGGCACCAACGCCGCTTCCATTGCCGCGCAGGTCAAATACATCGGGCAGCTCCTGAATCACATCAATCCCTATACGCGCGTCGCGCTCAAGGATGAACCGGCTATAGTGTTCGTCGAGATGATCAACGAGCCCGTGCATCATCCCGAGGACGTTGCCGGTTCGCTGAACTACATCAATGCGCTCACGGAAGCCGTGCGCGGCACGGGAAGCAAACAGATTACCTTCTTCAACGTATCGCAGGATTTTGCGATAGCGCCCACCATCGCGAAATCGAAAGTCGACGGTGTCAGCTTCGGCTGGTACCCCACGAGTCTCGTCGCCGGCCATGCGTTGCGCGGCAATTTTCTGCAGGCGGTGGACGGGTATCCGGATATGCTGCGCCCCGAACTCAAGGGCAGGCCGCGAATCGTATACGAATTCGACCAGGCGGATCTTCTGTCCGGTTACCTGTATCCGGCGATGGCGCGCACCTTTCGCTCGGTGGGCGCGCAGTTTGCCACCATGTTCGCCTACGACATGCTGCGCACCGCGCCGTATAACCTCGGCTGGCAGACGCATTTTCTAAACCTGGTGCACACGCCCAGGAAGGCCGTGAGCGCGGTCATCGCGGCGGAGGCCATGCGCCGCCTGCCCCGGCTACAATCCTACGGTCGTTATCCCGACAATCTGACATTCGGCGATTTTCGCGTGAGCTATCCCGCCGATCTATCCGAACTCAATGCCGAGGATGCGTTCATGAACGCCGGCGATACAATCACCGCCGCGCGTAGCCCCAAGGCATTGAAGCGCATCGTCGGCTTAGGTTCCTCGCCGCTCGTAGGCTACGAAGGCACGGGCGCGTATTTCCTGGATAAGATTCGCGATGGCCTATGGCGCCTGGAAGTCTATCCGGATGAAGTGCTCGCCGCCGATCCCTTCGAGCAGCCCCGACCGGACCGGATCGTATCGCGGTTACTCTATCGATCCTGGCCCATGACCTTGCATCTGCTCGACCTCGGCGATGAATTCTTCGCCGCCCCAGTGAATGTTCCGGCGGATAAATCCGCCGCCGCGCGCCGCGCCGTCAACGCGCAGTTCACAATCGAGCCGGGAGTCTGGCTGCTGAGCCGCAACGAACACACCGACGCGTCAAGCTTGCCGGCCCGAATCTCCCGGGTAGCGCTCGACGAATATCACGTGAATGAGCCGACCGTCTATCCGGATTTGGTTGTGGCGCTTGCTGCCAAGGAATTCAGCGCCGAACGGCCGATCGAATTGGCGGTGCGCGTTGCCAACAGCGCATTGCCGGATGAAGTCGATCTATGGATTCGCGCCGCGGGCATGCGCTCCTTCGGCAATCCGACGCCCATGCATCGATCGCGTGGCAACGACTATGCCGCCGTCATCGGCCGCGGCGGGCTCGCACCGGGACTGTACGAATACGTCGTCAGTACGCGAACGGGCGCGCGCGTGAGCACATTTCCGGGAGGGTCACCCGAGGCGCCGACGGACTGGCCGTATCACGCCGCGACGCGCTGGTCGTTTCGCATCACACCTGCCGGCACGCCGATGCGGTTGCTCGATCCCAAGGAGGACTACGCGCGCCTGTCTTTCGTGCGCCCTGGCGAACAGTATCGGACGCCTTTCTTTCAGATCGCGCCCGGCGACAGTGCCGAGGAATCCGCACTCAGCCTCAGCGTGCCAGATTTAGGAAAGGATACGCCTGCACGCTACGCCGCTGCGCTGTTCGTGGGCGATGCCATTGCCGCGCGAAGATCCGATCTGCCGGCCGCCCGTGCCCTTGAGATCAAATTGCGCGCCCTCGGCGGCGCGAGGAAGACGCTGCAAGTGACCTTGATCGAACAGGATGGCGCCGCATGGAGCACGTCGATAGCCGCCGCCGATACTTGGTCCACCGTCACGGTGCCGCTGGATCAATTGACAATCTCCCGAAGCATCCACATACCGAGCCCCTACCCCGGCCTTTGGAATTATTGGCGCGACAGCCCGGTGCGGCGCGGAGTAGGCACCGATCGCATTCATTTGAGCGAGGTCGAAAGACTGCAACTCACTGTCACCCCGAATACCGGCGCTGCGGCCAGTGATGACGCGACGGGAGCGGCGGTCGAATCGATTCGGGTGATGTTCGCCGCACGTGAGCACCACGCTACGGCGCAAACTGGCATGTAACTCCATGCTCCGCCGCCGCGGTCTTGCAGTCGATGGACTCATACGGATTGGTGTTTCCCTGCAAAGGCAGAAAGGCCACGACCGCGGCCGTCTGATCTGCGCATCGATACTCAACCACGTAGCGCTTGAGATGATCCTCTTGCCCGATCATCCGAATCGGGTCTACCTTGCAAGGCACGCCGTGTTGGGCGAGAGCAGCTTTGAACGTGGCCAACGTCACGGGAATCTCGACCGGCCCGGTATCGGTTAGGCGGCATTTGGTACCCTGCTTCGCCGCGTCGCTGCAACTGGTCACGGTCGCCGTAGCGGTCGAGCCGGGCAGCGGGCTTCGCAACAAATAACCCTTGCCGTCTTGACAGGCGACTTCGGAATATTCCGACTGTGTGGCCGTGCTGCGTCCGAAGAACTTAAGGTCACGCACCACGCAGGGGGTAGCGCTCGCCGTCGCAATCATTGCAGACACATTCGCATACACATCTTTGTTTTCCGGCAGCTTGCAGAAAAAGGCCGGCGGAACACCCTTGGATGCATCCGCGGCGCGGGCCTCTTCGGCGTTCAGACAGGAAATTGCGATGGGCGTTTCCGACCCCTGGGCCTCGAGCAGATAGCCCGTGCCGCCGCTGCACGCCACTTCATAGACACGGGTGTCGACGTCCTTGCCCCCTGCTGCGGATTTGCGCGTGCCGGCAATCACCAGTTGCGCATTGCTCAACGTGCACGCGAGATGGAGGGCCTCGATCAACTTGGCGCTTTGCGCCTTGGCTTTGGCGCGCGCCTGAGGCGTATCGTTCGACGAGTCGGTGACGATGTCCTGCTTGTGATCGCCGCTGAGTTTCTCCAAATCACCGCGTGACAGCGATCCGTTGATCCCGCCGTTGTCCTGGTGCGTGCCTGGTGCGTTCTGAGCAAAAGCCGGCCAATTCGAGGCGCCTTGCATTGCAATGAGCGACACCAGGATGCACACGTTCTTGCAACGCGACGATCTGAGCATGCGACTACCTCTTGAAACCTTGGCCGTCCAGCCATTCCAGGAATTGGCCCGGCCACGCAGCCACTGAACCTGAGTTGCCGGCGCGCATGCCGAATCCATGACCGGCACCGGCGTAGACGTGCAGCTCCGCCTGCGCACCCGCTCGCCGCATGGCCAAATAAAACTCCGCAAGTCCCAACGATATGGCCGCTTGATCCTTTGCCCCGCAGGCCAGGAACGCCGTCGGCGTGTCGGCGCTAAGCTTCACGTCCCGCGGAATGGCTGGGTATAGCAGCGCCTGGAAACTCGGCCGAGCACTCAAGCGCTCCACGGCGTCCTCGGATTGCGGCGCGCCACCGGCTGCATCGGCTGTGGCGGCAAGGATTGCCAACTCACCGCCGGCTGAAAAGCCCATGACTCCGACGCGCGCCGGATCCACTCGCCATTGCACAGCGCGGCTGCGCACCAATCGGATTGCCCGCTGCACATCAGCCAGCTCATTGCCCTCCACGGAATACGTCGAGCCGGGCGCGCGTGCCAGCCGATACTTGAGTACAAAAGCCGCGACTCCGTGGGCCGCCAGAAAGGACGCCACGTTACCGCCCTCGTGATCCATCCATAGCTCGGTGTGACCGCCGCCGGGAATGACGACCACCGCAGTGCTCAAGCCCCGGCCGGGTGCCGGCAGATAGGGCGTGATGCTCGGCGCATGCACATTCGAGACAATGTGTTCGCCCTGCTCGTTGCGCCGCAGCGTCTCCTTGCCGGACTTGCCCTCGGAGCCGGGTGCAACGCCCGCCCATAGGGGCACCGTCGGCGCATCGGTGCCGCCAAACGCCGCTGGCGCGATCACCCAACACGCCACCGCAGCGGCTAGTGAATTCACGAGCCGCGTCGGCAATTTCATGCGCGGCGTCAGCGCTCGATCGGCCTGCGAGGCCATTCCAGTGTCTCCTCAGCGGCGATGGCGCCGGTCGGCGCCCGCAGGGTGATGCGGAGGCGAATCGCCTTCGCATCTTCTGCCGGCGACAAGGGTCCCTGGATCGGCACGGCACCGGTCCATTCAGCGGCTCGCCGCTCTCCTGCGCCGAGCGGCTTGCCTTTCTCATCCATGACTTTCCACTCCAGTCGATAGTCGTGCAGCGGGTAGTACGGCAGATTCGCTGCGGTGTTCGGTGTCAGCAGCACGCTGAAGCCGGTCGGCACCCGAGCTTCTGCGCCCTGCCAGTGTGCCTCGATCTTTGCCGGTCTTGTCAGCTGCTTCCAGGTGTCGTACGAAGGCTTGCGCTGCCGCCACTCGTCGACCAGGCCGTGCTCGACATAGCCCTCTGTCTCGCCCGGCCATAGATTGCGCGGCGACTTATAATCTTGATAGCACCAGAGAATCGTTCCGGCGATCCAATCGCGCGCCGCAAGCATTGGCATCTGTTCCTGCAAAGTCTTGACGCGGGCTTGATCCGCTTCAACCGGTCCCTTGGCGAAGATTCCGGCGAATCCCATTTCGGAAATGATCACCATCTTGTGGGGAAACAATGCCTCCATCCTGTCTAGCGCCGGTGCGAGCGCCGCGGCCGGCCCGTGCCAGGAGCCGAAGTACTGATTCATCATGATGAAATCCGCATCGTTGGCGGCCGAGGATTCCGCTCGATCGAGTTTTGGCAAATTATCGTCGGCGAAGCTGACGAAGCGGTCTGGATCGAGCTTGCGAATCATGTCCCGCATGGCGCGAAAGTAGGCGATTCCCGCGGGAGTTCCCATGGCGCTTTCATTGGCGACGCTCCAACCGAAAATGCTCGGATGGTTGCCGGCCTGCTCGATCATTTCACGCATCTGCTGTTGCGCGAGCGCGAGCACTCGCGGATCCGCCAGTTGTGCCTCGCTGAACTGCCAGATTGGAATTTCCGGTATCAGCAAAATCCCATGCCGGTCCGCGTAGTCGAGCACGAACGGATTTTGCGGATAGTGAACCGGCCGCGACAGCGTCGTGTGCAGGTTCTTCATATCCTCATAGTCATGCCGCATGGTGCCCGGCGTTTCGGCGAGCCCTTCCCAGGGCGAATCTTCGTGCCGCGCCATGCCCGTCAAGCGTACGCGCTCACCGTTGATGAGCAGGTGACGATCACTAATCGTCACGGCGCGCACGCCGAACGTAGCGGTGTCGTCATCGAGCAGCGCATGCTTGCCGTCTTCCAGCTCCACCGTCATGCGATATAGCTTCGGTTGATCGATGCCCCAGAGCGCAGGGGCTGCGAGTGTCAGAGACAGGTCGATATCCGCCGCGCCTCGTTGCAGAGAAATCGACCGGATCTCGCGCGCCGCGACCCGATCATCCGGGTCGAGTGCCGTAATCCGTACCGACACCCGGGTGGACTGCGCAAAAGAGCTTTTCAGATAAATGTGGTCGCGCACCTGCGCCGCACCCGCATTCATCGAGGTTCGGATCTGCTGGCGATCGATCCAAGCCGATCCCGTCGTGCTCAGCCAAACGTCGCGCACAATGCCGCCATACGTCCACCAGTCGTAGCGCGCTTGCGGAGTGCCGCGCTCGGCATAACCCGGAATGGTGGCGATGCCAGGCCGATTGTCGATGCGCACAGCCAGAATATTCGCGGCTTTCAAGGAAGGCGTAATGTCGAAGGAATAGGCGGTGAAGCCGCCTTCGTGGCGGCCCAGTTCCTTGCCGTTCAGCCAGACGCGCGCGTTGTAGAACGTGGCACCGAAGTGCAGTTCGACATGCGATCCGGGCGCGAGATGCGGCATCGTGATGCGCCGGAAATACCATCCCACGCCGAGATAGTCATGCAGCCGGCCGATGTTCCAGGTGTGAGGCAGATTGACGGACTCCGTATTGGCCGGCATTGCGGAGTTCCAGCCTGCTGCCTCACCATTCGCGTCTGGGTCGGCTCGAAACTGCCAATCCCGATCGAGATCGGTGCGCGCTGCTCCGAGTGCCGGCAGACAAAACATCATCGCAAGTAGACCAACCGCGATGGATCGGGCGATCAAGGCATCACCTGTCCACCGTTGACGTGAATATTCTGGCCTGTGATATACCCGCTGAGCTGCGCCGAGGCGAGGAACAGAAAGGCCCCCACGCAATCTTCCGGGGCGCCCACTCTGCCGAGATACACGGACTTGCGCATCGCCTCCATGCGCTCCGGCGGAGTTGCGGCGTGGAAGGGCGTGTCGATGACACCGGGTGATACCGTGTTGACGCGAATCTTGCGCGCCGCGAGCTCGCGCGCCAGATGACGCGTCAGATTGTGGACGAAGGCTTTCGCCGAGCCGTAAATACCGGTCCCCGGGCCGCCGCCGTCCAGCCCTGCGATGGATCCGACGTTGATGATCACTCCGCCGCCGCGCTCGTCCATGTGCGGAACGGCCGCCTGACAGGTTGCAACCACGGCCTTGGCGTTCAAGTTAAATACCTGATCTATCCACGCGGCATCGGCCTCGAGGATGGGCCTGCGGCTAATGAGCGAGCCCGCATTGTTGATGAGCACATCCAAGCCGCCCAGGGCTCGCGCGCCGGCATCGACGATGCTGGCCGCCGCACCGCTTAGCGCCAAATCTCCCTGCACGGGCACCGCCGTCCCGCCGGCACTGCGAATGTCTCGAATCAATGCATCGGCGGCCGCCGCGTTCGAGTTGAAGTGCACGGCGACCCGCGCACCCTGCCCGGCAAACGCTCGGCTGAGCGCCGCACCGATCCCGGTGCTCGCGCCCGTGACCAAGACCGACTTATTCCGTAGGTCATCTATTTGCAACATAGAACGCGCGCGATATTAATTGGAGTTCAAGCGCACCAAGCTCTGAAACAGTGCAGTTTCTGTATCATTAAATCTCATTAATATTATAATAAGCGCTGGAACAGGGTCAAGTGAATGCGCTTTTACATTGTTTATAGAAAAGCAGCGAAATGCACGGGTACGGGAGCATTTCGCGCACCCCGGGCGGCGCTGTCAGCAAAACCCGTGCAGCCAGCTCGCGCTGTTCGCGCACCGCACGGAACAGTATTTTGCCGACTCGCCAACGCGTACAATTAACGCCTAGGAATTGCTCGGTATCGAACATGACTGCTTCCGTCCGAGGCCAGAATCTGACTTACACCGTCGCCAACAGCATTGGCGCCGCCATCGTGACCGCCGTCTATTCTGCCGACAACCCCATTCCCATCGAAGCCGAGCTGTGCCGGCAGTACGGAGCCAGCCGCTCGGTGGTGCGCGAGGCGGTCAAAATGCTGACCGCAAAGGGCTTGCTCGGATCTCGTCCGCGCCTCGGAACCTGGGTGCAACCAGAGCAGAATTGGAATCTGCTAGACCCTGATGTCTTGGGCTGGTTGCTCGAGCGCAAGCACTCCCCTGCTCTGCTGGTTGAATTCACCGAACTGCGTCTGGCCGTAGAACCAGGCGCGGCCGCGCTCGCGGGTCGCGTGGCGGGCCCCGAGGAGAAGGCGGCGATTCGCAGCGCCATCGAACGCATGATAGCCGCCGACCGCGGCGACGATGACCCGCTCGATTCGGATATCGCCTTTCACGTCGCCGTGCTGCGCGCCAGCCGCAACCGGTTCTATGCGCAGCTCACCGGCTTCGTGGCTACCGCACTTCGTTTCAGCATCCGCACCACGAACCGCTATAAGGGCGTGCGCTTGGCGAGCGTGGCCGATCACAAGAAGGTTGCCGATGCCATCATCGGCGGCCGGCCCGTGGCCGCAGGCGAGGCCATGCGCAAGCTCATCCAAGAGGCGCTCGATCTGATCAACAAGCGGGAAGCTTCCCAAGTAGCGCGCCGCCTGTTGGTAAACTCGCAGCGCTAGGCTCCGCAATAGCGAACATCAGACATTACGATCGTCACGTCCGGCCGATCGCAGCAAATAATTTCGAGTTGATACCTAAGCCTAGCTCCCGCACGACGGATCTCCCTACTTACTGCCGATGTCACCAGGTTTACGCAATTACTACGGGAAGCAAGAATACATCTCAGTAACTTTAAAGCCCGCCGCTCCATCATCCGCTCCAAGGAGTGGCGTATGAATGCGGAGAGATGGGATGGAACGATGGCTGGCGTTAGTTGGGAGGCGAAAACACCTCAGCGTCACCTGCCCGAGTTTCGGACGGTACATACTGGGCACTGCATTTTCCCCCTGATGCGCATCGCGCATCCGCGAGACTTCATAGAACGTTCGACATCGACGAACCGCTGACCGATTCGCTAACCGCCTGCAGTCTCAACGTGAACCTCAAGTACGGCGCGATGGACGCGAAACTCCACTCAGGTAGAGGAGGCCAGTGAGGCATTCAATAATCCACTCGAAGCATTGACCTTGGGAGGTCTGCGGAATGCATTTTCGAATCGCCTGGCATCGCGGCGGCAATGTAACTTGCAGCGCCATCCTACGACTCGGGCGAAACGGGGTCGGCGCAACGGCGTGTACTGCGGCTGAGCTAAGGACAGCAGGGTAAAAGGTTGCGGCGCGGAGATTACGACCGCCGCAGCCACGCGCTAGTCACAAGATCCTGTGCAGTCCTTAGCCGTGGGTTATTCAGGGTTTCACCTAATGCGCAAGCACCACCCGACCAATGAGCTCGAGTCCAAGTTCGCGAATTGGAATCAGAAACGACATGCAAATGTGAAACAGCTCAATAAATCGCAATTGAAGAACGTTTGACTGCTTGTTTTCCAGATTCTTCGATTGCTCAGCGATTGTTGCTTTGCGTTAATCGGACGCATGAGTTACCAGATTGCGTCAAAAAAGGTTCACGGCTTCACGCTCATCGAGCTCATGGTGGCGGTGGCCATCGTCGCGATACTTTCGGCAATCGCCTATCCCAGCTATCGCAATTACGTCTTGCGCGGGCAGCTCGTCAACGCCACCAATGGATTGTCTTCATTGCAAGCCAATATGGAGCGCTATTACCAAGACAATCGGACGTACATGTCGACGGGCACGTTTACTTCGCCGTGCCTGACGGCCGCTCCGGTCGGCACTTTCCAGCTGTCGTGCTCGGCAGGCCCGACGGCGACGACATTTACGCTGCAGGCGTTGGGCTCGGCTAGTACCAACGGTTTCACGTACACGCTCGACCAAGCGGGCAATCAGGCAACGACGGTGACCGGCGTCACAGGGTGGGTCAACTGCAGCGCTTCGTGGGAAACCAAGGTGGGAACGTGCTGAAACGTCGCCTTCACGCGGCGGGATTCACAATCATTGAGGTCGTCGTCGCGATGACGATCTTCGCCATCTTGGTGACATTGGCGGTTCCGTCCATGGGCAAGTGGACCCGGAACGTGAAAGTGCGTGCCTCAACCGACGCTCTGCAAAACGGCGTGCGCTTGGCGCAGGCCGAATCATTGCGCCGTAGTAGGCAAGTCGTGTTCTATCTGACCGGCGGCACCAACTGGACCATTGACACGATTCCGTCCATGACAGACGGCAGCGAAACCAACCAGTTGGTGGCCTCTGGCGTGATAGGTTCGATAACGACAGGTGTTACGATCACCGGACCCACGGCTATTTGCTTTAATTCGGTCGGTCGACTTGTGGCCAATAGCAGCACCGGCGTCGCGGGAGTCACCTGTACGATGCCGACCGCAACACCGCCGGTCTGGAGCTACCAAATCGCATTGGCGGGTGCGGATCGCCCGCTGCAGCTGAACGTCGCGCTCGGCGGCCAAGTGCACATGTGCGATCCGGCAAAGACCCTCTCCAGCACCAACCCCGACGGGTGCTAGGGAGGATGAAATTGCGCTCGCAATTATCTTGGACGCGCTTGCCGAGCCGCAAGTGTCAACACGGCGTCGCACTGTTCGAGGCCTTGGTCTCGATCCTGATCTTCTCGTTCGGCCTTATCGGCTTGCTCGGCTTGGAAGCACGCGCCATCAATTTTTCGGCCGACGCCGAGGATCGCAACCGCGCGGCCCTGTTTGCCAACGAGGTCGCCAGCGAAATGTGGCTTGCCGGCACCGTCACGGTAAGCGCGGCGACGCTTACAACTTGGCAGACGAGCGTGGCTGATCCGACCCATACCGGACTTCCTAACGGCTCCGTGTCGATTATTGCGGTCGCCGGCAGCACCAATAGCGCCGACATCAAAATCACGTGGAAAGCGCCGTCGCGCGCGACCACCGACGCTCCGAGCGTACTCACTACGCGGGTGATTCTGCCGTGACGCCACTATCGAGGTTGCGCGCGTGGCCGCCGCGTCGACAGGGTGTTTGCGGCATGACACTGGTCGAATTGCTGGTCGCGATGATCATCGGGCTCGCACTGACCCTCGCCATTACAAGCCTGCTGATCGCGAGCGAGAATCACAAGCGGACCACGACCTCGACCAATGATGCGGAGCAGACAGGCGCCTACGCGTTCTACGCGCTCGACCGATCGTTGCGCAGCGCGGGTTCGAGCTTCGCCGAGAGTGCCTATGTGACAGATCGTGGCGTCATGGGATGCAAGCTCAACGCCGCCACGATTTGGCCCCGGGCGAGCGCTCTACCGACGCCATTTGGGACCAGTAGTTTCCAGGTCACAAGCGCCAACTTGCGCATGGCGCCGGCGCTAATTGCGAAGAATCAGTCGCTGTCGGGAACCGATGACGTGCTGGTTGTCATGGGCGGCTCGGGCGCCGCCGGCGGTGTGTCGCGTCAGGTAACCAACGCCGGGACCTCTACGACGCTGGTGCTCGACAACACGGTGGGATTTTTGCCGGGAGATGTGGCACTCGTAAGCCAGAGTCTCGTCAGCGACTGCCTGATCGAGCAAGTGGCGAGCGTTTCCGGCTCGACGTTAAACTTGGGCGGCACCTATTACACCGCGGGCTCAAGCACGACACTCGCGAGCTTATCCTCCAGCACGTCGAGTTACGTCACGCCGTTGGGCAACGCCGCCGCCAATAACATTCAATTGACGCTGTTCGGCGTAGGCTCCAACCGCACACTCTACAGCTACGACCTGCTGCAGAACCTGAAATTGGTGCAGGGCTCGGGCGCCGACACGTCGCAGGCCATCGCGGACGGTGTCGACCAAATGCACGCGATTTACGGCATCGACACCAATGGGGACGGCATTCAGGACAACTGGGCCGGCGCCAGCGACGCCGGCTACGACATCGCCACTGTCATGGCAACTCCGGCAACGATGCGCACGATCGTCGCGGTGCGGGTCGCGCTCGTGATGCGCGGCCAGTACCCAGATAAGAATCTGGTATCTCCCGCGACTCTCACTCTGTTCAGCGGTTTGACAAATGCCGGCGGTACGTCCCTGCAGCAGACCGTGAACCTGAGCGCGAACGATCAAAACTATCGCTATCGAGTTTTCGAATTCACCGTCCCACTGCGCAACATGCTTCTGCTGGCGGGTGGTCCATGAGGCGCGCAATCCGAGCGTGCGCGGCGCGGCAACGCGGCGTTGTCCTGATATTTACGTTGATGGTGCTGGTAATTTTGACGATTGGTGCGGTAGCGTTAATGCGTTCGATGGGCACGTCACTGTTCAGCGCCGGCAATCTTGCGTTTCGCCGCGACCTCACCAGCCAGGGCGAACAGGCAATCTCGAACGTGCTGACGCAGTTTGAGGCCGGTGGCGCCCTCGTCAGCGCCACCAGCAACGATGCCCCGAACCTGAACTATAAAGCCTCGGCGCTGCCGACCAACGCCCAGGGCGTGCCGACGGCGCTATTCAACAGTACGGCTTTTAACGCCGTAGGTGTTGCCACGAATGACATCACGGGCGCGACGCCGGATGTCACGATGCGCTACGTCATCGACCGTCTGTGCACCACGTCAGGCAGTTCCTCCACCACGTCTTGCGTGCAGTCATCCGCCTATCCGCCGGGCGGCACAGCATCGGCGTCGGCAGGAATCCCGGCGCCAACCGCGACGGTCTATCGGCTGAGCGTACGCGTCAGCGGTCCGCGGAGCACCCAGATTTACCTGCAAACCACCTTTACCAAGCCGGATTGAGAAGCGCTATGTCCGGCATTTTCAGAAGTGGTTCAAGGTGCACACGCGTGTGCCGTGTTGCCGCAGTCGGGCTCGGCGCGTTTCTTGGTT
>Ga0302320_10008468_pt1 | contig 22363 bp, 11 predicted proteins | sample Bog_T0_3_FD_202130 | JGI IMG/M metagenome (GOLD analysis project Ga0302320, IMG submission 202130) | Peat permafrost microbial communities from Stordalen Mire near Abisko, Sweden - Bog_T0_3 | ecosystem: Environmental > Terrestrial > Soil > Wetlands > Peat | place: Sweden: Abisko, Stordalen Mire...
TTTCAGCCGCGGTGAACGGCGACAATTCGAAGGGTGTCTCCGTTCCGCTGGATATCGTCGGCTTTAACTACCAGCTGATGTTTCCGGATCGTTTTCATAAGGCGAATCCCACGCGCCCACTCTACGGATCAGAGACGGCCAGCGCGATTTCAACGCGCGGCGAGTACACGACCGACAAGCTGCGCAATACCATCAGCGCTTACGACGTGAATCAGCCGGGCTGGGGCGAGACGGCCGAGACATGGTGGAAGTTCTACGCCACGCGCGAGTGGGAGGCGGGCGGCTTTGCGTGGACCGGCTTCGACTATCGCGGCGAACCCACGCCCTACGGATGGCCTTCAATCAACTCTCAGTTCGGCATTGTGGATATGTGCGGATTCCCGAAGGACACCTTCTACTACTACAAAGCGTGGTGGGGCAAGGATCCGGTGCTGCATCTGTTCCCGCACTGGAACTTCGAGGGCAGGGAAGGCGACGAGATTCCTGTGTGGGTGCACTCGAACCTGGATGAGGTGGAGCTGCTGGTGAATGGAAAAAGCCTGGGGAAGCAGGCTGTTCCGCACCTGGGACACGTGGAGTGGAAGGTGCGCTACGAACCGGGTGTCATCGTGGCGCAGGGTTTCAAAGACGGCAAAGTTGTGATGACGGAAAAGCGCGAGACCACCGGACCGGAAGTTGCGATCAGGCTGAAAGCCGACCGCACGGAGATCAATGCAGACGGTGAGGACGTGGTGGTCTTGACCGTGGATGTGTTGGATAAAGAGGGCCGCGCAGTACCGATCGCGTCGAACATGATCGCATTCAACATATCGGGCGCAGGCAAGCTCATCGGCGTGGGCAACGGCGATCCCAACTGCCAGGAGAGCGACAAGGCGTCGAGAAGGTCTCTGTTTAACGGATTGGCGCAGGCAATCGTGCAGGCCACCAAACAGCCGGGCGATATACAGATTGAAGCTGTGTCGGCGGGCGGGGGACGCTTGACTCCAGCGAAGCTGACAATTACGGCAAAGGCAGCGGAAGCGCGGCCTGCCGTGTAAAGAGCGCAACAGAACGAATCATGCAGGAATATGAATGTCCGCGTTGTTTGCGTTCAACGAGGCGTCCGGCTCCTGGGTTCCGTTCGCTGCGGCAGCGGATTTTTGTGACTCGGCATGTTGCTTTTCGTTCCTGAAGTCGGAGAAGTGGACCACGTTGTCGTAGGCGTCCTTGATTACATCCTGTAGCGGGATGACGCTTCCGTTGACGCGCTGCTCGTCCAGCAGGTCAAGATCGACATCGGCAAAGATCATCTGCTCCTGGTTGACGGTGCCTTCGGCGGCGATGCCGTCCCGTGCGAAGAAGTAGTCGGAAGGCGTGAGGATGGCGGCCTGGCCGTAGTTGGCGGCCATGTAAGGAACCAGCGTGAGGTTGCCCACGGTTCCGGTGACGGCGACGTAGATCTGGTTTTCGATGGCGCGCGCCTGAGCGCAGTAGCGGACCCGGCAGAAGCCCTCGCGGCCGTCAGTGCAAGAGGGGACGAAGAGAATCTCAGCGCCGGCCTCTGCCATCACACGCGCCACCTCTGGGAATTCGATGTCGTAACAGATGAGGATGGCGATGTTGCCAAAGTCGGTGTGGTAAAGGTAGAGGCCGTGGCCGCGGCTTAGCTGGTAGGGTCCGCTCTCAGTGGGCGTGAGGTGGACCTTCTTCTGCCGGAAGACCTTTCCATTGGGCGTGAAAAGGTGAGCGGCGTTGAAGACTTTGCCTCTCTGAATGACCGGATGCGTGCCGGCAATGATGTAGATGCCCGTCTCCTGTGCCAGGCGCATGAAGAGCGCCTCATATTGGGGCGCCATGCGGGCAAGGCGGCGTACGGCCAGCGCCGGAGCGGGCTCGTTGATAAAGCTGAGAAGCTGCATCGTAAAGAATTCTGGAAACAGGACGAAGTGGGCTTTGTAGTCTTTCGCGCTTTGCACGAAGAACTCGACCTGGCGCGCAAAGTCGTCAAAGCTCGAGATGGGCCGGACCAGGTATTGGACAGCAGCGATGCGGACACGCCGCGGGCGCGGAGACCCGCGCAGGGCCTCGGCGGCCACCTGCTCCAGCGCGGCATGTTGCATGTTTGCCTGCAGGCTGACTGAAGAGGTGTACTCCGGATTCAACCATTCCAGCAGCGTGGCGAAGCCGTTCGATTCTTCGTCCTGCATGTAGGCCGGCACCACATCGAGCACAACAAGGCCATTCTCAAGCTGGAAGGTGAGAGCGGGGTCGCGCCGTTTGCCGGCAACCACTTCGGCAACGTACTCCTTCGCGGTCATCTGGCTGGCGATGGCGGAGTAACCGGGAATCCGGCCGCCGGTGAGCAGCCGTTTGAGCGCGCGCTCGCGGATCAGCTCTTTTCTGGCTTTATAGAGCAGCGTTCCGATTCCGAGTTGGCGTGCGTTAGGATCGACACCCATATCCGCGCCGTAGAGTGTTTTGCCGAGCGGGTTGTGCGTGTCGAATGTTCCTTGCCCGGTGATGGAGGACCAGTTTGCCGATTCGGCATAGTCGTCCCAATCGATGAGCAGGGAACTTGCCGAGCCTAAAACGCAGCCGGCAGTGTCCTCGACAACGAACTGCCCTTCGGGAAATATTTCAAGATGATGCGCCAGGTGGGCGGGGCTCCAGGGGATCTGTCCTGGGAAGGCGCGAACCTGAACCTGAATGACCGACTCGATGTCGGCGAGGGTCATTTGACGGACGCAGAACTGATTGACGGGACCATCTGGGGCAGCCATCGTTGAATGCTCCTCGATTGAGCAGGTTGAGCATCCGTGAGGCTAATAGGTCCTTGTGAATCCAGTATGAACAGGGCGACAACGACAGCCACTGCTGCAGGTTAGAGCATGCCTTGCTGGATTCCAACAGGTGCATGCCTGGAAGGTTGGCCTGTTCTTAACAGACCGAAGTGAAACCACGCCGTTTTCCCGGGTATGCTGCTAGTGAATGGCGATCTTGCTTGTATGCGCGGTGCGCTTGGTGCCGTTTTCAGTGATCGATTGTTCGCGAACCATTGCTTCCAGGTCATCGCTGAAAAAGAGGACCCGGTTCCTTCCAGTTCTCTTTGCCGCATACATTGCTCGATCCGCTTTTTGCAGCAAGGAGTCGATTCCTGCGCCGTCGTTGGGAAAGGTGCTGATGCCAATGCTGGCGCCAATGACAATCTCATGTGTGTCGATTTGGAAGGGGGCTTCTAGAGATTCCATCAGGCTCACAGCAACTATCATTGCGTCTTCACGATTCTGCAAGTGATTCAGGATGACGGTGAACTCGTCCCCTCCGATGCGCGCCAAGGTATCGGATTCCCGTCCGCGGGACCGAAGGCGTTCTGCTACCCCACTCAACAGCAGGTCGCCGACAGCGTGGCCAAAGCTGTCGTTGACCAGCTTGAAGCCATCGAGGTCGATGTACAACAAGGCCAGAATGCGGTCGTCGCGTTTGGCGGCCGCCAGACTTTGTGAAAGACGATCGAACATGAGCCGGCGGTTGGGCAAGCCGGTGAGCTCGTCCACAAGGGCCTGATGCTTCAGTTTGGCCTCGGCTTCTCTCCTGGCACGATCCAGTTGCTGCAGGTCAGAAAGCATTCCATTGAATCCAACCACGAGTTGGGCAACCTCTTCACTGCCTCTCACAGAGACCGTGGTATCGAAGCGCTGCTCGCGAGCAAGTTTGCTCATGGCCGTGGAGAGATCTTCAACGGCCTGCGCCGTTTGAGAGGCTTTCTCCAGAGCGATCGTCTGCGAGCGCATGCGACGGCGCAGGGCCCCGCTCCATATCAGCACCGCAGCAAACAACAGCACCAACGGAAGTAGCAGAACGAGCGCCATTTGTGGTGTCCAAAACGGCGCATTTTGCACCACGGTTACATCTTCGGGCGAGCGAAGCAGGAGCTTGAAACTGACCGGGTCTTCCTGGGTCAGACGGTAGAGCCTGGTGGAGTCAACCTGTGCGGAGCAAACACCGATGAGCCGCAGAACACTGCCTTCGCGGAGTTTGGCCAGATCGGTTTCGCTTTTCGGGGTCGTGAGCTGTGCCGTGAAGGTTTGAAGGCCGGATTGCAGAATCAGGCTGATGCTGTCTGCCCCTCGCAACACCGTCAGCAACCGGGCTGTTACTGAAACCAGCTGCGCGTCGTCATCTCCACTCAGAAAGGACGATGCAGTGGTGATTTTCGCCAGGGGTTGCGCTCCTCCGGCCACGACGCGAAATGTCACATCGGTCAATACCGGCGTATACTTGCCAACCAGTGTGGGATAACCTACCGCTTCCACGCTTTCTCCCGCGCGCAAAGGCCGGGCATCGGCCTGAACCTGCACTCCGCCACTTGCGTCTTCCAGGTAGAAGAAGTCGCGCCCGGCCATGGTCACGGTGCCCGCAACTTTGACGCGGTGGCCGCTCCTGGCGTGAGGGGAGTAACGCAACAGGGACCCTATGGGCGTGGCCTCCATGTCGAGCGGATGAGGCGCAGGCGGCTCGAGAGCTTGGATCTGTGACGAGTCTGAAATCATCAGCTGGTATCCGATTAGCTGCCGGCGCGAGTTAAAGAGGTCGTTGAACACGCCGCGAATCCGGACCTTGGTGTCGTCCAGGGTTCCGGGGTCCAGGGGAACGGGAAGAACCGGCGGGCCGCCCACGTGAATCTGCCCGATATCGGTCTGGAGGTTGAACATCGGGTTGCGATGGTCAGGATTGTTCATCAGCTGAACGCGATGAATCAATCCGTCTACGGTAACGAAGCGCGATTCAAGCTCTCCAGCAACAGCATTGTCCGCAGTTACGGGAATCGGGACGGGAAGCGGGGCCGGACCCACAATCTGCAGCTTCGGAGCAACGATTACGGGAGCGAATCCTCCCCGCCCGGTCATTCCGGAAATGGTCACCCGTTGGCCCGGCTTCAAAGCGGGGTAGTGGCCGGAGTACTTCACGAAGATTCCTGCGGCGCTGTCCTGACACCAGAACTGTTCCCATACGGGATCAACGAACGTGACGACCGCAACGACCCGCAACGGTAGACCTTGCGCGGCCTGAGAGGGCGACAGTGCGCTAATCTCTGACAGGCTGGCGAGAGGCGCAAGGGCGCTTGCGGCCTCATTCTCGGCGTCAGCCAACTCGGCCGGAATCTCGGTGATCTGTGCGTGGGCTAGATTGATCGCCATTCCGTCCACAGCAGGGAAGCCTTCCACCTCCACGGCCGATCCGACCTTTACCGTGCTCGGTCGGGAAACGCTGCATTCGATTGCGCCCCAGGCATCTTCAAGCAGGACCGAGTCTGGATACACAGCGGCAATCCTGCCCCTGATTCGGATGCGATGGTTTTTGCCGACCGCCCCTTCTCGATAGAGGGCGCGGATGGAATACAAAGGGGAGCTTTGCGGAGCGGGTTGTTCCACCGTCACGTCCTTGCCGGAGGTGACCCAGACCCGTTTGGAGATCAGGTCGCCGCTGGAATTACGCACTTCTTCGGGCACGCCCAGAACGCGGATACTCGCGTCGACCAGCTTCGAGTAGTCCCGGTCAGGCTGTGCGATGATCAGGTCTGCTGCGGCTTTAGCATCCTGGATGGTCAGTTGTACCCGCCCAGAGGAGTCCAGCTTGGCGTCCCGAATCACGGCTGGGACCAATATTCTGATGCCGTTCTTTTCTTGTCCGGGAAACTTTGCCAGCGTCGCGGGAGCCGGAGGGGGCACCTTCACGCGGAAAAAGGAGGAGCTGACACTCACTTCTCTTAACGCCATGCTATCCGGTCCAACGTTGGGATCGTAGTGGGCTGTCTTAACCGCCTTGACGTCCACCGTCTCGCCAGCGTGAACCATGGCTGAAACCGGATTGCCGGAAATGGCGATCGCTCCGGTTTCATCCTGAATCCAGAACCGATTCCCGGGAACGTCCACATACGTCACCACACCCAGCAGACGCGCTGTGGATGACATCTGCATCAGTGTAAGATATTGAATCGTATCGTGTTTTGAGAAAACGGTTGAAGAGCGCAAAACGAGCGTTGTGCCTACGCCAGCCAGCAACAGGACCGGAATTGCAACGGCCCATACAAACCTGTGCCCGATTTGCCTCATTAGATAACTCTATCGGCTAAAGCCACAAGTATTTAACCCCCAAATTGAAATCGGCGCTGTGCGACACGTTACTAATTGTCATTTCAAGCAATGGCGCAACGAGTTGGTTGGCTGCAGTTCAGGGAGGGGAAGAAGGCCCTGCTATCACCGCAAGCCGGCATATTACGGCGAATCAGAGATAGGCAGGCGACGAATCTCCGTGGGCAAAGTGGGTGAGCCGGCATCGATCGGCGGTGATTTATCTCACAGGCTGACAGTTCAAATGGAGAGCAGAATGATGTTGCAGCGGAATCGGCCGATGAGGGATGAGATGCATGCCGCTTTTGCTCCTGTCATTGCGGCGGTCTGGTTGGAACTTCGCGGATGACTGTGAAGCGGAAGAGACCACCGCGCCAAAAGGACATTTAAGCGGAGAATATTGAGAGGTAATAGCTTGCTTGCAAGTGTAGTATTGGGAATGACATACGAGAGATCATCCCGAGCAACCAGAAGGATGGGGCAACCAGTATTAGCCAAGCCAGCGTAGAATGCTTGGGTCCTGCAAAGTGACTGCTTGCCATGGTCGAATTGATGGAGGTCGATGGCTACTGAAGTTGTATTGCAGGCGTGCTCAAAGGGATTACCTTTGCATCATCAGGTGGTACGTGGGCAGTCGGAAGTGACTATAATCACAAGTTGTACAAGCGAGAAACTCGCCTGATTTTTGAGAATCTAATTGGAAGGAATCCCGCCAAATGGCGACTGGAGACCTGGCCCTGGGTCAAGAGCAGGGCGAATTGAGCGCGGAAAATCGCGTCGCAAACGATTTCAGCATAAACGTAGCAACGGTGAACGGGTCCGGCTCGCAATCCGCCAACAGCGTGCTGCTGAAAAGCATCTTCGGAATGGGCGTTCCCGTTAGCGGAAAGAACCTCTTCCCGTCGAACATTGCCGGACTACCCACCTGGTATACGATTCGCGCCAGCAAAGACGGCTATGTAGCCCGCAAGCGCGATTCTGAAGTTCTGGTGGCTTTGAACCCGGAAACCGCGCGTGAGGACGTGCTGGCGCTGCCCACCGGTGGCGTTGCCATTTACGAAGAAAAGCTGGATCTGAAGCAATACCGCGACGATATTGTGTTTTATCCAGTGCCGTTCGATAAAATCACCGCCGCCATATGCCCTGAGGCCAAGCTGCGCAAGCTGGTAAAGAATATGGTGTACGTCGGCGCAGTGGCCCAGATCCTGCATATCGATCTCGGCATTGTGGAGAGCGGGCTTAGAAAGCAATTCGCCAAAAAGCAGAAGGTCTTCGATCTGAACTTTGGCGCGGTAAAGGCCGGCTACGACTACGCGCAATCCACGTTTACCAAGCAGGACCCTTATGTGATCGAGCCGATGAACGAGACCAAAGGCAAGATCATCATCGATGGCAATGCGGCCTGCGGCATGGGTGCTGTGTTTGCTGGCGTGACGGTGGTGGCCTGGTATCCCATTACTCCTTCTACGTCGTTGATTGAAGCTGCAACCGACCTGTTGAAGAAGTTCCGAGTGGACAAAGAAGGCAAAGCCACCTTCGCGGTGGTACAGGCCGAAGACGAACTGGCCGCGATCGGCATGGTGCTGGGCGCGGGCTGGGCTGGAGCGCGGTCCATGACCTCGACTTCAGGTCCGGGCATCTCACTGATGGCAGAGTTTACCGGGCTGGGTTATTACGCTGAGATTCCGGGCGTCATCTTCGACGTGCAGCGCACGGGCCCCTCAACGGGCATGCCGACGCGCACTTCGCAGGCCGACCTGCTTTCGACTGCGTTTCTATCGCATGGTGACACTAAGCACATTGTCCTGCTGCCAGGCAGTGTGAAGGAGTGTTTCGAGCTTGGCTATGCCGCCTTCGATCTAGCCGAGCGGTTGCAGACGCCGGTGTTTGTGCTCACCGATCTTGACCTGGGCATGAACAACTGGATGTCGGAGACCTTCGATTATCCTGAGAAGCCGCTGGACCGGGGCAAGGTTCTTACCAAGGAAGATCTCGACCGGCTGGGCGGATTCGCCCGCTATCGCGATGTGGACGGCGACGCTATTGGTTGGCGGACGTTGCCCGGAACAGACCACCCCAAGGCCGCGTACTTTACGCGCGGTTCGGGGCACAATAGCGCGGCCGGTTATACCGAACGCCCTGACGAGTACCTTGAAGTGATGGAGCGGCTGTCGCGCAAGTTCGAGAATGCGCGCAAGCTGGTTCCCGCTCCCGTGGTGGTAAAAGACGGCAGCTCGAAGATAGGCTTTCTCGCCTATGGCACTACCGATTTTGCCCTCCGCGAAAGCATGGATCAAATCAAGAAAGAGTACGGCAAGGACGTGGATTATATGCGCATCCGGGCCTACCCGTTCGCGCACGAGATTCACGACTTCATTGCTTCGCACGACCGCGTCTACATTGTGGAACAAGACCGCGACGCACAACTGGCGAGCTTGATCAAGCTGGATATTCCGGCGGATCAAGTTGTGAAGCTGCGCACCATTCTGCACTACAACGGATTGCCGATTGATGCCCGCACCATTACCGAAGAGTTTGCGACCAAGGAGGGCCTGTAATGGCAACCTCAACACCAGCACCCAAAGTGAATCACATCGGCCTTCCGATCCTGGATTACCGCGGCGGCAAAAGCACGCTGTGCGCCGGCTGCGGCCATAACGCAATCTCTGAGCGCATTGTGGATGCCCTGTACGAGATGGGCGTGGAGCCGGAACGGGTGATCAAGATGAGCGGCATCGGCTGCTCGTCGAAGAGCCCGGCCTACTTTCTAAGCCGCGCACATGCCTTTAACAGCGTGCATGGACGCATGCCTTCGGTGACCACCGGAGCCGTGCTGGCAAACAGCACGGTAATGGCGCTTGGCGTCTCCGGCGACGGCGATTCCGCGTCGATCGGCATCGGCCAGTTTGTCCACCTGATGCGCCGCAATCTGCCGATGATCTACATCATCGAAGACAACGGTGTGTACGGTTTGACCAAAGGACAGTTCTCGGCGACCGCTGACATCGGCTCGAGATTGAAGACCGGCGTCGTCAACGAACTGCCGGGAATCGACACCTGCGCGCTGGCCATTCAGTTGGGCGCGACTTTTGTTGGACGTTCCTTCTCCGGCGACAAGAAGCAATTGCTGTCGATGCTGAAGGCTGCGATTGCGCACAAGGGAACTGTAATGCTCGACGTGATCAGCCCCTGCGTGACCTTTAACGATCACGAAGGCTCGACCAAGAGCTACAAGTTTCTGCAGGAGAACGACGAGCCGATCAACGAGATCGGATTCGTAGCCAGCTTCGACGATATCGAGGTTGATTACGACTCCGGCGAAGTGTACGACGTGGAGATGCACGATGGGTCAAGCCTGCGTCTGCGCAAGTTGCTTGAAGACTACGATCCCACCGACAAGGCAAACGCGGTCCGCACGCTGATGGAAGCACAGGAAAAGGAAGAGATCCTGACTGGTGTTTTCTATATCGACACGCAGAAGCCGACGTTCATCGACCAGTTAAATATGGTTGAAGTGCCGCTGGCCACGCTGCCTGAGTCGGTCACGCGGCCTCCCAAGTCGGCTCTCGATAGCCTGATGGCGAATCTGCAGTAAGCGTCAACTTTATCGATCAAACCTGACGCGGCGCGGACTTAAATCCGCGCCTCGTTTGCTATATCTGCCACCAATCGAAGAGGGACATTCGCGGATAGTAAAGTCCGGCGTGTATTTGTGCGCTGCCGCGAAGCTTGCGCAACACCTCGGCGTAGGCTTCGAGCTGCGGCGCAAAGACTGCGCGCAACTGCGGCAATGCGATGGCGGGGTCAAGCCCGTCCGCGTGGGCGGTCTTGTAGTCGACAATCCACCAGGTGTTGCCGTCGTTTGAGAGCGGCTCGGCTCCGGCGCGAAACACACGGTCCACCTGTACGGTGCGCAGATTCCCGTTGACCACACCAACCCAGCGCGCCTCGCTCGATGCATCCGCGTGGGGCGAGAGTATCCATTGTCCAACGGCATCGCGCGAAGCGTTGAGTGCAATCTCGACGGCTACCGCGGCGACGCGGTTTGCCTGCAACGCGTCAACGCCAGCGGCGCGAACCTGCGCGGCGATCCGCGGTTGCATCTGTTGCAGCAGAATGTGTGCGGCATCCCAGTCATTGCGTTCGCGCTGGCGCGCCAGCATCTCAAGCAGCGTGTGAACGCCGACGCCAAGGGCGCGCGATTGCAAGCCGCCTTCGTGGCGCTGGTAGGGGCTATCGGCGCCAATTCCAATGATGGGCGTGGTGGATGCTGCGGCACGTTCACTTTGCGGAGCGCTGTAATCGGCAGGCAAGCGGCGCAGGAGAGTTGGTTTCTGTGCGGACGGCATTTGGATCAGATTGCTCTCCCCGGAAGCAGCAAGGGAATCGATGATCGAAGGCTCGGAGGATGACCGGGTCTGCGCCGATTTCCATTGTTCGAAGCGCTCTTCGATCTCTGCTTTCAATGCTGGCCATGCGGTTCCCAGCAGGCTCGCCGAGGGCTCCGCCAGAACCCACTCACCATTCTTGCCTTGTCTGCAACTGGGGCGCGCGAACAGATGCAACTCGTCGCGGGCGCGGGTGGCCGCAACATAGAGCAGCCGCCGCATCTCTTGCAATTCACGCGCTGCGAACGCGCGGTCAACCCATGCTTTTGCTCCGCTGCGATCGCTGCCTTTGGACTGAAGCGGAGCGACGAGGAACTCAGTAATTTGATCTGCATCATTCGCGGCCGCTTCAGGAGGAAGCCCGCGCTCGAGCCACGAGAGCATCTTGAAAGCGCCCCGGCGCGCGCCGGCTTCGAGCGAAGGAACGATAACCACCTCGAACTCCAGTCCTTTGGATTTATGGATGGTCATCAATTGCACGCCGCATTCACTGCTGGCTTGAGGGTCGGGCTGTGCGGTCAGCTTGTCGAGAGCGGCCGTGAGTGCAGGGCCCAGCAAGTCCTGTTCGCCATCAGGCAGACTGTCGAGGCTGCTCCACAGCAGATCGAGATTCGCGCGCCCGGTGGCATCAACGCAATGCGCCCCGCCAAGTTGCAGCCATATCTGTTCGAGCCAGGTTCCTAGAGAGGATGTGGGGCGAGCAAAACGGAGCGCGGGCGCGGTGGCTAGAACATTGATCACGCGCTCAATCGCGAGGCGGCCATCGGGGCTAAGGAGTGTTGCACGCTCCGCAAGCAAATCCGGAATTGAACGGGCAAGCAACTTAGGATCGTCGGCGCTGGTGAGCAGATGAAGATCGCTGAGCGAAAGGCCGCACCACGGCGCACGCAGCACGCCTAGCCACGCTACGCGGTCGAGTGGGTTGAGCAGAGCGCGGGCAAGCGCAAGCACGTCGAGCACTTCAGGCCGCGATGAAAGCCTCTCAAGATCGACGGCTCGGAAGGGAATTGCCGCGCCTCGCAACCGCTCTGCAATGGGCGCAAGAGCGGCGCGCGTGCGGCCGAGCACGGCGATGCGATACTTCAGGCCATTTGCGCGAGCCTGCTCTATGCGCGGCATGTGGCTCTCAATCAGCGAGACAATCTCCTGGGCCTGCGGAAGCTCTCCTGGCTGCGCTTCGCCGTCATCGGGCAATTGAAGAGATGCTTGCGGCAAGAAGCGCACGTGCAAGTTGAAGGGAAGCGCGGCCGGATCGGCATCGGCTCGCGCGGGAGCGGCTTGATCGAAGGTGACGCCGCTACCATCGTCGGCCGCGAAGACAGCGCTGAATACCTCGTTCAACCGGACAACGAGAGGTCTAGCTGTACGGAAATTTGCCTTCAACGCGAGCGGATCGAAGAGCAGCGGATCGGCACTGGGGATTTCCAGTCCGGACTCACGAACGCGCGGAAACAACTCCGCATCCGCGCCGCGGAAAAAGTAAATGGACTGCATGGGATCGCCAACCACGAAGCAACTGCGGCCCTCGCGCTCAGGCCATGCGGCCACGAGGCGGCGCAGCAACTCATGCTGACGGCGGCTGGTGTCTTGGAACTCGTCGACCAGGATGTGCTGGATTCCGTCCGCGATGGAGAATGCCGCTTCACTGGGTAGGCCATCGCTGCTGCATAGAACATTCAGCGCGATTTGCGCAACCTCAACGTAGTCCGCAGCGCCCACCTCGGCAAACACGACGCGCAGCTCGGCGGCAGCGTGACGCAACAATGCGAAACAGCCCTGCAGGATCTGCCATTCATCTTCGCTGTAGTGAACGGGGGGCAAGCTGCGCACTTGCGCCAGTGCGGAGTCCAGGCCCGGCACAGCGGCAAGACTCGCGATGAGGCTCAGTAGACGCGCTTTTTCTGCCTTGCGATCGGCAGGGAATCCTAACCGCTTATCGACTGATTTGCGAAATGCTCCTTCAAGCGTGAGCAGCAGAGTGGCGAGCGCATTGTATGCGCGGCACGATTCTTCAAGCTGCTCAACACCTGGCGCTTCTGCAGCTTCGAAGACGATGGAAGGGAAGTCGGCGAGCTCGGCGAGAGATTGAAATTGCTCGGCTGCGCCGTTCTCGCAGGCGAAGCGAGCCAGCCTCAGCGCCTCGCCGCGTGCTTCGGGAACCTGGTCGAGAAGACTGGCGAGGCGGGTGAGCGATTCCTGAATCCTATTTGCGAAGGGCTGTTCCAGGCGTGCGCGCAGAGCCGGCCAGTCGGGATCGCGGTCGAGTACAAAACCGTGCATCCAGCGGTCGCGACTGGCCAGCATTTCTACCAGCAGCGTCTCCATCTCGTTCCAGTTGTTATCGCGCCACAGGAGCAGGTCTTCGATTGCGGTGCGCAGCGCCGGAGCGGCAGAGTCGAGCCGCTCCAGAGTGTTGCGTGCAGCGCGCCGGTAGAGCTCTTCAGGGTGCTCGTAAATTGCGAGCCCATCGCCAAGACCGGAGAGCAGCGGCTGCTGAAGCGCGATCTCGCGGCAGAATGAATCGATAGTCGAGATGCGAAGCTGCGCAGATTGATCGAGGAGATTCCAACCGAGAGCCTGGGAGTGATTCAGGGCGCGGAGAGCCAGGGCTTCCATTGCAAATGCATCGGCTGATGCGCTGTTGCTGACTGCGGCTTTCTCCAGCTCGTCGAGAATGCGGTGACGCATTTCAGCAGCGGCAGCCTTGGTAAATGTGATGGCCACAATCCTGGCCGGATCGTCGACCTGCGCCAGCAAACGGAGAAAGCGGCGGGTGAGCAGATCGGTCTTGCCTGAGCCGGCGGGCGCCTGCACAAGCACAGAGCTGCGCGGGTCGAGTGCTCGTTCGCGTGCGGCCTGATCGGGCGGCGCTGGTCTGGAGTTACTCATCGGCCAACTCCTCTCCAGTAGCTTCACCGTCTTCATCGTCACTCGCTAATATGTGCGTCTCATCCACGCGGCACAGCGTCTGAAGCCCGCAGCGCTCGCATGTTTTTGGATAGTCGCGCGGATCGACATTGGCGCGGCCATCGAGAAAGTCGTGAGCAAGAGTCTCGATCAGATTCTTCCATTCGACGATTTGCTCTGCGGAGAGTGGATTTTTCACCAGTGCGCTGGTTCCGCTCAGATTGGGAAACAAGGTGGCCCGCGCATCGCCCACGTGGCCGGCAAAGCTCTGTTCCCCCAAGCGCACTTTGGCAAAGACGAGGCCGCCGAGCAAATCTGCTTCTTCATCGAGAGCAAAGCCTGCGTAGAGAGGGAGCTGCACGTCGTCGGGCCGCGGCGGTTCCCACGCCTTGGGTGTAACCTGGCCGGTCTTGTAATCGATGACGAGCAGTGTGCCATCGTTGAGGCGGTCGATGCGATCGAGACGAAGGTCGAAGGAGAGCCCGGCAAGTTTGACGGTGTGCCTGGCCTCGGTCTCCGCAACTTGAAACTCAACGCGTGTAGATTCGTAAGCAAGCCATTCATCGATCAGGCGGACAAGACGTTGCTCTTCAAGCGCGAGATAACCGCGCGGCATGCGCTCTCGAATTGAGGGATGAATTGCGAGATCGAGCGCGCCATAAACATGCGCGGCGATAAATGCGGTTTGATCGGCAAGTGCGCGAAGCTCTGCGAGCGTGCGAATTCCCTTGGTCGCGGACCCTCCCCAAATGGAATGAAGCGTGGCATGAAGCAGCTGCCCGCGCTGAGCGGCGGTTAAACCTGCCTCGGCCGTGCGCCAGGACTGTGCGGCGAGTCGCGCCGTAGCGAAGGACTTGAAAGAACATTGCGACTGATGCGTGAGAACGCCAGCGCCGCCGGGAACCTTGCCTGCATCGAAGGGAACGCGCGTCGAGTCCGTAACGAACTCCGCAAGTAGAGCGGGTGTGGTGCGTGGCGTCAAGTCCGCAGGCAACTCTTGTGCAGGGCCCGCAAGTTGCACGATCAATCGCGATGGCCGGGCTTCAGCGTCTTCGCTTTGGCGCGCATAGCTGAAGCAAACAGTGGGCGCGGAGGCAAGAAGACCCGTTGTGATGGCGTGCGAAACATCCCAGTCAAGCTGAGATGTGGAGTGCGGCATTGCTGCGGCGCGCTGAACATCCACCGGCAATAGCGGATGCATATTGCCCTTTGCCGGCCATGAGTCTTCGTCTGCGCCCATGAACCATACCGCATCGGCCGCAAGTCCCGCCGCCTCTGCCGGGCCGGCGATCTGAATGGGTGCATTGCGCGATTCAGGAGCGAAGAGCGTCTCGTTGAGCGCGCGCCCGAGCACTGAGACAAACTCGAGCCACGGAATGCGCTGGCCATCAAAGCCGAGGCCGGCGCAGGATTCCACTGTTTGTTGCCAACTGCGCAGCGATTGGAATTCGGCGCTCGAAAGCGGGCGCGCTCCAGGCCAACCGATGGCTTGAAGCAACTGCGGCGCAAACTCCGCCCACTCGAGCGGACTGCGGTTCACGCGCGCATGTTCGTTCAAGCGCCGCTGGGCATCCAACATGCGCGTGACGACGGTTCTTGGCAGTGACAACGATTTATATTGCGATGCGAATGCATTCAGGCTCCACTGCGGCCGTTCAAGCCCGCCCTGGCGCAAGGCGCGCATGTGTTGATGGAGCGCTGCGGACTCAACGTCGTCCAGCGCGAATTGTCCTGAGGAGATCAACCAGTCGAGCTCATGCTCTGCGAGTGGCGTCGACAGCCAACGAAGCAAGAGGTGAGCGCCGCGGGCAAGCGGAACTTTGCCGAGCGGTACTCCGAGCGAGAACTCGAACAGCGGCGCATCGCCAGTGGTGGCGCGCTGTGCCGCGTGTGTGAGGAATGCGCGCTCAATTTCGCCGCGCCGCCGCGCCAGATCCTGGCTGAGTACGAGGAGATTCGCATGCGGATTTGCTTCAAGCTGCTGCATACACCATAGGACGCAGGCAACGATCTCCGCTTGCGCGTCGTCAACTCGATAGAACCGGACATCGCTGGCCGGTTCAGCGTGCGCTAGGTGTTTCCACTCGCCCCATGCGTCAAAGACTGAGCGCTGAATGGGGAGAATGCGGTCAAAACCGGCGAGCAGCAGCGACGGGCGCTGAGCGTGCGGATTGGCCTGGAGCCGCGAGAGCAGTTCAAGAGGCAAACGCGAATGGCTCAAGAGTTGACCCGCGTGGCAGGTCTCATCGAACTGAGCGAGCCAGCCGCTGAAGTTTTCTGCGTCCTGCAGCCAGCCGGTTCGTGCCGCCTGATCCAGGTATTTTTGCGCATAGAAGCAGATGAGTTTGTGCGCTTCCATCGCGAGGTTCGCGATACGGTTGAGCGGCGCGTCAAGCAGCGTGGCCATGTGGCTGTCAGAGCCGGCGATCTTCGCCCAGATGGATTTCTCCTGCAACGAATCGAGGAGCAGGCGACCGTCGCCGACTCCGTACTCGACCGAATCCTGCCAGGCGAAATGGAGAAAGGCCTGCCAATCGAAGATAGCGGGCGACGGCCAGGCGGAAAGGCCATCGCTTTGCCGGGCGCGATGGAAGCGTGTAGTGAGGGCACGGGCGGCGCGTTCGCTGGCCGCAACAACAATTCCGCCATTCGACAGCCACGCATCGACTTCGGACGGCAATCCGTTCATTGGCAGCCCTGCGTTCGTGCCTGTTCCCATTCCTGCGTTATACGACATTGGGCTGCCGAAGCGCCAAGGCCAGCTCAACGGTGGTGTGGATTCGATGTTTTCCGCCCGCAATCCGGCTGTACACTGGCAGTGTTATGCGCCGCCTCCTTGCCTGCTCAATCCTCGCCTTGGTTACACTTGCCGGTTGCCACACGCATCCGAACCCAGGAACGCAACCTGCCTCCGACGTGGCTGTGTATCATCTGCGCGGGAAGGTCGTTTCTACTGACGCGGCGCATGGCATAGTCGTTCTGGATCATGAAGCCATCCCCGGCTTTATGGATGCGATGACCATGCCCTACCAACTCAAAGATCCGAGCATCGTGACCGAGCTTCATCCTGGCGATGTGATCACCGCCGACGTGCTGGTGCAAAAGAGCGGAGAACAGACGGTGCTGCTGGACCACATCGTAGTGGTGGCGCAGGGAAGGCCCGACTATAAACCCGCGGACCTCTATCACGTGCCAGCCCCGGGCGATAAAGTGCCCGACTTCAAGATGCGCAACCAGGACGGGCGTGAGATCCATCTTGCCGAGTTTCACGGCAAGTCGCTGCTGATCACTTTCATTTACACGCGCTGCCCGATGCCCGATTTCTGCCCGCTTGTGACGCGCAACTTTGCTGCCATCAATAACCAGCTTGCAAGCGACCCCGCGCTCTACGCAAAGACGCACCTGCTCTCCGTGACATTCGATCCAGAACACGACACGCCCGCGCGCCTGCGTGCTTACGGTGCAACTTACATCGGTAGCGATGCGAAGAATGCCTTCTCGCATTGGGATTTTGCGGCTCCTGCAAAGCCCGTGCTACTAGATATGGCGAAGTTCTTCGACGTAGGCATTACGCATGACGCCGAGGACACCATTACCCACACGCTCTCAACAACGCTCATTGGTCCCGACGGCAAAGTGGTGCAGTTCTATCCCGGCAACGAGTGGACTCCCGGTCAGGTTGTGTCGGACGTGAAGAAGATCAACGGGAATCGCGGCTAGATCGCCGGCTACGTGGTCCATCTCATCAGCCGCAACATTGTCTTATTCAGAATACTCAGTGTTTGAGCCGATTCTCGCACAGGAATGAGCGTTCCAGATGCGGGTCTTGGTTTGTTTCGAGTGGTCTGACCAGTTTATAATCCGAGTGGTTTCGATCGAAGAATCGGCATACAAATAGATCCGCCAGGAGAGTACGCGCAATGACGGTTGGCTTGAGTATTCGCAAAGACGGTGAGTTGGATTTCTTGTCGCTGGGAGCATTGATCCATCGGCTCGACACTGGCATTATTCCGTTCCGTAAGGCCACAGAGTGCAAGATTCACGTCAGCGGCGGCGAGTTCAACGTGGCGGCAAACCTGTCGGACTGCTTCCGGCTGAGAACCGCGATTGTTTCCGCCATGGTGGATTATCCCATCGGCGATCTGATTGCGGAGCGCGTTCGCGCAATGGGCGTGAAGCCGATCTACAAGCACTTTAAGCACGACGGCGTGACCGGCCCCAATATGGCCACGGTTTACAGCGACCAGGGCCACGGCGTGCGCCCTCCCGTAGTGTTTTATAACCGTTGCAACGAGGCCGGCGCGCAGTTAAAGCCAGGCGATTTCGACTGGAAAGCAATCTTCTCAACTGGCGTGCGGTGGGTTCACTGTGGTGGATTGTTCTCAGCGCTTTCACCAAGCACGGCGGCTCTGGCAGCGGAAATGATGCGCGAGGCAAAGGCTGCGGGCGCGGTCACATCGTTCGACCTGAACTACCGCGAGAAGCTGTGGAACATCCAGGGCGGGAACGCCAAAGCCGTTGAAACCATCGCCAGGATCGTGGAAAACGTTGATGTGCTGGTGGGCAATGAAGAAGACCTGCAAAAGGGTCTTGGAATTCCAGGGCCAGAGGTGAGCGCGAAGTCGAAGCTCGATCCAAGCGTGTTTTTCGCCATGATGGATCAGGTGACCAAAAAGCTGCCGAACGTTAAGGTGGTTGCCACGACGCTGCGCGAGGTTCACTCCACCAACCACCACACCTGGAGCGCGGTTGCATGGGTGAACGGAAAAACCTACTCCGCGCCTACCGGCGAACTGGACGTTGTGGATCGTGTAGGCGGCGGAGATGGCTTTGCCGCAGGGTTCATCTATGGTCTGCTTGCGGGTGAGACGCCAGAGCAGGCCGTCAAGCTGGGCTGGGCTCACGGCGCGCTGCTCACCACCTTTCCCGGCGACACAACCATGGCCACGCTGGAGCAGGTTCAGGCCTTTGCCAAGGGCGGCTCGGCGCGCATTCAGCGATAAGTGGGCAACAGCTCCGCAGAAAGAAATACCATCCCGCTCCTGATGGCAAACATCTCTCGTGTGGAGACTTGCCGGCAGGCTTGGTTGCGTTCGTAACTGGTATTCTTGCCATGCAAGACGTGGAGGTCAGGCATGGCAAAAATCACCCTTATCTTTGCCGTTCTATTAGCAGCTCTGGGGTTAGCCGGTTACATAGGCACCGGCAGTGCGCATCTAACGGCGCTTATCCCAACGTGGTTCGGACTGGCGATGGGCATAGGCGGTTATCTGGCCATCAGCCCGAGCGAAAGCCGGCGCAAACTCTTCATGCACATTAACGTGACCATCGGTCTGCTTGGCTTCATAGGCGGGCTTGCCGAGGCGATTCGCGGGTACGCGGCTGCTCACGCTGCAGGTCATGCTCCCGACCAAATTGCGCTGGCCTCAAAGCTCACCATGGCCGGTCTGCTGTTGATTTATGTCATCCTCTGCGTGCGCTCGTTCATTGCCGCGCGGCGCTCAGGAAAGGTTTAGCCGATGGGCGGTTTTCGCAGTGGTGTAAGTGGAATGTCAGCGCGGGCCGAACGCTCTCCGCATGGCCGGGGAACGCGCGCTGGGCAGGCGGATCTGCCCAAGAGAAAGCCCGATCTGAAGAAGATCTGGCCGCAAGTCTGGTCGCTCATTGCTCCGCGCAAGAGTCTGCTTGTCGTCGGGTTGGTGCTGATGGCAATCAACCGCGTGGCCGGTTTGGTTTTGCCGTATACTTCAAAGACCTTGCTCGACAAGGTGCTTTCTCCTGTCAATCCCCATGCTGAAATGCTGCCGCGGATTATTGTACTGGTGTTTTCAGCAACCGTGATACAGGCTGCCACTTCGTATTCGCTCACGCAATTGCTTTCAAAAGCAGGGCAGCGGCTGATCGCCGACATGCGCCGCCAGGTGCAGCGCCACGTGGGCCTGTTGTCGGTCGCTTATTACGATGAGAATCGCACCGGCACGCTGGTGGCGCGCATCATGAGCGATGTGGAAGGCGTTCGCAATCTGGTCGGCACGGGCCTGGTTGAGTTTGTCGGCGGTCTGCTGACGGCCGTTCTCGCATTTCTTTATCTGATTCATCTCAGCGTAGCGGTCACGCTCACAGTCTTCAGCGTGATGGGCGTTTTTGTGTTCTTTCTGCAGTATGGATTCAAGACCATTCGGCCCATCTTTCGCGAGCGCGGCAAGATTAATGCTGAGGTGACAGGCCGCCTTACCGAGTCGCTTGGCGGCGTGCGCGTCATCAAGGGCTATCACGCTGAAGAGCGCGAAGCATCGGTGTTTTCGTCCGGGGTCGATCGGCTGCTGCAGAACGTGATGAAGTCGCTCACCATGACCAGCACGCTCGGAGCCGCATCCACAACGGTGCTGGGCATTGTGTCTTCATTGGTGATGCTGCTTGGCGGCCATCATGTGCTGAGCCGCACCTGGACCGTAGGCGACTACTTCAGCTACAACATGTTTCTAGCATTCATGATCGCGCCGGTATTTCAGATCGTGAACATCGGCACGCAGTTGACTGAGGCTTTTGCGGGTCTTGATCGCACTAACGAGATCATGGCCGAGATGGAAGAAAACCAGACGCCCGGCCGCGTCTTGAAGATGCCTCCTATCCACGGCGAGGTGCGCTTTGAAGACGTCGAATTCTCCTACACCGAAGACAAACAGGTACTGCACGGCATCAGCTTTGAAGCTCAGCCCGGAACGGTGACAGCACTGGTGGGCTCGTCTGGTTCAGGCAAATCAACCATCATCAGTTTGCTCTGCGCCTTCCATACGCCTTCAAAGGGTGTGGTGGCTGTGGACGGAATCGATCTGGCCGCGGTCGATCTGAATACGTTCCGATCGCAACTGGGCGTCGTGCTGCAAGAGTCGTTTCTTTTTGACGGCACCATTCGCGAGAACATTCTGTTCTCGCGCCCTGCGGCCACCGAAGAGCAGTTTCTCTTTGCCTGCCGCACCGCGCGCGTGGATGAGTTCGCGGAGCGCTTTCCAGAGGCCTACGACACGATCGTGGGCGAACGCGGCGTTAAGCTGTCGGGCGGTCAACGGCAGAGACTTTCGATTGCGCGGGCGCTGCTCGCCGAACCGCGCATACTTATCCTCGATGAGGCAACGAGTTCGCTAGATTCCGAGTCTGAAGCCATGATTCAGGCCGGGCTGGCCAAGTTGATGGAGGGCCGGACCACGTTTGTGATCGCACACAGGCTATCGACCATCCGCCGCGCCGACCAGATACTGGTGGTGGAAAACGGCAGCATCGTGGAGCGCGGCAATCACGCGCAACTGTTCGCGATGCGAGGCCGGTACTACGATCTCTACACGCGCCAGCATGGGCTGGAAGCGAACCTGTTTCTCGCACCCGGCGAGGGAGATCTTGTACCAGAGTAGGGCGCGGGCAGAGCAGGGAATCGCACGGCTAATGTGAAGCAAACTTCACCTCACGGGTGCGTCTTTCGTGCCGCTACAGAAGCGAGTTTTTGGGCAAACGTCGTCCCAAGCCGAGATACCCCGTATCACGCCTTGACACTGGTCCCATATTTTGAGATTCTGTATCTATAGTCAAGAATCTAAAACGGAGACCTCCGAATGCGAGACGCAGCACCGCAGGGTACCTACAAAGTTCAAGCACTAGACCGGGCATTTGCCGTACTTGATTTGCTTGGAGAAAGCGAAATGCCGTTGGGATTGGCACAAGTCGCCTCCTCATTGCAGTTGCATAAGAGCACAGCTCACCGCTTCCTCATGGTTCTCGAACGCCACCGGATGGTTGAGCGCACCGCAAGCGGCAAATTCCGTTTGGGCCTGCGCCTGTTTGATTTCGGCAATCGCGCTATTGAGCAATACGATCTGCGCGAACGCGCCCAGCAGCATCTTCGCCGCCTGGTGAGCGAGACGGAAGAGACCGCGCACCTTTGCGTTCTCGAGGCCTCGCGCGTAATTTACATCGACAAGATTGAGCCGGCCCGTTCGGTCCGCATGATTACCCGCATCGGCGCCAGCAATCCCGTGCATTGCACCTCGGTAGGCAAAGCGATTCTTGCTTTTCTGCCAGAGGACCGCGCCAACGAAGTAGTCAAGCGCATCCGCTTTGAGCGCTTCACGCATCGCACGATTCTCACGTTGGAGGCGTTGCGCGCGGAGATGGAAAAGACTCGCCGCCGTGGTTATGCCGTCGACGATGAGGAGTTCGAAGAAGGCCTGCGCTGCATCGCGGTGCCGGTTCTGGATGCACAGCGGCAGCCGGTGGCGGCCGTCAGCGTCTCTGGTCCGTCGTTTCGCGTTACCGCACAAAAGCTGCCGTCGATTGCCAACCATCTGCTGCAGTGTGTCCGCGGCATTTCGCTGGACATGGGCTATGTATCTTCGAGCCGCGCAAACCGTGCATCGGCTCTCTCGGCCTAGGGACTTGGCCTGAGATTTCTTCAATGGATCGCGAACAGAGTGTGCCGCGACCCATCCCTGACCGGCTTGCAGGATTCGCAGCAAGATGCAACGGACTGGGGGCACGAAGACGGGCGTGAAATTGGAAGAGAAAGTGTTGAGGGCACACGCCGCCAAAGGCAAAACTTTCTGTTAAACTCATTCATGTACCAAGACGAAATCGAGATGCGCGCCAGCGCCCTTAATCTACGCCAGGGTACTCAAATCAAGGGGACGTAGCTCAGTTGGTTAGAGCGCTGCCCTGTCACGGCAGAGGTCGCGGGTTCGAGCCCCGTCGTCCCCGCCATAAAACCTAAGAAAACAAAGGTTTTATGGCAAGTGGCAAGATTAAGAGGCACCTCTGAGGGTGCTGACAAGGGTGCCGGAGCTATCCGCACCTTTTTTCTTTTGTGGTTGCGCACCCCGCGAGGGTGCGGACGAGGGTGCTGAAAGCGCCTTCTTTCCTGCCTCAAATACCATTTCCATGACCCGATTGTTCGCCTCCCGCTTCGTCGCG
>Ga0302320_10008469_pt1 | contig 22361 bp, 18 predicted proteins | sample Bog_T0_3_FD_202130 | JGI IMG/M metagenome (GOLD analysis project Ga0302320, IMG submission 202130) | Peat permafrost microbial communities from Stordalen Mire near Abisko, Sweden - Bog_T0_3 | ecosystem: Environmental > Terrestrial > Soil > Wetlands > Peat | place: Sweden: Abisko, Stordalen Mire...
TGCGCAGCGCGAAGAGCTTTATGCAGAGGTGCGGCTGGCGGTCGATCAAATGACCGATCTGATCGAATCGCTGCTGGAATTTTCTCGTCCTCGCGAGTCGCTGCGGCCGTCCTTCGGCAGCTTGCAGCAAACTCTGCAACGAGTTGTACAGACCGTTAAGGCGCGCCCGGAATATCATGAAGTGCGCATTGAAGTACACTGCGATGGACCCAGCGACGGCTGGTTCGACGCAAAGAAGATGGAACGCGTCTTTCAAAATCTGCTGTTGAACGCTTGCGAAGCATCGCCCCGCGAGGGTGGGCGAGTGCGTGTCGAGCTACGTAATGTCGAGCATGAGATCGAGTTGCGTTTTGCCGACAATGGCTCCGGAATTCCGCTGCAAGTGAGGGATACGCTGTTTGAACCTTTTGTCAGCTGCGACAAAGAGAACGGTACTGGGCTGGGGCTCACCGTGGTCCAGAAAATCGTGGAGGATCATGGGGGCACAGTGATCGTGGAAAGCAGTTCGTCTGCCGGAGCCGTATTTAAGATTACGTTGCCGCTGCACAGCCAGACTGGAAAACTCGCCGCCGAGGCATAATCGGCAGATGGCCGCAGACGTGCACAGGCTTTCGATATCAAAACCGAATTGAGGGACTTCCCATGCTCTCGCACCGCGCTGTAAGACTCTCCTCACTCTGGCTCGTAGGTCTGATCTCGCCAATGATGGCGCAGTCTGCGCCGGATTCGGCAGCTGCGATCCAATCGCTGACTTCAACCGTCAACCAACTGCAGCAACAGGTTCGCGAGTTGCAATCGGCGGTGGAACAAATTCGCGATCAGAATGCAGCCTACAAAGAAGAGGCGCATGAGTTGCGGCAGGAACTTGCCAAGCGGGATCAGAATGCTTCCCCCGATTCAGCCACTCTCGCGGCCACAACAGACAATTCGGCGGCGACACAATCCGCCGCGACGCAAGAGCGCGATGCCCGTCTCGACGAGGAATTTCAGCTGCTGTCCGGCAAAGTGGATGAGCAGTATCAGACCAAAGTCGAAGGCTGGTCGAAATATCGTATTCGCTTGTCGGGTATCGTTCTGTTTAATTTATTCAGCAATCAGGGCGCCGTGGACAACGCGGACATTCCTGCGCTTGCGCTGCCGAATGCTGCTGGAGCGTCTGGCGGGAGCTTCGGCGCGACTTTGCGGCAATCGCAAATCGGCTTGTCCGCCGAAGGCCCTCGTTTCGCCGGGGCGCAAACCAGTGCGGATGTTCGCTTCGACTTCGGTGGAGGTTTCGCGGGAAATTCGAACAGCGTCAATTATGGGCTGGCATGGTTGCGCACGGGCACGGTGCGCTTGGACTGGGCGAATACATCCGTCATTGCGGGACAGGATGCGCTGTTTATTTCTCCCATTTCACCGTCGTCGTTTGCTTCCTTGTCTGTTCCGGCGCTTAGTTATGCGGGCAATCTGTGGACTTGGACGCCGCAAGTGCGGGTCGAACATCGCTTTGCGTTAGCGGATGATTCGACGCTTCTGGTGCAGGGAGGAATCATCGACAATCTGGATGGAGAGGCAGAGTATTATTTCTATCGCACACCGCAGGCGGGCGAGGCATCGCGCCAACCGGCTTATGCGAGCAGGGTTGCCTGGACACGCAGCGTGTTCGGTCAGCTTCTGACCATCGGCGTCGGGGATTACTACGGGCGACAGAACTACGGCTTTGATCGCAACATCAATGCCTGGGCTGGGATGACCGACGTCACCCTGCCTCTCTCCCCGCGCTTCACCTTGAGCGGAAAGTTCTATCGCGGCAATGCCATCGGCGGCCTGAGCGGAGGATTGGATACGAGCGTTCTCTACACCGGCGACCCGACGAAAGCCACGACCGCGATTTATGCGCTGCCCTCAGCAGGCGGGTGGGCGCAACTCAAGTACAAGCCGCTGTCGAAACTGGGGTTCAACGTTGCGTTCGGGGAGGATAATCCATTCGCTTCCGACATTCGCAATCAGCCGGGTAACACGTCATTCGCGGGCCCAGCGTTGATTCGCAATCAGGGGATTCTGGCGAACTTCATTTATCGCCCGCGGACGGATTTGCTGTTCTCTACTGAGTATCACTATCTAAAGTCATTTGCCCTCGGCAATCAAAATTTCGATGCGAGCCAGGTGAATCTGATGATGGGTGTGCTGTTCTGAGCAAAACATCGCAGCTCGATGTTTCTTGGCCTTCGCCGATTCGAGCGGGCTTATTCGTGATTATTCACGAGCAGGGACGCTCGCGCCTACATTTGTTGTGGGCGTTTCTGATGTGCTTGAATGTTGTTGCGTTGGGCCAGCAAGTCTCGGTTACGGGAAGAGTGGAGTTTGCGGGCGCAGCCAAGGACACCAAGTCGGCGAAGAAATCTAGCATCCCACCCGTCGTAGTGTGGCTTTCTCCGCTGGACGCAGCGAGGATAGCCGACCCTCCGGCTACGCAGTCATCTCACCTTCGTCTCGCGCAAAAGAATAAACAGTTTGAACCACATATCCTCGTCGTGCCGGTGGGCGCGGCTGTGGAATTCCCTAACTTGGATCCTTGGTTTCACAATGTGTTTTCGCTGTTCGACGGCAAGCGATTTGACCTCGGACTGTATGAGGCTGGCGACTCGCGCATCGTCCACTTTGACCGCGAAGGGGTCAGCTATATTTTTTGCAACATTCATCCGCAGATGAGCGGCGTGGTGGTCGCGCTGAAGACTCCGTATTGGGCGATTTCAGATGGGCGCGGTGATATTTCTTTTTCCAATGTGCCGCCGGGGCGTTACGTGCTGCATATTTGGAGCGAGATGGCCGCGCCGGAGATCCTCAATGCCGCGTCTAGGCAGCTCACGATTACACAAGACGAGCACGCTCTGGGCACGATTCGAATCGCCACCACACCTGCAGCGCCGCCGCCCCATAAAAATAAATATGGGCGCGACTATGATCCGCAGAACGGAAGCTATAACTGAAGCTTGACGCTCTGCTTCGCGCTCGACCGAATCCGCAATCGCCGTCTACACTAGTTTCAGCTTGCGCAAATTATTCATACTTTTCTTATTGGCGCTATGCGCGGCTGGAGTTTGGCTGGCGTGGGCGTTGCGGGAGCCTGTGACTCCGCCGGGACAGACTTTTGTTTTGCTGCGACCCGGGTACTCCGCGCGGCGCATTGCTCAGGAACTTGAGTCCGCTGGGGCAATTCGCAGCGCCGATGCCTTCCTGGTGTGGCATTCCTTCCATCGCACGCGATCGTTGAAGGCGGGAGAATATTTATTCGAGCACGCCGATACTGCGATCCACATCCATGACCGCTTAGTGCGCGGCGATATCTATGTGCATAGCGTCGTCATTCCGGAAGGCTTCACGATTTTCGACGTGGCGCAGGCGATGCAAAACGCCGGCCTCGGACCCAGCGAAGATTTTATAAAGCTGGCGATGAGCGACACGGCGTTGATCGCGGATATCGCTCCCGGCGCGCCCTCGCTCGAAGGCTATCTTTTTCCCAATACCTACGAATTCACGCGCACGCAGAGCACGGCGGAAATGATTGCGGTGATGGTCAAGCAATTCCGGCAAGTGGCGCAGCAGATTGCACTGGTGAGCGACGTCCAGCAAAGGGTCACCATGGCTTCGATCGTAGAAAAAGAAACGGGAGCGCCGGAAGAACGCGCGCAGGTGGCCAGCGTTTACTACAACCGCCTGCGGGAGAATATGCCGCTCCAGGCCGATCCCAGCATCATTTATGGAGAACTATTGGCCGGTAAGTACTCGGGTGCGCTGCATCATGACGACATGCGTTTCGAGTCGGCATACAACACGTATACACATCCGGGATTGCCACCGGGCCCGATCGGGAATCCGGGAAAGAGTTCGCTGGAAGCGGCGCTGCATCCGGCACAGACCGATTATATTTATTTCGTCGCCGACGGTAACGGACATCATCGCTTCGCTCAAACCCTTGCCGAACACAACCGCAATGTTGTCGCGTATCGACGCGCCAAAAGCGGCCAGTAGACTCGCGATACACGAGCCGCTAAAAACATGCCACCTTTCCGCTTTATACTCATCTAACACGATCGATAAGAAGGATTGGTTACCGCGCAATTGGTCCGCGATTATTTGTTTTGATGAAATTTAATCATCGCTATTGGGCAATCGTTCCCCTGATTCTGGCGCTGCTCTCCGGCGGCTGCCTGTTTCGCTCGCACAAAATCGAGCGGCAATATCTGGCAGTGCCTCTTCGCACCTCGAATCAGGCCGAGCTTCTTGCTTACATCGACTCGGAGGCCGACAAGATTCAGTCCATGCAAGCCACGGTGGATATCGACACCTCGGTCGGCGGCGAGAAAAAGGGAACGGTCACCGACTACGAAGAGATTCGCGGCTACATTCTGGCCCGAAAGCCCTCGATGCTGCGCATGATTGGCTTGCTGCCGGTGGTACGGACTCACGCCTTCGACATGGTGAGCGATGGCGATTCCTTCAAGCTCTGGATTCCTCCGAAGAATCGCTTTGTGGTCGGACAGAACAACGTCGAGACGCACAACACGCAGCATCCGCTGGAGAATTTGCGGCCGGCGGCCATTTACGACGCGCTGTTGTTGCAGCGCATCGATCCTAAGAGCGAAGTTGCAGTGCTGGAAAACGGGACCGAAATGGTGGCCGACAAGAATAAACATCAACACCAGCAGGATGCCTATCTGATCGACGTCATCCGCCACGATATTCACGGATGGTCGCTGGCACGCAAGATTACTTTCAGTCGCACCGATTTACTGCCGCATCGCCAGATTTTCTACAACGAAGACGGATCGGTGGCGACCGATGCCAAGTATGAGGATTACAAGGACTACAACGGAGTCAATTTTCCCTCGCAGATCGAAATTATTCGCGTGCAGGAAGAGTATGACATCACGCTCAATATCGTGAAACTGGATCTTAACCAGGCTATTTCCGATGATCAATTTGTACTCGAGCAGCCGCCTAACGCAGACGTTGTAAGATTAGGCGAGTCGGGCGGAGGTGGCGCGGGCATGTCGCCGGCTCCGCATAAGTCGCGCAAGGCGTTTTAGTCTCGCAAGCGATTCCGGCCAAGGCAAATCATGAATAAAATGATCGTCGCCAATCTGGTGCATCGCCCCATTCGGTCGATCATCAGCATCATTGCGATCGGCTTGGAAGTTACGCTCATCCTGCTCATCGTCGGGCTGGCTTACGGCCAGTTGAATGGCTCCAAGCAAAGCCAAGTGGGCGTGGGCGCGGACATCATGGTGCAACCGCCGGGATCGACTGCGCTGGTGGGCGTCAGCGGCGCGCCTATCTCGGTGAAAATTGGGCCGATTCTGGAACGGCTGCCGCATATCGTGGCCGCGGCGCCGGTCATCTGGGACCTCACAACTTCGCCGACTCTCGAAATTATTTACGGCATCGACCTTGCCAGCTATGACAAGCTTACGCCCGCGTTCCATTATCTTTCCGGAGGTCCGTTTCAAGGGCCTTACGACGTGATTGTGGATGACTTCTTCTCCGCCATGAAGCACGTCAACGTTGGGGACAAGATCACGATTCTCAATCACGAGTTCCGAGTCTGCGGCATCGTGACTCACGGCAAGGGCGCGCGGAAATTTCTGCCACTGGCCACGATGCAGGATTTGATTGGCGCAGAGGGCCGAACTTCGGTTTTCTATGTCAAGCTCGATGACCCCGCCAACGTGGACGCGGTTGTGGGCGAGATCAAGAACGTATCGGGGATGGAGAAGTATGCGGTGCGCTCGATGTCGGAATATCTTTCCATGATGACGCCCAGCAACTTGCCAGGCTTTGAGATTTTCATCAAGACTGTCGTGGGAATTTCGATGGTCATCGGCTTTCTCGTGATTTTTCAGTCGATGTATACGGCTGTAATGGAACGCACTCGCGAAATCGGCATTCTGAAATCGCTGGGCGCGTCTAAGGCCTACATCGTCAATGTGATCCTGCGGGAAACACTGCTGCTGGCCGTAGCTGGCGTCGCACTGGGAATTGGGGTCAGCGCTCTCACGCGGAAAGTTCTTCTGATCGAACGCCCCGTCCTGCGACTCTTCTGGAGCAATGACTGGGTTCTGCTAGCAACGGCTCTAGCCATTGTCGGCGCCATGGCGGGAGCTTTGTATCCCGCCTATCAGGCGGCACAGAAGGATCCCATCGATGCGCTGGCGTACGAGTGATGGTTACTGCGAATGACCTGTGACGCGCTGCAATCCGATCTGAGCCGATGCGAGTTTAGGATTTAACTTCAGGGCGTAATCGTACGCTTGTTTGGCGCGGTCTACTTCTTCCGCTTGCTCCCACATGGATCCCAGCTGAGTGAATCCTTCGGCTGTCGGATGAGCGCCCATTTCCTGCGCCAGCCTGGTTGCGGACTGCATCAGCAACACTTTGCCGAGCGAGGACATCGCACCTGTGTTTGCGGGATCGAGCTGCAATATTTTCTGGAAGCCCTCGCTGGCGGCGGCGTAGTCTCCGCTTCGCTGGTAGGCCACGGCGAGATCGGTATAGATCGCGAGCAAGTCCTCGGGATCGCGGGTCAGCGGCAGCGCGGTCTTGAACTCTTCGACGGCCTGAGAGGTGTCCCCTTGTTTCTGTAGAAGCGCGCCCAGAGCCATGTGTGCCTTAGGCTCGGTCGGCTTAATTCGGATGGCATTGCGGAAGCGGGTTATGGCGTCTTCGTCGCGGCCCGCGTCCATGAGAGCGGTGCCGAGATTGTCCTCGGCAACCATGTTGTTTTGGGTGACTGCGAGAGTGTGGGTCCAGAGTGTGATGGAATCGCGCCAAAAGCCAACTTGCCGCCGGGTGAGTGATGCAAGGATTAGAAGGATGACGCTTGCGACGGCGATTCGCGCATTCAGGAAAAAGCTTCGAGCATCGGCTGCTTCGGAAACGCGCCACACGATCATGACGAAAATGCCGATGAGGGGGGTATAGGCGTAGCGATCCGCCATGGCCTGCGCACCGACTTGCACCAGACCGATCACCGGAATCAGCGTCCCCAGATACCAGAGCCATCCCACGACGAGATAACGACGCGTGGCGCGCTCTCGCCACACCCAGACGCTAATTCCCGCCAACAACCCGGAAGCAAGCGATACTGCCAACAAGCTTGGAGCGGAATAGTTGGGATAAAAGGGCGCCAGTCTAATGGGGAAAACAGCTTTGACGAGATAGAGCGCGTAAGAAACGATGGCGTTCTCAATCCGCCATGGAATTGGGATGACGGAGAGCGGCACGACGGCTTTCGACTGGGCGGTTAACGTCATGGCAGCGCTGCCCGCGGATAGGAGAAGCAAAGGCAGCTTCTCCAGCACGAGACCGAGCCAAGACTTGCGTGAGGCAGCCCAAGATTCGCGCGGCTGAGTCCAGGATTCGATACGCTGCAGCGGCCAGTAATCCAGCAGCAAAAGCACGAAGGGCAGCGTAATCACCATTGGCTTGGCCGAGAGCGCCAGGGCGAAGAACAAGGCTAGTACCGTATAGCGGGAAACCGACGGCTTCTTTGCGTACCACCCGTAAGCGCCAACAGCGAGAAAAAACAGCAGCGTACTAAGCAACGTTTTGCGTTCGGCCGCCCATGCGACGACTTCCACGTTCAGCGGATGCACGGCGAACAACGCGGCGACCAAGAAACTCCTTCCGCGGTAGCCCGTCGTCTTCCAGAGCAGAAGGAATAAGAGCAAAGCGTTCAGCGCGTGGAATATCGCGCTGACCAAGTGATGTCCAGCAGGGGCGAGGCCGAAAAACTGCATGTCGATCTCGTGAGAGATCCACGTGAGAGGATGCCAGTTGCCGGCGCGGAACGAGGTAAAAGCCCAACGCGTGCTCTCGAAGTTGAGACCGTGCTGAATATATGGGTTCTCGGTGATGTATTCGCGGTCGTCGTAGTTGATGAAGCCGTTGCGCAGAGTGCCGCTGTAGATGAGAAGAGTGACGGCGAACAGGAACGCACAGACCAGAAGGGTGGTGTGTTGGGAAGCCTTAGGAACCAGTGTCGGCGCTGCGTTCCCGGCTGTGGTCCCCGATTGCTTTTTTCTTTTGCGGTGTGCGGAGGCCATGGAGATTCCCCCCGCAGTTTATCGCAAGCGGCTTGGCCCGGGAGCGATACGAAACATGGCTCACAGGATGAGCCAGCTATTCCAGTTGAGGCGGTACGCCTCGCCCTGTACACTCCCGTCAATGCCTTTTTCCGATCAACTCGACTTCAGTTTCCGGCCGCCGGAACGGCGCACCTGGAAGATTAAAGAGCTAGTCTCCTCCGTGCGCACTCACATCGAGCGCGAGTATAGCGACGCCTGGGTGGAAGGGGAGATTTCCAACTTTCGCGCGCAGGATTCCGGACATCTTTATTTCACTTTGAAAGACGAAAGCGCGCAACTCAGCGCGGTGATGTTTCGTTCGCAAGCGCGGCTGCTGCGTTTTCGGCCAGAGAGCGGAATGCAAGTGATCGCGCGCGGACGGGTGACAATCTACGAAGACCGCGGCCAGTTGCAGCTTATGGTCGAGTATCTTGAGCCGCGCGGCGCAGGCACTTTGCAGATCGCCTTCGAACAGCTCAAGGCCAAGCTGGACGCTGAAGGGCTTTTCGATGCCGACCGCAAGAAGCCGATCCCGGCGCTGCCCGCGCGGATCGGAATCATCACTTCGCCGCAAGGCGCGGCCCTGCGCGACATTTTGAACATTCTGTTGCGCAGGCATCGCTCTGCCAACATTCTGATTTATCCCGCTCAGGTGCAGGGCGATGCCGCGCCCACAGACGTTGCCGCCGGGGTTCGCTACTTCAATCAGGCGGGCAAGGTGGAAGTCATCATCATCGCGCGGGGCGGCGGTTCGGCTGAGGATTTGTTTGCATTCAATCATGAGGGGCTGGCGCGAACTGTGGCGAACTCCGAGATCCCGGTCATCTCAGCCATCGGACACGAGACTGATTTCACTATCCTGGATTTCGTGGCCGATCTGCGCGCGCCTACGCCGTCGGCCGCGGCGGAACTAGTCATCCGTTCTCGGCAAGAAGTCGAGAATCAATCGGAAGAATTGCACCAGCGGCTGACGCGGGCGATTCGCTATAGGCTGCTCATGGGGCGGCAAAGCCTTTTGGAAAAAGCTCAGCAGGGCACGCTGGCGCGCATCACGGAAGCCATCAATCGCCGCCAGCAGCGGCTCGACGATCTGGGCTATGTATCGGAGCGAGCCGAGCGAGCGCTGCTCGAACGGCATCGCCGGCGGCTGGATGTGTCCGCGGCGGCGGTTCGGCATTACGATGCGCGGCGTGTGTTGCTTGGGATACGCCACGATCTCGATTCGCGGTTGGCGGCGTTGCGTACAGCCACGACTGCTGTGGTGCTGCGAAATCGGGCCCTGCTCGATCAACAACTTGGACGACTCGAAGCGTTGTCGCCGCTTGCCATCCTGGAGCGCGGTTATGCTCTGGTCTTCGACGCTAGCGGGCAATTAGTGAAGGATGCCTCACGACTCCAAGGCGGCGACGACATTACGGCTCGCGTGGCGCAAGGAACGATCCGCGCCACGGTAAAGAGCTAGGCAGCCATCGTTTCTTGAAACCACCACGCGAGATTTACAATGAGCGGAAGCGTACACTCAGGGTCATAGTTTCCGCTAGTCCGACGCTCTCGGAGGAGTTCATTGCTGCAGTTGCCCGCGCACTGGCCGCACGTCACGGTGATTAACGTCGTCGACGTTGTGCTGGTCGCGATCATCATTTACGAACTCCTGGCGCTCATCAAAGGGACACGCGCGGCGGTAATGCTGGTTGGTTTTGTGGCGCTGGTCATTGCGTTTTATTTTTCGCGTATCGGCGAGCTGTCAACGCTCAACTGGCTGATCAGCACGCTTCTGCCTTATACCGTGTTCGCGCTGATTGTTGTGTTCTCGGCGGAAATCAGGCAAGTGCTGGCGCGTCTCGGACGTAAGCTTACACTCAGCCGCGGCAGCCGGTCGGCGGAGGCCGAAGCTTACGACGACATCGTTCTGGCCGCCGACCTTTTTTCGCAGAATCAGACAGGCGCGCTCATGGTCATCGAACGCGAAATCGGGCTTCGCACTTATATCGAGAGCGGCGTCCCGTTGGACGCGCATCTGTCGTACGATTTGCTCGCTACAGTATTTCGTCCCAGCGCACCGCTCCATGACGGCGCCGTAATTATTCAGGGTGACCGCATCGCCGCCGCGGCCTGTTTCCTGCCGCTGTCGATGAATCCGGTGCTTTCGACGCAGTTGGGCACGCGTCACCGCGCAGGCATCGGAGTTACGGAAGAGACCGATGCCATCGCGGTGATTATCTCGGAAGAAACCGGAAGCATCAGCATCGCCCTCGGGGGCAAGATTGAACGCGATCTTTCAGTCGCCGCCTTGCGCGAACGATTGGGTGGATTGTTAAAGCGTTATGTCCCGTCCTCGACTCTGCCTACACCGGTGCGACCGAGTGAAGAGGTTCGCGAACACTCCGCGGAAAAAGCCCATGCTCGTGCGACCGACTCAGAGCAGTTCGGAGACGACCTCTGATGCGCGATTTTCTTCGCCGCTACGTCGCATACAACTTCGGCTTGAAACTGCTCTCGCTCGCTTTGGCCGTGGGACTCTGGCTGGGGCTCGCCAAAGATCCTGTAACCGAGATTGCGCTTGACATCCCTATCGAATTTCACGGCTTGCCGGACGATATGGTGGTTAGTTCACCCGACGTTTATCAGGCACACATCTGGCTGCGCGGCCCGGAGCGGCTCATTCACCGCCTCAGTCCTTCCGACGTACACGCGGAAATGAGTGTCTCCGCAATTCACCCGGGACAGCACATTTTCGATCTCTCGGCGAAGAATATTCAAGAGCCCACAGGAATCGAAGTGGTTCAGGTTGTCCCCAGCCAGTTTCATCTGGAGTTTGACGAGCGCGTCTCGCGGCGCGTCCCGGTGCAACCGAGAGTGGTCGGCGCGCCGGCTCCCGGTTATCAACTGAGTCGCGTCGTCACAGTGCCTGAAACGGTCGCGATTAGTGGTCCCAAGAAACATGTCGAAGCGGTCGAGGCTGCCACTACCGATCCTATCGACATAACGGGCACGATGGATCACGCGTCCTTCGGGCGTCACGCCTTTGTGGGCGATCCGCTGATTCAAGTGGTCGAATCCGATCCTCTGCGAATAACGGTTATGATGGAAAGAGTTCCTGCAGCAGGCGCGACAACGCAAACTCAGCATCCATGATTGCTTCCCAACGAAAACTGTTTGGTACCGACGGCATTCGCGGGGTCGCTGGCGAGTTCCCGCTTTCGCCCGAAGGAGTCCACGCCATCGGCTACGCGTTGGGGCACGACCTCGGGAAGAAGGGTGGACAAGCGCGCGTTGTTATTGGTCAGGACACCAGAAAGTCCAGCGCGACGATTGCCGATCAACTCTCTGCGGGCCTGCGCTCGGCGGGATGCGAAGTGCATAGCGCAGGCGTGATCACCACTCCCGGAGTTGCTTACCTTGCGCGCTCCCACAAGTTTTCGGCAGGCGTGGTGATTTCCGCGTCGCACAATCCCTGGATGGACAATGGCATCAAAGTATTCTCCGGTTCGGGATTTAAGTTGCCTGACGCGGAAGAACTGGCCATTGAGCGGGAGATTTTTGCCATACTGGGGCGCGCGAAGGCGCTGCCGCCTATGGCTGAAATGAGCTTGCCCGGCGAAGCCAGGCTCCGCGAGGATTACATCAACTGGTTGGCGAGCGATGTTCATACCGATCTGAGCGGTTTGCACATCCTGGTGGATTGCGCGAATGGCGCGGCCGCGGCGGAAGCTCCGCCGCTATTTGCGAAGTGTGGAATCAAGGCTGAGTTCATCCACGCCGGGCCAGACGGCACGAATATTAACGATAACTGCGGCGCGCTTCATCCGCAGACGGCGGCGAAAATGGTTGCCGACAGTGGTGGGAAGTTCGACTTAGGAGTTACGTTCGACGGCGACGCAGATCGTGCGTTATTCAGCGACGCTCACGGCAATGTAGTGAACGGCGACGCTATTTTGTTGCTCACCGCTCGCGACATGCAAGCCCGGGGAGTCTTGCAGAATTCCACTATCGTCGCTACGACAATGTCGAACATGGGACTCGAAATTGCTTTGCGCGACTCCGGCATTCGGATGTTGCGAGCTGGAGTCGGCGACAAGTACGTGCTGGAAGAGATGCAAAAGACGGGTGCAATCCTCGGCGGCGAGCAGTCTGGACACATCATCTTCCGCGACGGCGAAGCCACCACTGGCGACGGATTGCTCACCGCGCTTCGCGTGATGGAAGTCATGGCGCGACGCAAAATGGCTCTGGCAGATCTGATCGCCGATCTGAAAGTATTTCCGCAGGTCATCCAAAATGTACGTGTGCGTGAAAAAGTTCCCTTCGCAGAAGTCGCCGCCATCCAGAAAACGATCGACGACGCCGAGCGCGAACTGCACGGCAACGGACGCGTCGTCGTCCGCTATTCTGGCACCGAAGCCCTCGCCCGCGTCATGATCGAAGCCGAAACCGAAGAGCAAATGAATCTGCTGGCGGGCAACATTGCGGGCGCGATCCAACAAAATCTAGGCCTCTAATGCAGGCCTGGCTTGGCAACATCGCGTCGCTTTGGAATTTGGCGTTACTTGTCGGTGTAGGCGTGACGCTAGGTCTATTCCTCTATTCGGTATTTCTCAAGAAGGTCATCCGCATCCGAAGGATCGCGAATGCGCGTTCGAAAAGGCTTATGAAGGAGGCGGCTGAACGGGAATAACGGCAAATATTACCCCATAGTCACCAACACCTACACCATTTGGCATTACGGCCGCCTCCCAATTGCACTCCTTGATATCCATCGAACGCAACACAGAGATTCGATTCCCCGTAATCGGAAAACCTAAATCGAAATGACTGGATTCGCTTTCCATCGGACTTGAGCACGATAAGATGGCGATCATTCAGAGTCAGGTTTTCAATTCTGACCGGAGACGTGTGCGGCCATCGAGTGGGTGCTCGCTGGTCAACGCTCACTGTGAGCGTTGCGGGATTGTATTCTCCTCCGGGAGAAGTTCTCACCGGGGGATCGGAAGAGTTTGGCAGAACACAGAGAATACCCAGTTGCGGTTGATCTCGAACTGCCGACGCTGCTTCGCCCGAAGATGCTTGACCCGATGCCACTATTGGCCACAGCAGGGTGAAAAAGACTTGCCAGCACGCAGCTCTCATGGGATTCAGCAATGAGATTCTTTCTCCGAATTAGTTGTTACGACAAGTCTCGCCAGTTCTTCCCCAACCCGACCTCAACTAACAACGGCACTGACAGCCGATGCGCGTTCTCCATTTCTTCGCGCACCAATGATTTCATAATATCCACTTCGCTTTCAGGGACTTCGAATACCAGCTCATCGTGCACTTGCAGCGTCATCCGGGACTTCATCTCCCGGTCGCTGATCGCCTTGTCGATGCGAATCATTGCAATCTTGATCAGGTCAGCGGCGGTACCCTGTAGCGGCGTGTTCACCGCGGTACGTTCTGCGAAACCGCGCTGGTTGGCGTTCTTGCTGTTGATGTCCGGAATGGGGCGCACCCTTCCGAAGAGCGTTCGCACTTTGCCGTCTCGGCGAACTTGTTCTAGCGTCGTATCGATGAATCGTCGCACTCCCGCATACTTCTCAAAATACGCATTGATGAACTGCTTCGCCTCGCTGGGCTCAATGCCCAGATTTTGCGAAAGGCCGAACGCCGACAGCCCATACACAATTCCAAAGTTGACGACCTTTGCTTGACGACGATGGTCCGCCGTTACCATGAGTGGCGGAACTCCGAATACTTGCGAAGCAGTCAGTGTATGGATGTCGTCGCCGCGCCGGAAGGCTTCGACCAGCAACTCATCCTGAGAAAAGTGCGCCAGCAGCCGCAACTCGATTTGAGAATAATCCGCTGCCAGAATCACATTGCCCGGCTCAGCCGTGAATGCCGCGCGAATCTCACGCCCTAATTCCGTGCGAATGGGGATATTCTGCAGATTGGGATTTACCGACGACAAACGTCCCGTCGCCGTTCCAGTTTGCAGAAAAGTAGTGTGCAGCCGGCCCGTCTTGCGATCAAGCAAGAGAGGCAACGTATCGACGTATGTAGACTTCAGTTTCGTTAGCTGGCGGAAATCAAGGACTTGGCGAGCAATCTCGTGCTCTTCCGCCAATCCTTCGAGAACATCGACAGCCGTTGAAATCGCGCGGCCCTTGCCGTATTTGATGGGCTTGGGTAATCCCAGGCGATTGAAAAGAACGTCGCCCAATTGCTTAGGTGAGCTGATATTGAACTCGACGCCCGCTTGCCCATAAATCTCCTGCGCTTTGGTTGCGATCTCGCGATTTAGACGTGTGGACATTTCAGCCAGCACTTCGCGATCAATCGCGACGCCAGCGTTTTCCATACGCAAAAGTACCGGCGCAAGCGGGAATTCAATTTCCTGGTAGAGCTTGAGCAAGTTGTTGCTCTCGACATCGGCGCGCAGAGCCGCAGCCAGTCGTCCCGTGACGTCGGCAGCCTCGGCTACGCCGCCACTTAGTTTTATGTTGAATCGCCGCAGCGCCACATCCGCCAACGAATGTCCGTGGGCCGGATAGGTTGGATCGAGCAAGTACGAATACAGCATGGAATCATGCCGCACACCATTTAAGGCGACGCCGTTTTTCTGCAACTCGTGTGCGGCCGATTTGTAATTGTGAATCGCTTTCGGGATGTCTTCATTTTCCAGTATCGGCTTGAGCCATTCGTCAGATCCCGAAATCGCGCCCGGGATGATCAGCGATTCGCCCGCATTGGCGGAGATGGCGATGTCAGCCCTCGTGTCGGCGGCAGCCGCGGGGGCAGGCTCGTCCATCAAGAGCATCGTTCCCTGAGCGCTCTCCGGCTCAGGAACCTCGTCTTCTTCCTCGACCGAATCCGCAAGGGCGACCGTGCCCAAAGCAACTGCCAGCGGACCGCCGACCGGAATCGATCTCACAAGCGCTTCAACATCTACTGTCGACTTCGCTTCTGAATACTTCGTCTCGCTGACTTCTGCGACCGGCAAAATCTCTTTCAGCAGCGAATTGAATTCCATCTCCGTGAATAACGCGCGCAGCGCCTCGAGATCCGGGGCTCCCAGCTTCATTGCTTCCGGATCGAACGCAATCGGCACATTGCAGTCGATGGTGACCAATCCTTTGCTCTTGAGAATGTTGTCGCGATTATTTTGCAGCGATTCACGATAGGTCTTCTTCTCCACTTCATCTGCGCGATCAAGCGCCTGTTCGACCGTGCCAAAGCGTTTGATAATTTCGATAGATCCTTTGTCGCCGATGCCGGGTGCGCCCGGAACGTTGTCGATCGCGTCGCCGCGCAGCGCCATCACATCGACCACGCGCTCCGGCGGTACGCCAAGATAAGCCTCGACTCCCGCGGCGTCGAGGATTAGATTATCCTTCGGCGGATTCAGTACCTTCACCTGATCGTTGACCAGTTGCAGCATGTCTTTATCGCTGGACACGATGAATACTGGAAACGACTTCTCGACAGCGCGGCAAGCAAGAGTGCCGATCACATCGTCGGCTTCATATCCAGAGGATTCGAGAATCGGAATGCGATAGGCCTCCAGCGCCCGCCTGATATAAGGAACCTGCTGCACCAGGTCTGGCGGCATCTCCTTGCGATTAGCCTTGTAACCGTGATACTCCACTTCCTGAAATGTCTGCGTCTTCAGATCGAAGCGTCGTACGCCGGAGATCTCGCGCGCCTGCTGATCCCGAAACGTCGGCCCGGCGACGTCGAACACGGCGGCCAAATATTGCGGCGAAAAATCATCGCATAACTTGCGCAGCATATTCACGAATACATAAGTAGCCGCCGTAGGTAACCCGGTGCGGGTGGACATGCCGCGCTGCCGCGCCATCGCGTGGTACGCGCGAAAAATAAACGACATCGTGTCAATCAAAAAGATTGCATTGGGCGGGATCGAGGGCAACGTTTTAGGCGATGCCGAGGGCGTCGATTCTTGCGAGAGCGAAGCGGCCGCAGCAGTTTTCTTTCGTGAAGGCACAGTACAAGTCTAAAGGATTTCGAGCGCAAGGTCGGTCGTCACATGAGGCGGATTTTCTCCTAAGACCTTAGTTGACAAGCCTTCGATCTTTCGATAGCCTCCTAACAGTTTAGGAGATGATCGTGGTGCCTCCGCTCACGAAGACAACGCAGCTAACAAGATTGGAACTGCAAATCATGCACGTGCTCTGGGATCTTGGTCCGGCAACGGTGCAGGAAGTGCAACAGAAGCTCAACGCCAAGCCGAAACTCGCCTACACCACGGTGCAGACCATGCTGAACGTCCTACTGCGTAAGGGCCGCGTCACCCGTACTCTTGAAGGCAAAGCCTTTCGCTACACGGCTACCCTCAGTCGCTCCAAGGCGATCAAACAGTCGCTCAACGACCTTGCCGACCGGCTGTTCGGCGGATCAGTGGAAGCCCTGGCCATGAACCTCATGGACCATAAGCATCTCGATCGGGAAAAACTCGAACGATTGAACACACTCATCGAAAAGAGGCTCAAGCAAGACAGGGAGGAAATAGATGAACGCGATTAGCGAAACTATCGTGACGTTCTTGATCAACTCCGCCGTGCATGTAGCCGTCGTTGCAGTCATCGCGCTGTTGTGTTCAGTGGCGCTTCGTCGCGTGGCCGCGAAATACCGTTATGCGCTTTGGATCGCATCGTTATTGTTAGCCAGCCTGCTTCCGCTCTGGAGCGTGAGGCTAGCCATCTTTCGGATCGTCGGCGGTGGTAAGTCACAGAAGATCGTGAGCAGTGATCAATCTCAGCCCGCCGTAAGCGCCGACAGCAACATCGATCTGGGTTTATCGAAGCGCTTGTCGAAGCTTCGGGAAGAAACAATTCCGTTCCCTCCCATAGTGGCGGCTTCCATCGCAACACTCTATGGCCTGCTTCTTGCCCTTCGATCTGCTCGACTGTGGATGGCGTGGCGGCAGACAAGAACGTTGTACAACCTTGCGGCGAGCGGCCCCTCACTGGAAATATTGCAGCCCCTGATTGAACACCGCGCTACGAAATTTGGCCGGAAAAGTCCGCCGCGCATCTACGCGCTCGACGGAGTTGGCCCACTAACCTTGGGCACGAGGCATCCGCTATTGGTCGTGCCAAAAGCGTTTTTGGAAACCGCGTCCGCCGCCGATATTGATGCGGCAATCTGCCATGAACTGGCGCACATCGTCAGGAAAGACTTCGCAGCGAATCTGCTTTGCGAAATCGTTTCGCTACCGGTATCGATCCATCCTCTTATGTGGTGGATGAAATTTCAAGTCCGGCGTACGCGGGAACTCGCATGCGACGATCTCGCCGCCGAAGTCTCATCGACGCCCACTCGCTATGCAAGTGCGCTTGTACATGTAGCGCAATCCCTGCTGCCGAATCCTAGGACGAGTCAACCGCAACTTGCACAGGGCCTGTTCGATACCGACGACATCGAACGTCGTGTCGGCAATCTCCTTAATCGTCAGCGTCTTTTCGGCAGTACGGCAGGACGGGTAATAACGGTGACCGCGGTTGGCTGCGTCGCCGGTATCGCCTTCGTAGCGTCCACCTTTTCCGTGCGATTAGCTTCTAGCCAGACGATAGCTTCAGCAGCGCCAGTCTTGGCGCAAAGCTACCACGCCGAAAACGCTTCGCGACCGCGGGTCAGAGTGAGCAAGATAAGCTTCGTTGAGAGCACGCCATCGATCGACGAAGCGGAGATTCAATCGTTCGCCAAACAAATCGAGGAGATGAAGACCTTAAACCAGTCGATGGACTGGGCAGAAGAGGTAGAAGAGCGCACGCGAAACTTTTGGCAGAATTACGGATACTTCAAAGTAAACGTGGCCGATACTATTACGCTGGTTTCCAGTTCGTCGGCCGAGCAAGTGTTCTCCGTTGTTGCAAGTATCGAGCCGGGTAATCGATATCGTTTCGGCGGTCTAGCGTTTACCGGGGCCAAGGTTTTCAGCACCAACGAACTTGAAGCCATGTTCCCAATATCGCATGGCGACATTTTTGACAGGAGTAAGATCGCGAGCGGGTTGGAGAATTTGCGGTCAGCGTACGGAGCGCATGGCTTGGATGAATCTTGGTTCGTTCCAACCTCAGAGTTCGACGAATCCGATAAGACGATTACGCTTAGTATCCTGGTGCACGAAGGATCACGTCGGAAGGATTAGTTGGTTGGTCGCGTTCTCGTGAAGATGAAAGCCAAAGGCTCAGCTAGCGAAACTAGCGTTGCTCTTCCGCCTCAGCCCGCGCGGCCGCGCCGCTCTGCGCTTCCATCCAGCTTTGCAGGATCAGCACGGCGGCCATGCGGTCCACCACTTCACCGCGGCGCTTGATTGACATCTCTGTTTCGCGCAACAGGCGGTTTGCCTGGGCTGAAGTCAGTCGCTCATCCCACAGGTGTACTGGGATGCGGAAGCGTTTGCGCAAGTCTTCGGCGAAGAGCAGCATTTTATCCGACTGGCGGCCTTCTTCGCCGCTCATGCGTAACGGGAATCCGACCACGATTTGCGTTACAGAATACTCGCGGATGATCTGATCGAGCTGCGCGAGGTCGGTCCTCTTATTGCGGCGCTGGACGGTTTCCAGCCCTTGCGCCGTTATCCCGAGCAAATCGGAGACGGCCACGCCAATGCGGCGGGCGCCAACATCGAGGCCCATCACCCTGGTCACTGCGGGCACCATCGAATTTTCGGTCGAAGCCACGTCTGATTATAGGGCGAGGCAAAAATCGAGTTTTGGAATACGATAATGAAGATGGAGTCCGAGCTCACACCCGCCGAACTCGAGATTCAGCTCCCCGCGCCCATGCCGGTGGCCGCGCCGCCCACGCACGAAAAATTTCACTGGGCGTTTAACATGATTGGCGTCGGCGCCATCCTGACGCTGTGCTACTACGCCGAAATCGTGCTGGCGGTCATTCTTATCTCTGTGTTGCTGGCGTTCATCCTCGCGCCGATCGTGGACGCGCTCACCTTTTTTCGCCTGCCGCGCTTTCTGGCTGCCGGCTTGGCCGTGTTGCTGTTGGTCGCTGCTCTCATCGGAGCGGTTTATCTTTCTTACAATCAGGGCGCGACGCTGATCCAGGAACTGCCCAAGTACACCAAGAAAATTAAAGATCAGGTCAACGTGTACCGCAAACGGGCGGAGACGTTCGAGGTGCTGACGCCAGAGCACGAAAAGGGCGTGCTCGATGTTCGCTCGACCACGGATTGGACTGACATCCTCAACCGCGGCGTGGGATCGGTCTGGCAAGCTGCGTTCGCGGCCTCGTTCGTGCCGTTTCTGGTCTTCTTCATGCTGAGCTGGCAGAGTCACGTGCGCTCATCGACCGTCATGCTATTTCCCATGCGAAACCGCCACACAGCTTATGTGACACTGGGGCGAATCACGAAAATGATTCGCAGCTTCATGGTTGGGAACCTGCTGATCGGACTGTTTATCGGCGCGGCGAGTACGCTTGTGTTCTGGATTCTCGGCGTGCCGTTTTTCTACTTCGCCGGATTCCTCAGTGGACTGTTGAGCCTCGTCCCTTACTTGGGGATTGTGCTGTCCCTGGCTCCGCCCGTGTTTGTCGGGGTCGGCCACCTTGAGTCGAGTGAAATGTTCTATGTGGTTGTCACTGTTGTGGGACTGCACGTCATCGCCATGAATGTGATGTATCCATTGTTCCTGGGCAATCGGCTGCAATTGAATCCGTTGGCGGTCACGATCTCGCTGCTTTTTTGGGCGTGGCTCTGGGGAGGGATCGGATTGCTGCTGGCCATACCGCTCACGGCAGCCATGAAAATTATTTTCGATAGTGTGGAGACGCTGCGGCCCTATGGAGCGTGGTTGGGCGAGTGAAAACGGGGAGGACTAGCTTTCTTCGATGAAATACGAGGCGTCGGGGAATTTCAATTTGCTCTTGGCCAGGGCATCGGTCAGAAGTGCTTCGACTTCCTGTTCGGCGCAGTCTTTAGCCATGGCCAGTTCGCTGACCAGCAGATAGCGGGCGCGCTCCATCATCTTTTTCTCGCGTGCGGAAACGGGTTTGACGTGGTCCAGCACCAGCAATCCCTTGAGGACAAATGCGACATCCAACAGCGAACCGGTGCGCATCCGGTCAGAGTTTTCTTTGAAGCGGTTCTTCCAGTCAGCCTGGCCTTCGACCTCGCCATGAGCTAAGAACTCGACAATTTTCTCGATATCGCCGTTCTTGACCACCCGGCGCATGCCGACCGCGCCTACATTCTCCACCGGGACGGTGATCTTCACGCTGCTCGACTTAATCGAGAGCAGGTAGAATTTCTGCACATTTTCGCCGATGGTTCGGCTGCTGATTTGCTCGATAACTCCTATCCCATGATTAGGATAGACAACTTTGTCGCCAACGCGAAAATTGTCGCTCACAAGCGCGGAACCTAGCATGCAGACCACCTAACCGCCGCTAAAAGCAGCCTCTAAAGTCTATCTTAGAGGGGAAACAAAGGCAATTTCGGGCGTGGACGAACCGGTGCGAGCAATAAAGGACTGTAGGGCATAATCCGCTCAGGCAATATACTCGCGTTTCCCATGAAACTTAGACTTCATCTGGGCTTCCTACTCGCCTTCAGCGCGATAATGCACTGCGCCACGCCCACGGACTGGATCGCTCCCGTCACGCCCTTTGCCATAGCCGGCAACCTTTACTATGTGGGGTCGCGCGATCTTGCCGCCTATCTTGTGGTCACGCCTAAGGGTAACATCCTGATTAACGCCAACCTCGAGTCGTCGCCCGCGCTGATTCGCCGGAGCGTCGAACAACTCGGTTTTCGCTGGGCGGACACGAAAATTCTTCTTATAAGCCAGGCCCACTATGATCATGTGGGCGGGGCGGCGGAGATCCTGCGAGAAACGCACGCCCGGTACGTGGTTATGGAAGGCGACGTGGATGTGGTCGAGTCCGGCGGCACGAAGGATTTCGATTCCACGCTTCAGCGCTTTCCTCCAGCGCACGTGGATCGCCGATTGCACGATCAGGACGCGGTCACCTTGGGCGGCACCACGCTGATCGCCCACAAGACCGCCGGACACACCCGCGGCTGCACCACCTGGACGATGCAGACGCATGAGGCTGGCAGAACACTGAACGTGGTCATTGTGGGCGGGTGGGCGCCGAATCCCGCCGTACGACTCGTCGCGGGACACGGTGGTCCGGTCGCTTATCCTGGGATAACGTCCGATTTCGACCAAACCTTCGCCACGTTGAAGGCCTTGCCGTGCGACATCTTTCTCGGCGCACACGGAGTCTATTTCGACCTGCTCCCGAAACTCAAGCGACTGCCGAAGGAGGGTTCTTCGGTTTGGATCGACCCTCAGGGCTATCGCGAAGCAGTCATGGAGCACGAAGCTGACTTCCGCAAAGAGCTTGCACAGCAGCAAGAGGCGGGTAACTGAGAAGGGTTGAGTTTCGCCAAGGAACGGTCACCCGCGGTTTTTTCACCTGAGCCCACTCATTTTGGACGTCCGCGGCCTTGCACTGCATCCAAAGTGCATGTCAGACGCCACTATTCCGCAGCCGACAGCCGACTTTCAGTTTCCAGTAATCGATCCCATACGCGACCGCCGCAGCGGACGCGCCTTCACCCCGCAACCGGTCGACGACAAAACTCTGGGCAGCATTCTCGAAGCGGCGCGCTGGGCGGCATCTTCCAGTAATGAGCAGCCCTGGAGCTTTATTGTCGCGACCAAAGAAAATCCGGAAGAGTTTAACCGCCTGCTGCACTGCCTGGTCGAGTTCAACCAAGGCTGGGCGCAACATGCGCCGCTGCTGCTCCTGTCGGTGGCTCGAATGAACTCTTCCGGCGGCAAGCCTAATCGTCTCGCCCTGCACGATGTAGGACAAGCTGCCGCGAACCTCGCCATTCAGGCCACTGCGCTCGGGCTGATGGTTCATCAAATGGCTGGGTTCGATGTGCAGAAGGCGCGCGAGGCTTTCGCCATCCCGGACGACCATGAACCCGTGGCCGCTATCGCCGTGGGATATCCGGGCGATCCTGCGTCGCTTCCCGAAAAACTCCGTGAACGCGAAGTCGCCCCGCGCGTGCGTCATCCGCAGAAGGAATTCGTCTTCACCGGAAAATGGGGCAGTCCGAAATGAGCGTGGAAAACGCAAGCGATTCCAGGTAAACTCACCCGCGCTCGCGAGAGTTATAATGCCTAAAGCGTGACTGAACTCATCAAAAAGAAGCTCCAAGACGAAATCAACGCGCTGGAGCACGAGCTCGTCCATGAGCTGCCGAAAGAAATAAAG
>Ga0302320_10008472_pt1 | contig 22351 bp, 18 predicted proteins | sample Bog_T0_3_FD_202130 | JGI IMG/M metagenome (GOLD analysis project Ga0302320, IMG submission 202130) | Peat permafrost microbial communities from Stordalen Mire near Abisko, Sweden - Bog_T0_3 | ecosystem: Environmental > Terrestrial > Soil > Wetlands > Peat | place: Sweden: Abisko, Stordalen Mire...
ACAGGTTCCGCAGGGGACATTGAATCAAACCTCTCGATCTGCCCAGCGTCGGTTGCTCAATGACTTCATACCATCACTGGAGCGAACACCATTAGGTCTGCCGGTTTGCATGGGATTGCCGCGCATGGTGTCGCTCAGTTCTAGCCGTTAGACCATATGATCATACGCAATTTTTTAATAGCGATAGTCTGTATACTGCTTTGTAGTAACAATTCAGAGGGTGCTTGGTCAGACTCCCCAGATTCTTATACTCTCCCTGATTGTCCACCAGGATGTAAGATGGTTTTATACGTCCATGTTCCAAAAGGATTTTTTGGACTAGAGAGTGAAAAACAAACTGATTGGAAGAGCTATTTTATTGCACAAGGCGTAAAATTCCCTAAAGGAGGTTTTGCTTTATACTATTGGCAAGCAGGCATACTCGCTGTAGCTACTGACCACGAGGAACAAATGGCAGTCGCGAGTCTTGTAGATTGTGCTCTAACCAATCACTGGAACGAACACCATTAGGACTGCCGGTTTGCATGGGTGTACCGTGCATGATCTCGCTCAGTTCCAGCCGTTAGACATTCAAATTCAACCCGTAGTTTCAATTTATGTTATCACTGTTCAATCGATCCGACGATCAGTTTATAGATGCTGCACTTTTATCAGATAAGCGTGCCGCTATGCTCACAAAACTACGAAGAACACGAAAGATTTTAAACTTTGCACTTACGCTTGAAACATTGTGTCTCTTTGGGGAAGTTTTCTTAGACAGGTCAGACACAGCAAATGCTTCGCGTACAATACTTGGATTAACATGCGTAGTATTTATTGTTATATTGAGGGACTTGGCTGTTCAAATATGGATTCTGGAGTTATTACAACGCAAATCTTTACCACCCGCTCAAATAAACAAAGATGCCTAACCAATCTGGAGCGAACACCATTAGGTTCGTCGCTTTGCATGGAGATACCATGCCTAGTGTCGCTCAGTTCGGGCCGTTAGGCAGCATTCGCGCATCAACCATATGACGATTACAAAACTGTGGGCAGACGATTTTGTGCATGATTGGGTAGAGGCTTGGAACACCCATGATTTAGTGCGAGTCTTGTCACATTATACGGACGATTTCGAGATGAGTTCGCCGTTCATTGCTCAGTTCACCGGAGAGTCTTCTGGTGTTATAGCTGGCAAGGATACGATTGCGGCGTACTGGCGGACTGCACTTCAGAAGCTTCCAGACTTGCGCTTCGATTTGCTGGGCGTGTTTATCGGCGCGGCGAGCATCATCATTCATTACCGCACAAGTTTTGGTAAACCACTCGATTTCAGGCATGGCAGCCATTTACGCTGTTCATGCCTGAACTTTTTTATCCCCAAACCCTCTTCAATCCTCACTCCGCTCTCCCCGGACGAGCTCTATTTATCAACTGAGATTCCCATGTGATTTTTGTGCATTTTGTGGCCAACTCTTCTGCATTCTCCCTATGAACGATTTCCCTAAAGATCATCTCGAATACCTCTGGTCTCCCTGGCGCGTGGAATACTTCCAGCGCGACCGCTCCGTAGAAGAAGATTTTTTTGACGAAGCTGCTCGCACTTCTGATGATGCGACCGCCCTCGTTGTCGCACGCAACAAGACCGCCTTCCTGATGATGAACAAGTATCCCTATGCTGCGGGTCATCTCATGGCGGTGCCGTATCGCCGCACCTCCAAGATGGAGGATCTCGGCCCAGACGAAGTGATCGATCTTTGGAACCTCGCTCTCCGCGCACAGCTCCTCCTGCGTCAGGTCGCCCAAGCACAAGGCTTCAATGTCGGCTTCAATATCGGTGCCGCAGGCGGCGCAGGCTACGAGGAGCACATCCATCTGCACATCGTCCCGCGCTGGCCGGGCGATCAGAACTTCATGCCGATGATCGCCGGAACACGGATCATTCCCGAAGCCCTCATGCCCCTGTACGAGAAACTCGTCGCCGCCAATGCCAAACTCCCGATTTAGGGCCTTTTGAAAATCAGAATCGAAGGAGACCACGCGTGATCCGGTCTCAAAAGCAATCGCCAGAATTTTCGCGCAAAGACTCAAAGGGAAGAAGACGGAGGGTGGAAGGAGGAAGGATGAGCGGTAGCACCATGAGGACGCCCGCGTTCAAAGGATTTTCATTCGCTCCTCTTTGCGCCTTGGCGTCTTGGCGCGAGAACTTCCCACTTTCCCCAGCAACTCGGCATCTCCTAATTTTCAGAAAGAATCTCAGCTTTCAAGTTTCATCCTTCATACTTTTCCTCGCCTCTTCCTCATACTTCCGGCTGTAGCGGATGAAGACGGAAAAGGTCGTTGCAGAGGCGATCCAGAATCCCGGAAAGCCGTCCAGAAATCCGAGTCTGAGGATGTAGGCACGGAAAAAGCGCCAGAGCGGGCGGAGCAGATTGGCAGCGAGTGACCAGCGCTTTCCCTTGCGGATCTGCAATTCCAGAAAGTCATCCGAATAGGGGGTGATCTTGTCGAGGTAGCTCTTGATGGTCGGAAAGGAGTCGTGCAGGAGGTCGCCCCGGAGCTGTTTGAAGCGGCCTTGCAGCTCTACTTTGTCGTGCGGATCAATGCCTCCGATGCGGGCTTTGTCACGCTGCACGAGACGGAGTTGGCGGTCGGGATACCAGTCGCCATGCGTGATCCAGCGGCCCAGGAAACAGACTTTGCGGTTGAAGCGTCCGCCTTGAAACCAGGCCGCATCGCCGCTCTTAAAAAACTCCACGATCGAGTCGCGGAGTTCCTGGGAGAGTTCCTCGTCGCAATCGAGCATGAGTACCCAGGGCTGGGTGCAGGCATCAAGCGCCACCTGTTTCTGTGCTCGGTGTCCGAGCCACTCCTGATGGATCACGCGTGCACCGGCAGCCTCGGCGAGGGCGACGGTTCCATCCGTGGAGCCGCTATCGACCACGATGATTTCGCGCACGAGTCCCTTGGCGCTTTCAAAACATTTTCCGATACGCTTCTCCTCGTTGTAGGAGATGACAGCCAGGGAGAGAGGAAGAGGTTCTGGCAGGATCATGAAATGTGTTTAGGCCAGAAGATGAGAAGGATGAAAGCTGAGACCTGAAACTTGAGTCAGAGGACGGATGGGGAGAACTCGCGCAAAGACGCAAAGGCGCAAAGAGGAGGAGTAAACAACAATCTTTCAACTCTTAGCGTCTTGGCGTCTTGGTGCGAAAATTGGCTTTTCATCGGGTCGGGATTTCAGGTTTTTTTCTGAATCGGTCGCTCAGCAAGCTTCGCCTGATCCCAGAGCGCATTCATCGCGTCGAAGGAGAGGCTGGCAAAGGCGCTTCCCTCTGGCAAGGCAGACTCCATCGCGCGGAATCGGCGGGTGAATTTGTCGGTGGCGTCCTGGAGAGTCGATTCGGCATCAACGGAAAGAGCACGGGAGAGATTCACCACGGCGAAAAGAAGATCGCCCACCTCCTCAGTCAGGCGTTCCTGATTTACTTTGGTTTCTGGCGTGTCGAGTTCCGCTTCGACTTCAGCCACTTCCTCACGGACTTTCTCCACGACATCGCGTGCCGAGGCCCAGTCAAAGCCGACCTTGGCCGCTTTTTTCTGAATTTTCTGCGCTCGCACAAGCGCAGGAAAGGCCCTTGCTACACCATCGAGATGGGAGGCTTTGTCCGTTTCGACGAGGCCTTTTTTCTCCCTCTCAACCCGCTTGATCTCCTCCCATTGGGTGAGCACGGCGGCGCTGGAATCGGCGGAAGATTCGGCAAAAACATGGGGATGGCGGCGCACCAGTTTTTCGGCGGCGACCTCAGCGATGGAATCAAACGAAAAGGCTTCCTGCTCGGAAGCGATCTGAGCCTGCATCAGCACATTGATGAGCAGGTCCCCGAGTTCTTCCTCCAAGTCTCCAGTATGACCTCGTTCGATGGCGTCGATCACCTCGTATGCTTCTTCAAGAAGCGAAGGCTTCAGCGTTTCGGCTGTCTGCTCCCGATCCCAGGGACAGCCATCCGGGGCTCTCAGCCGGGCAATAATCTCGCGAAGCGCATTAATGGATTGGAGTGATGAGCCCTGGGAGCGCGTCATGAAAGGAGTGTGCAGATTGAAGGATCCTTAATGACGACCGCTCTCACGCAACAAAATCGCCTGGCGAGCGCGTTCCAATGCGGTGAGTTCGTCACCACTCAGACTGTCGATTCCGTTACTGCTGATTTTCTCCAGAAGGAGATCCATTTCCACTTCGGGGTCAACCTGACGAGGCTTTTTCTCTACGGTCTTGGCGGAAGCTGCTGCCGAGGAGGAGGAAATCCCACCCTGCACCACGGAGAAGCGAGTGTTCGGCTTTTTGAAGCTCGGTAGCGACCATTCAAATCCCCAGCCAAAGAGCGGCTCATCAAAGCCGACACGGCGCATGAGCGTCATCGCCAGCAAGCAGGAGGAGATGAGGACAAGGACGCGTGGGGCATGTTGATCGGCGAGATACTGAAGCGTTTGCAGAGCCAGTAGCGCCACAAAGACCCAGCGGGCGGCCATACCAAAGAAGAACTGGGCTCCGGGATGCATCGCGACAAAGGCGGCAAAGACAGCAAATTCCACATCCTGGACTCCGATGGCAATCTGTGGCATCCCAGCATAGCCAAAGGCTTGCAACAGGAGAGGCCCCAGCAGAATCAGTCCGCCGTAGAGGATCGCAAAACGCTGCCAGCCAAGCCCGTTCTCCACCTCCTTGCCAAAGAAATAGAGCATCATCATCTGGAAGAGAAACATGATGTCGGGCGTCGCGACAAAGGCGTAGGTAAAGAGCCTCCAGATCTGACCATGGGCCACATCAGCGCTGCTGTAGGTGAAGAAATCGAGCCACTCGCGATGACCTGCCGATAGCAACAGGGAGCCGACAATCATGGTCAGACTGTGAGCCGCCACAAGGAGCGTGATCAGTCGGACGGGAAACTCACCGAGGGTGAAGAGTGGGGATTCTTCCCCCTGTTGATAGGTCGAGGACATGAATGGTTGAATTGGGGGGGGGTGGAGTTCAATTTATCCATCACCCCTTGCTTGGACAGCTTTTTATCCCTGTTTTTGGGGATAAACGAGGGTCGGAATGATCAGTCCGATTCCGATGCCGATCAGGGTGAAAGTCACGATGATCAAATTTTCTGCCGTCCCCACAAGAAGGGTCGAGGCCGCGTTGTCAGCCTTGGCCCAGATGAGGTCGAAAAGCCCCATCAATCCCTTGGCGGCCATGCTGCCAGGTATCATCGGTATGCATCCCACCACCGCCAGGATGGACCCCTGAGGAGTTTGTGACTTCTGCCAAGTCCGGTCAAGTGTAGCCAGGGCAAGGGCGGCAAGGAATGAGGAGACCGGCAACCCCAGGTCGTAAGACTGGCCCAGCGTCCGGATCGTCAAGGCAAAGGCTCCCGAGGCAAAGCAAAGTCCCAGAAGTCGTGGTGGGGTGTTAAACAGGATACCGAATCCAACGGCGGCCAGTCCGCCAAAAAAGGCCTGGTGGATTATCTGCGGCCAGAAAGGAAGATCATGTGGAAGCGCTCCCATCTGGTATCCCCTCCCCAGCAGGATCATCTCCGCTGCCGCGAGGCTGAGAGCCATGAAGAGCAGCATGAAGGTGATTCGCAGGCCACGGGCCGCCGCCAAGGTTGGCTTTCCCTCAATCGCGTCGATCTGGGCATTGAGGATGGGAATGCCGGGTACCAGCAGCAGCACCGAGGCTAGCATGGCAAGCGGAATATGTTGACAGCCAAGTAGTAGCGCGCCAACACCGGCTATCGTTGACGCAATGAAGCTCACCACTCCCCAAATAAGGAAGATATTACGCTGGGCATGGAACATCGTATGACGCACATACTGCCCGATCGCCGTACCGAGGAGTGTCGGGAGAAAGGCGATCCAGTCGGACTTAAAGAGTCGCCCAAAGGCACTGCAGGCAAGCCCCGTCGCCAGACAGACGAACCACACTGGGTAATGGCGGGTAATCGAGGGCACCCTCATGATCTCGGCATCGGCTTGCTCGCAGGAGAGATTCCCTTGGCCGATCCGGCGTACCACCTCCTGGATGTTTTCGCATCGACGGAGATTCACCCCATGTTCTCCGACTTTTCTCATACAGGTGTGGGACTCAGCTCCCCTCGTCAGCACAACGATGATGGCGGCATGCTGACAAAACGCTTCGGCCCTATCACATCCCAAGCCGAGAGCCGTCGTATAGATGGCCTCGTGAACCGTCCTGGCATTGGCACCCGATTCGAGCAGGAGTCGTCCTATCTTTAAGACCACTTCGGCGATCTCCGACAGCCGCGTTAACTTTTTTTCACTGTTTTCGTTCACTACGAATTCTTGATCCACACTTTTTTGCATTGCTTTCAAGTTGCCGGTTTACGCCTCAAATTCAAGAATATCTTTTCTTGATATCCTTACTCACGCCACAACCCCCTAAGAAACATCGAAAGACTTCGGACTGCCCAAAAAAATATTTTTTTTGGGGACGAGTACAATGAATCGTCTCAGCGTCTCATTCTACAGAGTAAATGAGACCTGCGGCAATTTAAGGAAAAAGAGACAATCGTATCGTTATGAACCATCTAAGAAAAGAAAGAAATTTCTGTCTTTGTTTGGGTCATAAATGAACTTGCAGAAGCCTTAAAAAAGACGCAAAACACGAAGCCGTGAGTACATCCAACGAAACCCTGACAGCAACCCTGGGCACTCAGGTGCCCGACATCACCCAGGTAACAAACTGGGTCAGTGAAATTGCAGCCCTTACCCAACCTGACGCCATTTTCTGGGCCGATGGATCTGAGGCTGAAGACAAGTACATCAAGGATCTCATTGTGGCCTCCGGATCGGCCCAATGGCTCAATCCTGCCAAGCGCCCCAACTCCCTCCTTGTTCGTAGCGATGTGCGCGATGTCGCCCGCGTCGAGGAACGCACCTTCATCTGCTCCAAGGCAAAAAAAGATGCCGGTCCGACCAATAACTGGAGCGATCCAGCCGCCATGAAGCTCAAGCTGAACGGCCTTATCGCCGGATGCATGAAGGGACGCACCCTCTATGTCATCCCCTTCAGCATGGGCCCAATCGGTTCGCCCATTGCCCAGTACGGCATCGAACTCTCCGACAGCCCGTATGTCGTGGCCAACATGCGCATCATGACCCGCATCGGATCAAAGGTGTATGACGAGATCGCCAAGACCGGCAGCTTCGTCAAATGCCTCCACTCGGTGCTCTCCCCGCTGGCCGCAGGCCAAAAAGATGTTCCCTGGCCCTGCAATCCCGAGAATACCTACATCACCCACTTCCCCGAAGAGCGCCTGATCATCAGCGTCGGCTCCGGTTACGGTGGCAATGCCCTGCTTGGTAAGAAATGTTTTGCCCTGCGCATTGCCTCTGCCATGGCTCGGGACGAGGGTTGGATGGCCGAGCACATGCTCATTCTCGGCGTCAAAGACCCAAGCGGTGCCAAGACTTATGTCTCGGCTGCCTTCCCAAGCGCCTGCGGCAAGACCAACTTCGCCATGATCATCCCCCCCAAGCACCTCAAGGAAGAGGGCTGGGAGATCAGCACGATCGGCGACGACATTGCCTGGATCAAGCCCGGCCCGGACGGCTGGCTGCGCGCCATCAATCCTGAAGCAGGCTTCTTTGGCGTGGCTCCAGGAACCGCCTACGACAGCAATCCAATGGCGATGGATTCCATCCTCAAGGACACCATCTTCACCAATGTGGCACTCACCGACGATGGTGATGTCTGGTGGGAAGGAATGAGCAAGGAAGCTCCTGCTCACCTCATCGACTGGAAGGGCAAAGATTGGACACCCGGCACCAAGGATGCCGAGGGCAAGCCCGTTCTCTCCAGCCACCCCAACAGCCGCTTCACCGCTCCGGCCCAGAACTGTCCGATCATTGACCCCGATTGGGAAAACCCTGCCGGCGTCCCCATCAGCGCCATGGTCTTCGGTGGTCGTCGCGCCACGACGATGCCGCTGATCTTCCAGGCATTCAACTGGGTCCACGGAGTCTATCTCGGTGCCACCGTTGGATCAGAAATGACCGCAGCAGCAGCAGGCACCATCGGACAGGTTCGCCGCGATCCAATGGCCATGCTTCCCTTCACAGGATACAACATGGGCGATTACTTCTCCCACTGGCTGGAAATGCGCCATCTGGTCAAGCACCTGCCTCGCATCTTCCATGTGAACTGGTTCCGCAAGAGCCCAGAGGGCAAGTTCCTCTGGCCCGGATTCGGAGACAACATGCGCGTCCTCAAGTGGATCGTCGAACGCTCCAAATTCGGCGCTCACGCCATCGAGACATCGATCGGATGGGTTCCTGAATACAAGGACATCGACATGCGCGGCATCGAAGATTCCATGACCAAGGAGAAATTCGACGAAGTCCAAAAGATCGACAAAGTCGAATGGCACCGCGAACTCGTCATGCAGGATGAACTCTTCCTCAAGCTCTACAGTCAGCTGCCTAAGGAACTCATCTTCCAGCGCGAGCTCCTGATCTCCCGCCTGTAACTCGCAGAGCACAGCAACCACAAATCACCCCGTCCGGCCTAAAAACCGGACGGGGTTTTTGTTTAGTAGCGCTTCCTTATGGCTCGACTTCGGAACTTTCTTCCATGACAGTTTTTCGGTGAGTGAACGCGTAATTGTCCGTTCGAAGTTCTTCTTCGAAGGTGAAAAGAAATTTTTTGTCAAAGGGGTCACCTACGGGCCTTTCGCACCTGATGCGGAAGGGTTCCAATATGGACCAAAAGAGCAGGTCGCCCGCGACATGGCTGTCATTGCCGAGACGGGCGCCAATCTGATCCGCATCTATACAACCCCGCCCCTCTGGTTTCTCGACATCTGTCATGAGAACGGTCTGCGCGTCCTTTTCAGCATCGCCTGGATGGAGCATGTGGAATTCCTCAATGATCGGAAAATCCGTGCTTCTGTTGAGAAGGCGGTGCGCGATGCGATCCGCGAACACAAGGGGCATCCCGCCATTTTCGGTTATCTGCTCGGCAATGAGATTCCCTCCTCGATGGTTCGCTGGCTGGGAGCCAAGCGCGTGACCGAATTCGTCGAGCACCTGGTCAATATCGCCCGCAAGGAAGATCCGACCGTTCTTTATTCCTACGCAAGCTATCCACCAACGGAGTACCTCCTGCCGCAGAATGTCGATTTCCTGACCTTCAATGTCTATCTGCATCGCCGCGAAGATTTTGAGCGTTACCTGGCCCGTCTTCAAAACTTGGCCGAGGACAAGCCGCTGATCATGGGCGAGTTCGGCATGGATACGATCCGTCACACCGAGGAGGAGCAGGCTGAGATGATCGGCTGGCATCTCGATTCCGTGGTGCGCGGAGGTCTTGCAGGGACGATTCTCTATGCCTGGACCGATGAATGGCATCGCGGCGGCAATGAAATTCTAGACTGGGCCTTTGGTCTGGTGAAGCGCGACCGCACGCCGAAGAGATCGCTTGAAACGGTTCGTGGATTCTTTGGGGATAAACAATCGATCACGCACCGGGCACCCCTCACCCGTGTACCGAAGGTCTCGGTGATTGTCTGCGGTTACAATGGTGGCCCGACCCTGGAAGCCTGCCTTCAATCCCTGAAAAAAATCAACTATCCCGACTATGAAGTTGTTGTCGTGGATGATGGCTCAACCGATAACACTCAGGAGATCGTCAAGGGACATCCCTGGGTGAAGTCTATCTATCAGACCAATCACGGACTGAGCTACGCCCGCAATGTCGGGGCGGCAAATGCCACCGGAGAGATTCTGGCTTATACGGACAGTGACTGCATGGCTGATCCTGACTGGCTTTATTACCTGGTCGGCACCCTCCTCTCGGGAAATTACGCCGGTGTCGGCGGCCCGAATATTTCCCCGCCCGCTCAGAACTGGCGGCAGGCCTGTGTCGCCGCCGCTCCCGGCGGCCCCAGCCATGTGCTCCTCACCGATGTGGTGGCCGAGCATATTCCCGGCTGCAACATGGCCTTCCATCGCTGGGCCTTTGACAAGATCGGCGGCTTCGATCCCGAGTATCGCAAGGCGGGTGACGATGTCGATTTTTGCTGGCGCCTCCAGCAGGAAGGCGAAGTCATTGCCTTCAGCCCCTCCGCGATTGTCTGGCACTACCGCCGCTTTACCCTCAAGGCATTCCGCAAGCAGCAGGAAGGCTACGGCGAGGCTGAGTCGATGCTCCGCTTCAAGCACCTCGTTTTCTTTGGCCCGACCGGAACCGCCAAGTGGAAAGGCCAGGTCTATGGCGCTCCCCGCTTCACCTGGCTCATCAATCAGCCGGTGATCTATCACGGCGTCTTTGGTGAAGGACTCTTCCAGTGCATCTATCCGACTCCGCAGTCAGAGCTGGCAGCCTACCTCAGCAGCATTGAGTGGGTGGTTCTCACCGCCTTCCTCTTCCTGCTCTCTCTCCCCTTCCCAGCGCTCCGCATCGTCGCCTATCTCATGTTCGGAGGCACCTTCCTGGTGGCACTCTCCTACATGATCCATGCGAAGCTGGAACCACGCTTTGACACGATCCTCGCTCGCCTCCTGGTGGCCTTCCTCGCCCTCTCACAGCCGCTCGTGCGCGGATGGTCGCGTTATTTCACCTGGCTGAAATACAAGAGCACTCCCGAGTCAATCATTGCAGCGAAGGAAAAGGACTTTCTCCCCAGCCGCATTCGAGGCATCTCCAAGCTCGTCTTCTGGAATGAAGAGGGCAAGGGACGGGAACTCCTCCTCGCTTCGACCATCGAGGCGCTGGAAAACGAAGGCTGGAGCTACTCCATGGACACCGGATGGAAGGAATGGGATGTCCAGATTTATGGCAGTTTCTGGTGGGGCGTCACCTTGCGGAGCGTCACGGAATACCATGGCGGGCCGAAATGCCTCACCCGTGTCGCCCTGGCCACACGCATGGTTGCCACGACCTTCCTGCTAAACTTCCTGATGGTCAGCTTCCTGATTTATTGGGGGACCACGGGACACGACCTCACCTTGCCCGGCATCGTTTACGCCATCATCATGCTTGTGATTTGGTTGCGCGCCCATCGGCTCAAGAAAGGGGTCGCTCGCCTGGTCGAGGCTGCCGGAGCGCGCATCGGCCTGAAAAGAGTCGATCCCAAGAAGGGTAACTCTCCTGAGAAAAAATCCTCAGAGGAGAAGAGTGAAGGTGAAACAGATCTCGACGCCGTCTCTCCGCAGATGTCAGAAGTCTCTCCACAACCTCCTTCCTAGTGTGCTTGCAGGCTCATCGTGGATCGCTCAAAATCCAGGTTTTCATGACTAGCACCCCCCTCCCCTGGCACCGCTTCCTGACCTTGGCCTGCACGCTTGCACTGCTTGCCACGGCCAGCGCAGAACTCCCTTTTGCGCCACAGCCCATTCCCGAAATTCCCGCTCCGCTGGCACAAGATAGCGTGCCGATGGCGGATTCCAAATCGGCTCCAGAAGTGAAGCTCGATTTTCCGATCGAATCCGGCCCCTTTCAGCCGACCTGGGAATCGATTGCAAAAAACTACCCCGGCACGCCCGACTGGCTACGCGACGCAAAGTTTGGCATCTGGGTTCACTTTGGCCCGCAGGCCGCAGGCGAAAGCGGCGATTGGTATGCCCGGAAAATGTATGTCCCCGGCACGACCGCCTATAAAAAGCATCTCGAAAAGTACGGGCACCCCTCGGAATCCGGTTACAAGGAAGTCCTGCGCGATTGGAATCCCACCAAGCTCGACCCCGCGAAACTCACCGAGATTTACAAGGCAGCCGGCGCCCGTTTTCTCGTAATCCAAGGCGTTCACCATGACAACTTCGACATGTGGAATTCGCACTATCAGCCCTGGAATTCCACGCGTATCGGCCCGAAGCGGGACATCATCGGCGAATGGGCCAAAGCAGCCCGCGCTGCCGGTATCCGCTTCGGCATCACCTTTCACCACGAATATAACTGGTGGTGGTGGCAAACCGCCTTCGGTGCCGACAAGGATGGCCCCAAGGCAGGAGTTCCCTACGACGGCAATCTCACCCTGGCAGATGGCAAGGGCAAATGGTGGGAAGGTCTCGATCCTCGGATGCTCTACGGTGTGAATCTGCGTGAATACAAAGGAGTAACCGCCGCCGCCTACTCCCCCTGGAGCCCTCCTCCAGCCGGACTGTTCGGACGGCATGAAGCTTATGCCAAGTGGTACGCCTCCTGGTGGGGTCAACGCATGATCGACGCGATCGACCAATACAATCCCGACTTCATCTACACCGATGGCACCAGTCCCCAGCCCTTCAGTGGCACGGGCACCGGCACCGGGATCAAGGCAGATGCCATGCAGCGCGTCATTGCCCATTTCTACAATCACACCCTCCAACAACGAGGCAAGGTCGATACCTTCAGCATCATCAAGTTCCACCCCCCGATCAACGGCACCGTCAATACGCTGGAAGGCGGCATCCCTGACGGCATTAAAACTGACCAACCCTGGATCGGCGAAACCCCCGTGGGGGATTGGTTCTACGCTCCCGGCTTCTATTACAGCCCTGATATTATCGTGCGCTATCTCCTGGAGCAGGTTTCCCGGGACGGCAGTGTCGCGGTCTGCGTGTCGATCCTGCCGGATGGATCGCTTGACAAGGGGAGCCTCGACATGCTCGAGGGTGTTGGAAAATGGATGAAGATCAATGGGGAAGGAATCTACGGCAGCAAGGCCTGGGAGATTCTCGGCGAAGGGGAAAATGGCAAGATCAATACCATCCCAGAGGGGGCTCTTGGATGGAAACAAGCCGACTTCCGATTTGGCCCGAAGGACTTCCGCTTCACCGTCGGGAAGAATGGCGCTCTCTACGCCTGGTGCATGACTGTCCCTCAACCAGGATCGGAACTCAGAATCACCTCCCTAGGCTCCACAGCCAATCGCCTCAAGCAGCCAATCAAATCCGTTGAGTTGTTAGGCAATAGCGCTCCACTCCATTGGAAACAGGAAGCGGATACCCTTGTCATCACCTGCCCAAATTCGATGCCATTCTCCACCGCAATAGGCTTCAAGATCTCGACTGATACGGTTCAGAAATAACTGAGCCTTCTGGCTTGTTCTTTTAGCAGGAGCATCTTTTGTTTAACCCGTGCTGGAATCTCATCCTCTTTACGGAGTATGCTGAAGGATTATGCCCAGCATCTTCATCAAGACTTACGGATGCCAGATGAACGAGCGCGATTCCGAACAGGTCGCGCGCGATCTGCAGGATCGTGGCCACAAGCTTGTCGGGAGCGAACGCGAGGCCGATGTCATCCTGCTCAATACCTGTAGCGTTCGTGAAATGGCGGAGCGCAAGGCGATCGGCAAGATGGGCATGTTGCGTAAGCTGCGCCGGGAAAAGCCTCAGCTCGTCCTCGGCTACATGGGTTGCATGGCCCAGCGTCTCGGCGATTCGCTCAAGGAAACCTCGCCGCACATCGATCTCGTCGTCGGCACCCAGAAATTCCATCGCGTTGCCGAATATGTCGAGCAGGCCCTGCGCAAGCGCGAGGAGGCCTTTACCCGTGAAGACATCGCCGAACTGGGCGGGGCCATCATCCCCCCGATCCTCCCCATTGTGGATACGGCTCCCGAACTCGGCTCGCAGAATACGATCCGCGACCATCTTCCCCAGGATGAAAAACGGGCCAAGAAAGAGGCCACCTCCTTCATCTCCATCATGCAGGGATGCAATATGCATTGCACCTTCTGCATCGTCCCCTCCACCCGAGGCGAGGAACGAGGACGCCCGATCGCCGAGATCGTCAGCGAGGCGCGCACCCTGGTCGAACGCGGCATCCGCGAAGTCACTCTCCTCGGTCAGATCGTGAATCTCTACGGACGGCATGAGTTTCCAAAAATCGACGAAAAAAGCCCCTTCGTGCAGCTCCTCGAAGCCCTGCATGCGGTTGAGGGACTCGATCGCATCCGCTTTACCTCCCCTCATCCGATGGGCTTCCGCAAGGATCTTGTCGAGTGCTTTGGCCGCCTGCCCAAGCTCATGGAGCATGTTCATTTACCTCTCCAGTCCGGCTCGGATCGCATCCTCAAAGCCATGCACCGTCCTTACACCACAGCTGCCTATCGCAAGCTTGTCGCCGATCTGCGAGCAAGTCGCCCCGGCATTGCCATCACGACCGATATCATCGTCGGCTTCCCGGGCGAGACGGATGAGGATTACAAAATGAGCCGCGATCTCGCGGAGGAAATTGCCTTTGATGGAGCCTTCATTTTCCGTTACTCCAAGCGGGGCGACACCCCCGCCGCCGAAATGGAGGATCAACTTTCCGAGGAAGTGAAGGAAGCGCGTAACCAGGATCTGCTCTCGGTGGTCAATGCCTCGGCCTCCCGCCATCTCGATGCCTGCGTCGGAACCCGCCAGGAGATCCTCTGCGAAGGCCCCAGCCGCAATGACCCACTCCGCCTTGCCGGTCGCACCCGCACCAACAAAATCGTCATCTTCGAAGGAGGAAGCCGTTTTCATGGTGAGATCTTTGAAGTGGCGATTACCTCGGCCAGCGACTCGACACTCTACGGCGATCCAGCCATCCACGAGAATACTCCAGAGAGTCACGAGGTCAAAGAGCGCATTCGCGAACACGCGCAGGTGTGCTGAGTCATCCGCAAGACAATGCCAGCCATTAGGAAACGGCGCTCATCCGAGACGCGGGTCAAAGTACGAACCCGTTCAAAAGAGCACAAAGAGCGCTTTTCCGTCCCTCTTCTTCTTTCCCTTCTCCTCCACGCGATCCTGATTCTCCTGATCGCATTCTTCTTTGCCAAACGGGCAATGGAGAAGCCCACCCCTCCGCCTGAGCCGCCGATGCCCGAAGTGACGCTGGAGATTCAGCCTCCCAAGGAACGCCCTACGATCGACGCCGTGGAAGTCACCGATCATGCTCCCGACAAGGCAGCCTTTGAATCGGATCAGAATAGCAAGAATGCAAGCGACCTCCCAGTCACCGGCTCCACACCCCTCCCCTCACAGCAGGGACTTGTGCAAAAAGAGCTCGAACTAAAAAATCAGCAATATACCCCCGGCGAGGAACCGGCTATTGCCGCAGGCAATCCGCCCCCCCCCCAACCTCCTGCACCGCCGACTCCCCCCTCCCAACTCCCAACTCCGACTCCCGCTCCCACGGCCACGCCTGAGAAGAGTGCGACACCAGAGCCGACGCCGACGATCCCCCCGCCTCCCAATAGCATGAAACTTCTCGATCTGCCCAAGGAACAGCCCACGCCAGAACGGGCCAACCACCCTCCTTTAATTCCGCAACACCCTGCTCTCCCTCCATCTCAACCGGGCGCTCCGGGGCCCAAGAAAGGATTTCAGGAAGAAACCCGACAGACCGTCTTGTACGGGAGCATCTCCAACCGTGGCCGCTCCTCAGTGGCCGCCGAAGCAACTCCCCTGGGTCGATATAAAAAGAAAATCTCCACGGCCATCGGTTCGCGTTGGTATTTCTACACAAACGAATCCGCGCCAAATATCGGCACCGTCACCGTCTCCTTCAAAGTTACCGCCTCGGGTAAAATCATCGCTCTCCGCGTTCTCTCCGGCACCGCCAATAGTGCTTTGACGGATTGCACGCTCCGCTCAATCATGGAGGCCAAGATTCCTCCGATGCCTCCCGAAGTCGCCGCACTCCTTCAGGATGGCTCGATCGACTACGAAAGCTTTTCCTTCACCATCTATTAAACGCTTCCCTAACTCATGATTGCACACACACTCCTCGCCGTGGGAATTCTCCAGTTTTTCATCAGGGGCGGCTTCTTCATGGCTGTCCTGGTGCTCCTCTCCATCTTCTCACTCGCCGTCATCATTCAGCGCGCGATGGTGATCAACATGGATCGCGCTCTTCCCCCAATCGTCCTGCGCACACTCGCCACCTTCAAGTCGGGAGGCTCCACCGAGGCCCTGCAAACTATTCTCTCCCATGAGCCTTCTCCTCTCTCCCGAGTCCTGACCACACTCCTCCAGCACAAAGACTGGCCCCGTGCCGAGGCTCTCGATGCCGTCCAGACACGCGCCCGACACGAAATCTCACGCCTCGAATCAGGACTCGTCTTTCTGGAAATCACCACCGGCATTTCACCCCTCCTCGGACTCCTCGGCACCCTCTCGGGACTCGTCGGCATCTTCAGCAACATCGGCGACCATGGAGATCCCCAGTTGGTGGCCAACGGCATCTCCGAGGCCCTGAATTGCACCATCGTCGGACTCGGCGTCGCCGTCCCGAATCTCATCGCCTACAACTACTTCACCCGTCGAGTCGAAGTTGTCTCCATCGAATTAGAATCCCTGACAACGGATCTGATGGCAAAACTTTCCCTTGGCAAGAATCGGCAGCAGTAAATTCCGTGATTCCCATCCGAAGATCACGAGCCCCAACCATGAGGCATTCCCCCAAAGTAATTTTGAAAAATGCTCAGCTATATGAACAGTATTGGGGTTGAGTCCGACAGACTGCTAGGTTCTGACAGAAGCGGGTGATCATGCCAATACTGGAGAGCTTACCGATCTTTAGGAAATTCATCCGGCTGAGTCTCATCGGTGCGGAAGGGAGGTGCTGGCAGTCCCTCCCTATTGTAGAGGTTCCCCTTGGGAAATCCCTGCCAGTTATAGCGCACGGCTACCGGATGCATCACGGCATCACTGGAAAGAAGCACCGAATCCTTCTCAATAACAGCATTGGCTGGAAACCATTTTCTATTCGCTCCAGCTAGCGCAAATCCCGAAAGACGGGTTGAGATACTCGGCGCAACCTCTTCGCGTTGAAAGGGCGAAGCCCCAAGAATTAGACCGCTTCCAAGGTGCGAAAATTTCACCCTCATCCTTGAGCCCTCGATCCTCATCGAGTCAAAAGTCGGGCCGCTATCGACGACATCCTCACCATAGGCCCTCTTACGCGCAAGCAAGGCCAGCCGTCGTCCCACATCGAGTTTATCCGGAGGATAACGATCATCAGCGAGCCCCAGATCCGTCGCGCAGGCCATTCCCGTATTCGGCAGCGTCAAGGCACAGGCGGCTCCTTCTCTCAGCCAAGGAAGTGCGCGGGAGGGTTGGTGAGAGTCTCCTGCAAATGGCTCCACAACCGGCCCATCCTCATCTCCAAAACCTGCTGGTAGGACAAAGTAAAACGGCTGAGGTCCAGCCTTCCAATGATTGCGCCAATCCCGAATCAGGCGCGAAAAAAACCGTCGATATTGCAGAGAGGCCATCCCCTCGTCCGATTCACCCTGATACCAGATCACCCCGGTCATGGCATACGGAATCAAGGGGGCTATCATGGCATTGAAAAGAGCCGAAGGTGACTTCTGATCGCGCAGGGCCGAGGCGGGCTTTTCCCCTTCTTTTGAAACGGAAGGCGCTGCTGAGAGTCCCTGCGGACTGATCCAGGACTGAATCGGCGCATCCTTGGCGGTGCATTGGATCATGCCTATCGGCCGCTGACACACATTCCGCAGATCCCTGGCAAAGAAATATCCGACCGCTGAAAACGAGGGGGCAGATTCCGGGGTGCAGAGCACCCAATGGCCGGCACCAACCTCATCACCCGTGGAGGAATTTTCAGCCAAAAAGAAGTGTAGATAGGGATCAGCCGTATCGCCCGGCAGCTCTTTGCCTCCCACGGCATCGGAAAGAGGAAATTCCATATTCCCCTCCCCGGCACAGATCCAAACATCGCCAACCATGACATCATCGATTTTGAGATGATTTCGTCCCTCAACCAGGAGCGTCATCGATTTTCGCGTCGCCGGAATCGGATGCAGCAGCACACGCCAACTCCCATCGGAAGCCGCCACCGACTGCGCCGATTCTCCTCCAAAAGTAACGACGACCCGTTCACCGGGAGAGGCCTTGCCCCAGATGGGAAGTACACTTCCCTGCTGGAGCACCATGTGATCACCGAAGATCGCTGGTAGCGTCACATCGGCATGAAGTGAACGACCAACTACAAGAGCTAGGAAAAGCAAGCAGGTAGAAACTTTCATACCTTGTCACTTTTCCACCCTCCAACCATCGGCACTTCCCTAGCCTTTGAAGTTTTTCTTAAATCCCTTTTGAAAGGCGGGCTTCACAGCCCCTCTCGTCTCAAAGGATTTCTTGGGGCCAAAACCACGAGGGCGGTCAAAGCCTGCGTCGCGCTCACGCTCGTAATTGCGTTCTTCATCGCGGGGCATCTGCCTTGGAGCATTCTGTTGCTGAGGTTCTCCGCCCCCATCCTGACCAATAAGCAGGGAGAAGAGTGCTGCACAGACTTCGGTAGCCTGAAACCCCTCTTCCATCAGGCGATCAATGAACTGAGACTGATCGCTGAACTTGCCGGAGGTGAGCAGATCACGGACTTTTTCAAGCATCAACTCGGAGCGTTTGCCCTCGACCTCACCTGGGGTCGGAATGTTTCCCTTACGGATACGGGAATGGGTGAACTTCTCCAGATACTGGATTTTGTAAATATCGCGCCCGCTGACAAAAGTCGCAGCCATGCCCTCGCGTCCGGCACGACCCGTGCGTCCGATGCGGTGGACATAATCCTCGGGATCATGCGGCAGATCGTAATTGATCACGATTTCGAGATCTTCGACATCAATGCCGCGTGCAGCGACATCGGTGGCAACGAGAAACTCAAACTCTGAGTTCTTGAACTTATTCATCACGCGTGTGCGCTGGGCCTGCGTGATACCGCCGTGCAGACGGTCGGCGGAGAATCCCTGAGCGAGCAGTGCATCGGCCAGTTCATCGACCATCCGCTGCGTATTGCAGAAGATAATGCCGAGTTTGAAGCCGTGGAAATCGACCAGACGGATCAGCGACTGAGTCTTCCCACGAGGAGGGACTTCATAGAACCACTGATCGATGGCAGGAGCGGTAACATCCTTCCGCTCGATAGCCACGGTCTGTGGATTATTCGAATAGCGATTGATGAGCTGTCTGATCGGCCCAGAGAGCGTGGCTGAGAAAAAGACGGTCTGTCTTTCCTTCGGCGTGGCATCGAGAATTTTCTGAATGTCATCCCGGAAGCCCATGTCGAGCATTCGGTCGGCTTCATCGAGAATGGCCACCTTCAGCTGATCGAGCTTGAGGGTGCCGCGCTCCAGATGGTCGATAATACGCCCCGGTGTACCGATGACGATCTGCACGCCCTTCTTGAGCTCAAAAAGCTGACGGTCATAGGAGGCACCACCGTAGATCGGCACAGAATGAATCGAACGCTTAAAGGCGGTGAGCTGGTGCACTTCATTGGCAACCTGTTCGGCCAACTCGCGAGTCGGGCACATGATGAGCACCTGGACGGCCTTGCTCAGGGGATCGACCTTTTCAATGGCCGGGATGGCAAAAGCGGCGGTCTTGCCAGAGCCTGTCTGCGACTGCCCCACCAGATCACTTCCACCGAGGAGCACCGGAATGGCTGCTGACTGAATGGGAGTTGCTTCCTCAAAGCCGAGTTGGGCAACTGCTTTGAGAATTTCGGGCGAGAGGCCTAGACCGTCGAATCGTTGTTTTTCCATGTAATGACTAGAAGAGTACGCCGAGAAGGGCCTGCCGTCACCTATTTACCAAAAAGAATCCTTTGTCAGAACCTCTGCAAAGCTGTCATTGATAGGTGTGGTTCAGCAAACAGAACAGTATGATGTCGTCGTCATCGGCGGCGGTGCCGCAGGAATGTTCTGCGCCAGCGTGGCCGGAAAACGGGGTAAGCGAGTCCTCCTGCTTGAGCATAACGAGCGTGTCGGCAAGAAAATCGAGATCTCCGGAGGCGGCCGCTGCAACTTCACCAATATCGGGGCCCGTGCTGAGAACTATCTCTCCGGCAACCGTGATTTCTGTAAATCGGCCCTCGCCCGCTTCACCCCCTGGGATTTCATCGCTCTCGTGGAGAAACATGGGATCGCCTACCATGAGAAGAAACTCGGCCAGCAATTCTGTGACGAGAGTTCCAGGGAGATTATCTCCCTGCTCTCGGAGGAATGCGTCGAAGCAGGAGTCGAAATCCGATGTGGCTGCCGTGTCGAACAAATCGAGAAAAACGACCGATTCGTGCTCCACACCACGAGAGGAGTTTTTACAAGCGATGCCCTTGTGATCGCCACCGGAGGACTCTCCTTTGCAAAGCTTGGTGCCACCGGCTTCGGCTACCGGATTGCGGAGCAATTTGGACTCAAGGTTACTCCTCTGCGTCCCGGTCTCGTGCCCCTCACCTTCCATCCTGAGAATCGCGCCTTCTACGAATCACTCGCAGGTGTCGCCCTGCCCGTTCGCGCGACGCACGGAGGCAAATCCTTTGACGAAGCCATGCTCTTCACCCACCGTGGAGTGAGCGGGCCTGCCATCCTCCAGATTTCCTCCTTCTGGCGCGATCAAGAAACCTTGTCCCTTGATCTCCTTCCTGAGAAAGAACAGGCCGCAGCCTTTGCCGCCGCAGAGCGGAGCGGCCAGACACCACTTCAAGTCCTTTCCAAGCTCTGGCCGCGTCGCTTCGCCGAATCCTGGTGCGCCCGGCACGCTCTCGACAAACCGCTGGCCCAGCACTCCAAATCCGAACTCGGCGCTCTCAGTGACGGCCTCCACGGCTGGCAGCAATCTTTTGCCGGAACCGAAGGGTATCCGAAGGCCGAGGTGACACTTGGAGGTATCGATACCGGAGAACTCTCCTCCAAGACCATGGAGGCCCGCAAAGTGCCGGGGCTTTATTTTATCGGAGAAGTGGTGGATGTTACCGGATGGCTCGGCGGTTATAACTTTCAATGGGCCTGGGCCAGCGCCCACGCTGCGGGAAGCTCTCTCTGAACTTCTCCACCTCCCATCTTCTATTTTTTATGCGACGACGAAATCCACTCTCCAGCAGCAAAGACCCCCATGTGGAGATGATTGAAACATCCCGCATCGTGAAGAAAGTCTATGAGGAGCTTGCAACCAATCCTCCTCCACGCAACTGCACCCTTCAGACCGAGTGCTGCCGCTTCCAGATCACCGGCAAGACCCCGATGCTCACCAAAGGCGAGGCTGTCTTCGCTGCCAAGGCTCTCCGTGCCGCCGGTAGGACAAAGCTGCCTGAGCGCACCGATGGTGCCTGCCCCCTGCTCCATCCCTACACCTCCCGCTGCATGATCTATGCGGGACGCCCCTTTGGCTGCCGCACCCATTTCTGCGAAGCCGCCGGAGGCCCCTATGAACGCCGCGAAGTGATCGCCCACATCAGAACTCTGGAAGAGGTCGATGAACGCCTCGGCGGCGATGGCCCCCGAGCACTCCAACCTGCCATCCGGGATGCCTTGGCTGAATTGGGCAAGTGACCTCTAGCAGCCTGTCGGAGGTCACTGACAGAACCCTCTGCGCAATCCCGAAGGTTCTTCTCTTGACGGCACTCAGAATTGGAGCAATTTAACGAATCCAATGAAACGATTTTTCTTTCTGCTCACGCTGACAGGAACACTACTCCTAAGTTCCTTACGACCATGCATGGCCTATCCCTATGGAGGAGGAGGATGGGGTGGTGGCGGCTATCACGGTGGTTGGGGAGGTTGTTACAGGGGCGGTTGGTATGGAACTGGAATCCCCAATGGATTGGGTTGGACACTGTTCGGATTAGGTGCGGCGGCAGTTGCAGCACCAGTCGCCTATGCTGTGGCCGCGCCACCGGTCTATGCGGCCCCTTATCCCTCGGTCGGCGATTATAATCCGCCTCGAACTGTCGTCAGGGAAAGAAAGTCCGCAACTCAGAGCGAGCTCCTAGCCAAGGTTCAAACAAAACTCTCCGCCCTTGGGTACTACAGGGGGAATATCGACGGCAGCTTCGGCCCTCAGACGGAACTCGCCGTGACTAAATTCCAGGGAGAAAACGGTCTCCCTATGACCGGCCGCATCGATCTAAAGACACTCTCCAGTTTAGGGATCACACTCTAAGAGCCTGTCCGCAAAAGAGCGGTGTTATTGAAGGAGCAAACTTATCGACACGATAGGGTAAAACAAGACCGCTCGCTACGCCATGGGTGTCATTGACGAACGCGCCCTCCGAGAGGTTTGCCAAAGTCGAGCCCTTCCATGCGCCATGAAGTCTTCGAGAAGGCCACAGCGACCGCTTCCGGCCATGTACCTACGGCGAGGGAGATCAAGCAGGTCGTAGAGTTGCAGGAAAGAAACGACGAAATGAAACTATTTGAGAATACCACCCAACTCACCTCTAGTCATTCTTCGCCTTGGGGGTAAGGGAGCATTGAACAGGGCACTTTTGAATAAAGAGGTAAGCTGTTGATTTTGAGAGGGGCTATTTTGAGATAGACAAAAAGCAGGTTTTTTGATGAGATTTGGTGGGATGAAGACCACGGAGGAAAAATCTGGAGCCGAG
>Ga0302320_10008473_pt1 | contig 22351 bp, 19 predicted proteins | sample Bog_T0_3_FD_202130 | JGI IMG/M metagenome (GOLD analysis project Ga0302320, IMG submission 202130) | Peat permafrost microbial communities from Stordalen Mire near Abisko, Sweden - Bog_T0_3 | ecosystem: Environmental > Terrestrial > Soil > Wetlands > Peat | place: Sweden: Abisko, Stordalen Mire...
CTCCCGCGACGGCTCTCACACGGAATGGCTGCCGGGAAAGAAAGAGCGCTCCGCCGCCGATCCTACCTCCGCAATATCCCTCATCTCCCTTCGTTTATGATCTTAAAACAAAAAGCCCTGGGGCGAGCATACTCTCGATCGATGCAGCAAGGTGACGTAGGAAGTCCTCCGTACGGTTTTCGACCGGCTACACAAGCAACGAGTCATGCTGGAGGGTATGATCTTGAAGCCCAACATGGTGCTTCCGGGTTTGACATGCCCCAAACAAGAAACGGTGGATGAGGTTGCCGATGCGACGGTGCAGTGTCTCTTACGAGCCGTCCCCGCCGCCGTTCCAGGGATTGCGTTCCTATCGGGCGGCCAATCCGGCGAACTGGCCTCCTCCCGTTTGAATGCCATGAATGTCAGATTCAAGTCGCGCCTGCCTTGGGCTTTGGCATTTTCGTTTGCCCGCGCCATCCAGCAGCCGGCTTTGGAGATTTGGCGGGGCGAGGAGGCCAATCTGTTGCGAGCACAGCGGGCGCTGTATCATCGAGCAAGGTGCAACCGGGCTGCGAGGCGTGGCGAATATACTACCGCATTGGAAAGGACATGATCATGACAACGAAGAGACATGCCATGGATCAAATTCCTCTATATCCGAAGACAACTGCGAAACATCGGGAGGAATTGAAATCTATCCGCAAGCAGTTGATAAAATAACCCTTGAATCAAGGGAAGAGATCGCTGCGACCGAACATAACTGAGTCGTGAACTTCCGGCAACGACAGAAGGGAGACTGAAGTGACATCGTTTTTATGGTGAAGCGTTCAATCGCGTGGCATTCTTGTCTAAATTAAAAATCAATAACTCACCAATTGAAAACACCGATATAATGAAAACAAACTCACCCTCTTGGCTCACCCATTGCAGTTAGATTTCGTTCCGATATATTGATATAGTTAAAAAAAGAAATTTAAGCAGCTTTTGACACACAGCAACACAAATAATAAAATGATAACATCGGTCGAAAAAACAGACGCAGAAATTAAGAACGATGTGCTTTCAGAATTTAAATATGAGCCGAGTGTCAAGATCACAGACATCGGCGTCCTGGTAAAAAACGGAACAGTCACTCTCAATGGTTCAGCGACCAACTATGGCGAGAAAATGAATGCTGTAAAGTCGGCAAAACGCGTTGCAGGAGTGAAGGCAATTGCAGACGACATCGAAGTCATGTTCCCGGAGTCCTTGGGGTACTCCGATAGCGATATCGCCGCCGCCGCTGCACATAATATCGAGTGGTCTTGGACAGTGCCGCACAAGCGTCCGGTTATAAGTCCCACAGCATCAACTGGTTATTTTTCTGAGGCATGTAAGATTTGAAGTTGGTTTCTGTAAGTAGCTCGTGGATAGGAACTTTCTCAAAAGGATGAATACTCAAAAGTTGAAAGGTTCTATGCAAGCTGCCGGGCAGATTGAGTTCCTTGTGGGGGATGGCCACCATGAGGTAAACGGCCACGGCGATCCAGATTTGAGTCTTCACCGCATTGGGGCTGGTGCCGAAGTAGTGCTTGATACGCAGGTGACCTTTGATCCATTTGAAGAAGAGTTCGATCTGCCAGCGGCTCTTGTAGAGATTCGCTACTGTGATGGCAGGGATCTCCAGATTGTTGGTGAGGAAGACGAGATGCTTGGATGTCTCCTCGTCGAAGTAATGCACTCGGCGCAAAGGCCACGGGAAGTCGGCTGCTGGTTTGGGAAGTGTTGGCCTGCCTATCTGATCGCTGCGAACTCCCGCTTCGTAATCCCGAGGCATGGAGCGATGGCGGGAGAAACGCAGGTTTCGCTTGGCGCGAGTGACGAAGAAGGCTCCCGCCAACACGATACGAGCAAGCCTTGCGAAATCCATATAGCCGCGATCCAAGACATAGAAGGCTCCCGCTTCGAAGAGAAGCTCGTCGAGCCAGGGAACATCGGCTTTGCGGGCTCCCGTGATGTGGATGCAGGTCGGGATGGGGCCTCGCAGATCGAGCTGGGTGTGCATCTTGATCCCGGCTTTGGTGCTGCGAAAGTCGGCCCAAGGGAAGAGAGTCAAAGAGAGATCGATGGTTGTGGAGTCCAGAGCGTAAACCGTGTTCTCCAGTTCCAATCCGAGATCCTCTCCGTCGTAGAGAGTACGAGCCTTGCGCATGAGTCCCTTTGCCAAATCCTCCCAGAGTCTCCAGTCCCGCTGCTCGTTGGCGTCCGCCAAGGTGGACTTGGCCACCGGTTCCCGAAACCCCAAGTGATAGAGCGCCTCCGGTCTGGCGTTGATGCAGGTGGCTATGTCGCGCAGTCCCTCTCTCCAGGTCAGCTGTGCAAAGGCCATGCAGATCAACTGCTGACGACAGCCAAAATGACGGACTCTGGTCTCGGCGTCGTAGCGTTTGACGAGACGAGAAAGGGGCTTGCGATCCACCAGATCGAGGACTTGAGAAAGGATATAGCGGCCTGTGTTCATAGCCGATCATCCTCAAAAAACGCAGCTCAAAATTCAAATGCGTGACATCCTTTTTTTGTCACAACATGCTGATCATAAATAATTATCAACAGCAGAAATCCCGCTCAACCGGACGCTAGTGACAGTGCCGGGGAAAACCGTTCAGATAACCGTACGCAATGGCAGGATCACAATCGAAGGCCAAGTAGAGTGGTGGTATCAGAAAGAGGCAGCTGAGGATATTGTGCGCTGCCTTTCAGGCGTCAAAGGAGTATCAAACCTCATCACGATCAAACCTAAAGTGACGGTAGAGAAGATAGAATCGGCGATTCGGTCGGCCTTTGAACGGAGCGCACTCTTAGTCGCCAATAAAATCGAGGTAAAGACTTCCAATAGTAATGTGATTCTAACTGGAACGGTTCGGAACTATGCGGAGCGGGATGAGGCTGAGCGTGTCGCTTGGGCCGCCCCGGCAGTGTTATCGGTAGACAATCAACTCACCTTAGAGTGAGCGTAGCTTGTCGAATAGCACTTGATTCACAACTTCATTAGTATGGAACTGCCGGATTCCTTGCCAACGGGAGGAGTTGCCGCCCAGCCGAAAGGAAAGGTGTAACGCGCCCGGTTTTAGACGGTGAAGGGAAATTTATGATGAAACCAAATCCCGATCAGCCCAAGGCTCCAGAAGTGAAGACGGTGTTGAAATGAGGGCGGCAATCCTAGCCCACAGAGAGTCATCATCCCTCAATTAGCAACAATCTCTCCCGAATCTCTGATTGGTGTTAATTATCCCCACCACCACGATCTGGGGAGTTCCCGGGCCCGCGTTGACTTCGATTTCAATTTCGGTGGCATCAATGCCAACCACGGCTGCTGAAAAAACACGGGTAATCATGGGGAAAAGCGGCAGCACCCATCGCACGAGAGCAGGCTTTTGTAAACAGGTGATGCAGAATTCAAAAAAGATTTCGAACGCACGGCATGGGTCTCTTGTCAAACACAACATAAGGAATACATCAACTTCCTACACACCATGTCCTACGAAGATTCAGATTCAGGTTTCCAACTCTACCTCCGCCAGATAGCGCAGTACCCGCTGCTGACACCTGCTCAGGAAATTGATCTTGCAGCTAAGATCAAGAAGGGGGACAAGGCTGCAAAGGCCGAAATGATCCGTGCCAATCTGCGTCTTGTGGTCAAGATTGCGCGTGATTATGCCAATTTGGGGCTGCCTCTGCTGGATCTGATTTCCGAGGGGAATATCGGCTTGGTAAAGGCGGTCGAACGCTTTGATCCGGCCAAGGGAGGCAAGCTCTCCACCTATGGCTCTTGGTGGATCAAGCAGTCGATCAAGCGGGCTCTTGCCAATCAAAGTAAGACGATCCGCCTGCCTGTGCATCTTGTGGATAAAATCGCAAAAATTCGCCGTGTCGGCGCAGGTCTCAGTGATGAGCTGGGGCGTGAGGCGACCGATGAGGAAATCGCCGAAGAGGTTGGCATGAACGCTTCCAAAGTGACCAAACTCAAGCAGGCCTCCATCAGACCGGCCTCCCTGGATGCCCCTGTTGGCGACGATGACTCGGCTGAGTTTGGTGATCTCGTGGGGGATGCGATGGCGGTCGATCCCTTTGAGCAGCTGCGTGACAAAAACCTCCAGGAAGAGGTTGGAGATCTGCTTGCCCAGCTTGATGATCGTGAACGCAAAATCATCGACGCGCGCTTCGGTCTCGATGGTTCTGAGCCGATCACGCTTGAAGAAGTCGGTGTAAAATTCGGAGTGACGCGCGAGCGAATCCGTCAGCTTCAGAACATCGCCTTGAGCAAGATGCGTCGAGCCTTGAATAAGCGCGAGAAGTTCAATCCCGAAGTGCTGGCTCAGGCGGCGTGATCTCCTGCGGGTGACAATTGGAGAAAGCGGAAGCCCCCTCTTACTCGAGAGGGTTCTTCTGTGCACGCTGAGATTTACGACTGCTGATTTTCCGAACGATCCAGATCAGTAGGGCAAGCACCACTCCCCAGGGGGCGATGAAGGCAAGGGCGACTCCGATCATGCGCACGCTCCACATGAGTGAGGCGACGGCTTGGCCGAGAGTTTTGCGCAGGGTGGTGAAGAGTCCGTTATCCTCGGTGACGACATTCCCCTGGCTGTAGAGTTGTAGTGTGATTTGGGCGGTGGCCAGTTCGGTGCTTGCGGCATCCGTGCGATCCGCTCGGCGTACGGAGAGATCCTTTACCTTGCCAAGTTTTTCGAGATCCCACAGGAATGCCTGGTATTTTGCCAGAGGCAGACGGAGGACGAGCGTGGCATTCTGTCGGCCATCCGTCGTGCGCTCGAAGGTGGATGTCTTCACTTCTATCTGGCTGTCAGGGGTGGTGGCCGTTTGCTTGATTTTTGCGGCCTGAGCTTCCACATCCGGCGTGAGTATGGCGGCCTGCGTGAACTGCACCGGTTGGTCGGCATCGGTCAGGGTCAAGGCAATGAGCACCGGGGCGCTTGCGGCATCTCCCGCGCTGGTGTCGTCTCGTTGGATGGCGAACTGAGAGACGATTCCGCTCTTTTTGAAAGTTTCCAGCAAGGATGGGAAATTTTTTGCTGGCACGCGCACGGTAAGCGTTGCCGAAGTGCCATCACCACCGGGGTGTTGAAGAGCCGAGCTGAGGATGCTGGCACCTTGTGCTGTCGCGGCGACCTTGGCGCTTTCAAAGAGAGTCTCGACCTGTTTGGTGATCACGGTGAGGCTGACTTCTTTACGAGACTCGTCATCGGGCAGAATCGTGAGGTTGAGCTGGACTTTGTCCCGTTCGGTTTTGGCCGTGATGGAATTTTCCGATCCATCCTGCGCCACGCGCTGATCTTCCTTGTTGAAATTCTGCACGCGACCCAATCCCTTCATGCTGGCGATCAGTCCATCCGCTTCGTCGGGAGCAATCAGGAGAGTCAGGATTCCTGTGACGCGCCCCGAATCATCCCTGACGAGACGCGACTGCACGATCTGGGCCTTGGCAGCCTCGGCATTGCGTCGGGCAGATTCGAAGCTTTTCTCTACATCGGAGGAGAAGAGCGAGAGGGTCACGCTCTCCTTAAGCAAGTAGGCGGCAGCTGCGTTGAGATCTTTTTCGCGCAGAGAAATGGTGATGGTCGCATACTGCACAAGGCTGTCGTAAACCTTGAGATCACCCTGCATCTCCTCAATCTGCTCGCGGACGCGGGCCAGCTCTTTTTCCACGGCAAGAAGTTCGGTGATTTTCCCCTTCATCGTGTCGAGGAGGGCAAGCAGACGCTCCTCCATCTTGCGGGCATTCCTTAGCCTGGCATCCGTGTCAAAGTACTCTTTGGTCACATCATGAGTGGAAAGCGACTGGTTCTTGAGTTCCCCCAGCGAGCGGATCTGGAGCAACGCATCATCAAGGCGTCCGGGAAGCACCTTGATGACCACCGTTCCGGACATCTTGCCGTTTGGCAAGCGGGCGGAGTTCTTCGTCGCGACATAGCCGGAATTCCCGGCGGCAATGGCGGTGATGGAGTCCAGCGCCGTGTCGTAGTTTTTGACCTCAAGGTCAAGGGAGGCATTGCGAACCAGCTTGCGCCCATCCACGATGCCCTGATTTTCCTGGCCGGAGGGAGCCTGCACGGCGTCAGTCTGCTGCTGGAGTTCCAATGGCGAGGCGGTTGGCTGGGTGATCTTAGCGACAGCAAAAGGGGCCGAGCTGAACCCAAGAAGGGTTCCCGAGTTGACCGTGCTGCCGTCGGCGTAGCCGTGCCCTGCGGTATAAGTCAGTTTGTCCGATGCAGTCAGCCCATTTTTTGTCTCACTAGACTCGGAGATCGTCCTTCGAAGTGATCCAACGGCTCTGCTTCCTCCAGTTCCGACAGCAAGACCGCTAACATTCATTGTTCCTCCAGAGGCTATCATCGGGGCAGCTATTGATGTTGGGGCAGCTGAGTTATTCAATGGGGAATCGGCGAGGCTTCTCACTCTCTTGAACTTTGCGCTGGATTCATCCTGAAAGAGGGAACCGTCCGCGCTTGCTTCGAGTTGCGAATTGACGGCGAGGGCGAGATTCCCGGATCGGTCTGACTCCATCGGACGCGTGAGTGAGGAGCCGAGTGTGACAAGTCCGACGAGGAGTGCCGCAGTGGCCGGAATGTAAACAGCCGGGAGGCGAATCGAGCGGGTGAGAAATTCCCAAAACCCTCCGAAGAGCTTGCTCAGGGGATGTTGTGCTCTCTGCTCCCGGAATGCACGGAGCAGGCGTGTTTCAAAGTTTGCGCCGGGGCGGGCTCCGGCGAGGGTGGCATCGAGGAGGTGGCTCATGGCTGCGGTTTGGTGGTGGAGTGAACGGGCGTCGGGGTTTTCCCGGAGATAGAGTTCAAAGGCTGTGCGCTCTTCTGGAGTAAGGTCGTACAGGAGGTCTGCGGCGAGCCATGCGTCGAAATCGTGAGAATCGGGGCGGTCTTTCATGGCGTGTCAGGGAGTGGTGGAGTGAAGGCTCTTGCGCAGGGTGGCGAGGGCGCGGCCAAGCAGTCCGCGTAGGACGCCGTTGGAGATCCCCATCACCTGTTCAATGGAAGCGGCGTCGAGATTCTCAAGGTAACGAAGGGTGAGGGCGGTTCGGTGGCGTTCGGGTAGTGCGGCGAGGGCGAGGTGCATCTTCTCAAGGCGTCCGAGGCATCCTTCGTGATCCTGAGGATCGTCTGGGAAGAGGGAAGCGCCCTCCTTCTGATGACCCGCATCATCAATGGAAAGGGGAAGTGGTCGCAGGCGACGGCGGCGCAGCATGTCGAGGGAACGGTTGCGGGCTACAGCAAAAAGCCATGCCGGGAATTTTTCCGGGTCTCGTAGCAGCCAGCGCTGACGGTAGGCCTTGAGGAAAGTCTCCTGAGCGACATCTTCGGCTTCCGAGGCATCCTGCAGAATGCCGTAGGCGATGGCATAGATTTTTCGGCCCATGGATCGGATGACCGATTCGAAAGCCTCATCGTCCCCACGCAAGGCGCAGCGGATGATTTCTCGTTCATCAGGATTCATGGAATGAGGGTCGGGGGAAACATGGCTTTATAGAGAAGACGCATGAGATGCGTGATCCGCGCGAAATATTTTTCCGAATCGTGAAAAAAGAAACAGGAGGAGAGAGTCCTATCGGGGAGTCTCTCCTTACTTGTCCAGCACACGAGTCAACCGATGCAGCAGGCCTCCATGACGATGGCGGGTGGATTCATTCCTGACAGCGGTGCCGAGGGCCTTTTTCTGGCCGATGAGGACGACCATCCGCTTGCCGCGGGTGACGCCGGTGTAGAGGAGATTGCGCTGGAGCAGGAGATACTGCTGCATGGCCAGCGGGATCACGACCACGGGGAATTCCGATCCCTGGCTCTTGTGAATCGTGATGGCATAGGCCAGCTCCAGCTCGTCGAGTTCGTTGAACTCATAAACGATTTCCCGTTTGCCGAAACGGACGAGCAATTGTTTCTCCTCCTTATCCATGGAGCGGATGCGTCCAATGTCTCCATTGAAGACCTCCTTGTCGTAGTTGTTGGAGGTTTGGATTACTTTGTCGCCGACGCGGAAGAGATTGCCGTAGAGCTGATGTTCGGCGCGGTACTCGCTGTGGGGATTCAGCGCGGTTTGCAGTCGGGAATTGAGTTCACGAATACCGAGGCTGCCGCGATGCATGGGGGAGAGGATCTGAATGTCGTCAATCGGATCGACTCCGAGATGCTTCGGCAGTCGGTCGCGTACCATGCTGACAAGTGTGGAGGCGCATTCCTCGGGATCTTCACGGTCGATAAAGACGAAGTCGGAGTCTTTGGCCGCATCCAGGATGTCGGGGATTTCTCCCCGATTGATGGAGTGAGCTCCGCTGATGATCCGGCTGTAGCCTGCCTGTCTGAAAATCTCTGTCAGATGAACCACGGAAATGATGCCGCTGCGAATGATGTCGTTCAGTACCAGCCCCGGGCCGACGCTGGGGAGTTGATCGGCATCGCCGACCAGGATGAGTCGGGCTTTCCTCGGCATGGCATCGAGCAGGCGGCTCATGAGAGGAACATCGACCATCGAGATTTCATCCACGACGACAACATCTCCCTCCAGTGGATTGGAGGCATTGCGCTGGAAGCCCCCGCGAGCGGGTTGAAATTCGAGCAGACGGTGAAGAGTCGAGGCCTCAAGTCCTGTTGCTTCGGCCAGGCGTTGTGCGGCCCGTCCCGTGGGCGCGGCGAGAATGCACTTGAGTTTTTTAGCCGTGAGGATTTTAAGCAACGATTGGACAAGGGTTGTCTTGCCGACGCCGGGCCCTCCGGTGATGACGACCACGCGGCTATGCAGGGCCGTCGTGAGCGCCTGATGCTGGCTTGGGGAAAGTTTGCGCCCCGTTTTTTCCTCCACCCAGGGAATCGCTCGGGTGGCATCAATCAGAGGTTCCGGCTCAGCGGCCTCAGCAAGTCGGCGAAGCGCTCTGGTGATCCGTTCCTCGGCTTCCCGGAGATGAGGGAGGAAGATGAGCTCCTCTCCGCCGATCATTTCCGTCAGAATTCTTTCATCCCGGAGATGACGGGCATAGGCCTCATCGATGATTGATTCATCAACTTCAAGGAGTCGCGAAGCGCTTTCGAGAAGGTCTCGTTTGGGTAGTGCGCAATGACCTTCGCTGGTGGCCTGATCGAGAAGATGCTCGAGAGCGGCACGGGCGCGCAGCAGGGAATCGGCTTCGAAGCCCAGCTTCTCAGCCACGCTATCAGCCGAGTGAAATCCGATGCCGTGAATGTCCCGTGCAAGCCGGTAGGGATCGGCGCGGATCAGCTCGACGGCCTCGCTTCCGTAGCTCTTGTAAATCCGCACGGCGCGGTTTGTTCCGAGTCCGTGGGCATGGAGAAAGATCATGATGTCGCGCACGACTTTCTGTTCGGCCCATGCCTCCTTGATGCGCTGACGGCGTTCGCGTCCGATGCCATCGACCTCCTCTAAACGCTTCGACTGATTTTCAATGATGTCGAAAACCTCTTCGCCGAATTTTTTCACCAGCTTGGTGGCATAGACCGGCCCGATCCCCTTGATCATGCCGCTGCCGAGGTATTTCTCGATGCCCTCCAGTGAAGTGGGCGGCTGTGTCTTGAGCGTGTGCGCACGGAGTTGCACCCCGTGATCCCGATCCTGCTCCCAGGTTCCCTGCCCGGTGATCCATTCCCCTGCGGCCACCGAGGGGAGGGTGCCGAGGACGGAAACCGGCTCCTTTCGCCCCTGCACTTTCACCTTCAGGACACAGAATCCATTCTCCTCATTGTGGAAGGTCACGCGCTCGACCTGTCCGCTTAGGGCATCCTCCGGCCCGCCGGGCATCGGCTCCTGCGAGATTTTTTTACGGAAGGGTTTTCGGGAGGGCATTGAACTCACTCTATCATGGAGTGATGCATGAAGCCTTGAAAACTCGCAACTCATTCATGCTTTGGGTGATGAGCTTCAATTGCAAAAACGGTGGGGAATTTTCCCTATGGAGTGTGTCGAAATCGTAACAAAACTCTGCTTCTCGTTCTTGTCGCGCGCCTCTAGTTGAAGCGTGTTGATTCACAGATTTTCCATCTTTGCCTCCAACAACCCAACAAACCAAAACCAAAAAAATGAAAACGAAACTAGGTCTCGTATTAGCTGGAGCCGCCGCTCTGGCATTCGGATTGTTTCCGGAGTCTGCATCCGCAGCTCCTTGGAAATTCGGTGTCATCTCTGACACCCAGTGGCTTGTCAACAACGATGGTAAAAGCCCTTCCTCCGTCCCCGCAGGATTCATCAAACAGATCAACCAGGGATTCATCGCCAATGGGGTGAAGTTGGTTGTCTCGGTCGGAGATTCCGAGGATATGTCGTCCGGTGACAATTCCTGGGCGATTAAAACCCGTCAGCTCTATGTGCAGGATCTCTACAATGCAGGGATAGCGTATTATCCACTTCGTGGCAATCATGAGGCGGGTGGTTTAAATTCTGCAACCACCCAGGCGTATTGCTATCCTCAGATCACCAATGGCGGCACGATCAATGTCGCGATCGCCAACCCGATTTCCGCCATTATTAGCGGATGGGTCTATAGTGCGAGCTACGATGGCGGCGGTGTTTCAACTGTCTCCAATACGCTGCTCTCGACCTTTCCTCCCGCAGCGCGCACGGGATCGACATTTGTGCTTGGCTCAAACTTCTCCTATCCGACGAATAACCTTTCCTCGCTTAATGGGACTAGCACCAACGGGGGACTCACTTACAGCTTCGATTACAACAATGTACGGTTCGTGCTGATTGATGCATACACTGGCACTGCGACCACGCCTGTATCAAACACTGTTGCAAACATGCAGCCTTGGATCTCCGCACGCCTCTCTGACGGCAGCCGCCCCCTTCAGTCATTCGTCTTCGGTCATGCAAACATCATCGGAGGTTCCCACAAGGACAATCTCTTCGGTGCCCAACCTGCTGGTGATCCGGGAGATGGCTCTGTGACGACAAATACGGCCGTTGCAACTCAGAGAAAAGCTGCCGTCGATAGCTTTGTCGGTTCACTCTATAGCAACAATGTCCACTACTACATTGGCGGTCATGACCACCACCACAAGCACTCCTTGATCGAGTCTCCTCTGGATAACACCAAGTTTGTGGAACAGATCATCAGCCAATCTGATAGCGACAAGTTTTACACCCCAGCTGCACCGTTCAGCACGAATGAAACCCCTGTCGACGAGCAGCTCTACTCGCTCGGCCTCTACATCTACACGGTGGATGGCCCACGCGTCACAGCAGACTACTATGAAGTTCCGGCAAATCTACCCAGCATCAGTGTCGAAACCATTAATTACACTCCAGTCCTGACGAGTAACTGGGTCAAGGCAATCAGCTTCGGTTACAGTCTCAATGGAAAGACATTTGCAGTTGCCCAGGGATCCCCCTACTCGATTGTTCAGGACAACACGAGCAACGCGGTCAGTAATTCCGTGGTTTATGGTGAAACCGGTTATGTCGGCTCATCCTTTGCTATCCTTAACGGAACAAACAACAGCACTGGAACAACGAAAACGGGACGTCCTCTTACCAAGATCATCAATTCCGGATGGACTCCAGCCACCAACACGGTAAGTGACATCGCCTCTGTCTGGGGTCTGACTGACCTTGGCGCAGCCAACAATGACACAATCACTGTTGCGATCACCTTCCCGACCAACGGCATCACGGACCCTGCCAGTGTTGTTCTGGCGGCACGCGATCCCAAGAGCGGTAACTGGATCAATGCAGTGGACTACAACCTGGTGGGTGGAACAAAAACAAATTCCGCCGCCTTGTACACCAATGCACCCACCACGCTCGGAAGCTATGGAGTTGATCTGACCAACGGGGTTGCCTGGGCCGTCATCAATGGAAATCTGCGCGATTTCGCAGTGGTGAGCACAAACAACATTCCCGCCTATCTCCCATGGGATCTGAACAATGACGGGGTTGTGGACACCAATGATCTCGCAGTCTTGGCTACAGCCCAACGCAGCAGATCAATCAATTCGGTTTATGACCTGAATAACGACGGCAAAGTGGATGTTTCTGATCAACGCTGGCTTGCGCTTCACTACACTCACACCAATGGCACTTCACACTAGTCCGAACCTTTAATAAAAAATAAACTTAAACATATCATGAAAAAACACACTTTAGTCCTGGCCTTGTTAGCGCTTGCAGGCTTCTCGGTTGCTGCGAATGCGCAATCCGCCAGCGATGTAGCCCTGAGTATTGCTGATACCAGCAGCAGCACGAATAGTACAGTCTCTCTTGGCAGCACCATCACTTACAATATTAACATCAGCAACCTGCTGACTTACCCCAATGGCGGTCTCGGGGGCTATGACATTACGGTGGATTTCCCCTCCGCAGTGTTGTCGTTCCAGAGTGCCACGCTCGGTTCGGGTTTTGATGTCAACGACTCACCCTTCATCACTAACTCAAGTGGTCAGGTTGAGCTAGCCAATGTATCGTTTGATCCATCACCAGCAAATATATTGGCCAGCCAGACTGCATCGTTCACGATTGGAACCATCACATTTCAATCAATCGGTACCGGAACGGGAGCTCTTACATTTGACGGCTTCACAAGCTTGTCGGATCAAAATGCAAACCCGGTGACCTTCTCCACAGCGAACGCTCAGGTAACAGCTGTTCCAGAGCCAAGCAGCGTGGCTCTGATGGCAGTTGGGGCGGGTGCGCTCGCCTTTGTTGTCCTTCGTCGCCGTTCTCAAGCAGGAATTTAAATTTCTGCTGGATATCAGGTAAATCACAGGTGGTTCGGCTCGTCTCCAGGCGAGCCGAACATATCTTTTTTCAAGTAGTTCTCCGTGGACGACAACAACAGGTCATGTTCTCTCTTCGCCTAATCTCTCTTGCAGTTTGTGGATCCATCATAATCCTGGTGTCCACAGGGTGCAACCGATCGGAAAATGGAGGAGTTCAACTCGGCAAAGATGTCAGCTATGCACTTGCCGTGAAGACAACCGGCAACTGGATTCAGGATCATCCCGGGAACGCCTACCCAGCGCTCCTGCGAGGGATGACAGATGTCGCTGGCGGCACGACTCCGATGTTCTCCTCAGATCCTGTCAAGCTAGCCAAAGAGAGTGAGGAAACTAATGCGGAAAGCGATCTGTCCGGATTCAATGACCTGACGGAGAAAAAAGCTTACATTAGTGGATATATGAGTGCTCAACCTTGGAAAATTCTGGGAGTGCCACTCGACTCGAGTGAAATTCAACGGGGATTTCAGGATGTCATCAATAATACCGCCAAACTGACATCGGCTCAGGCAAATGACTTGTTGGCTCAGGCCGATCGGGAGGTATTAGACAGGGTGACTCAAAGCCGCAAAAATCTCGCAGAAAAAAATCTGCGGGTGGGAAGGGAGTTTCTCTCAAAAAATGCCTCGAAATCCGGCATTATCTCCTTGCCGAGCGGACTTCAATACAAGGTATTGGCCTCTGGTGGAGGAAATCATCCGACCCCGGAGGATTATGTTGATGTCGCCCTACATGGAACACTCATGGATGGGACTCCCATCGATGACTTCGACAAAGATAATTCAAAGTCCAGCATTCTGTGTCTGCGTTCCGTTTTGCCAGGTTTTCAAGAGGTTCTTCAACTGATGAGCCCTGGAGACAAGTGGCAGGTTTTTCTTCCAACGGAGCTTGCGTACTCCGAACTAGGTGCGCCGAATGTCGGACCGAATGCCGTGGTGATTTATACCTTGGAATTAAAAAAAATCCTCCCTGAACCGCCCAGTCTGACTCCGGAGCAAATCAAGGAACAAAACAGTCAGTAATTTTTTCTGCACAACGCATTACTCCATGATTGTTTCTGATCCTTCCAAAAAATCTCTCCCTTCAGGCACCTCGTTGCCCGGAAAGCTGACTGATACCGAAAGCGAAAAGATCGTCAATTCCACTCTTTTTGGGATCCTTGTCGTCTTTGTTTTTTTTACAGCAATCGCTGTTTGGACCATGACCAAAGCTCCGATCATTCCAGTCATCGGAACGGTCGTCTTGATGCTCTGGAGCTGCGTGGTTGCAAAAATTCAGTATTCCTACGCCTTAATACATCACTGGGTTCCTCAAGAAGATGAAGTGTTACCCGCAAGTCGACTCGGAAAGCTTATTACCGGCTCTCACCGACATTTCAGATTGCATTTTGCAACGCTGTGGCAGTGGGTGATCCTTCTCCTTGCCGTCACTCTTTCAACTGCGGGATTCCTGACCAAAATGAGGCTGGCCTTGGAGCCGGGACAGATTCGGGTCAATGATCTCAGATTGACCGCCGTGATCATGCTTGCCTCGGCATGTTTCATCTATCTTTACGGGAATTATGTGAAGGCCGTGCAGAGCCAGCTTCGCAGTCCGTATTTGGGGCCGATGGTGCAGATTTCACGGCTGATTTTCCTCTCCTGCGCGGTGACATCAGCGATGCTTTTTCTGTTTGTCTCCACCTCCTACGATCTTTGCTGGGTTGGTTGGATCTTCATAGGCATTACCTTTATTCTGGCACTAGAGCCATTGGTCAGAATCTCAGGGAGATTCTATCAGCCCAAGGCACTTCGCAAGATTCCCTCGCCTGTTGGTTCGAGCGTTGTTCTGGAGGCTATTTTCGGTTCTGGCCAAGGTCTAAATAACATTGTCCGCGAGATCGAGGAACTTGTCGGGATGAAGGCGGGAGAGGTTTGGATCCTCCAGTTTTTCAAGGAGACAATAGGGTTCGTTATTTTTGTGGGGTTGGTGATTGGTTGGCTCTCCACATGCATCACCTCCATTCCCCTGGGAAGCGAGGGGGTGCTTACTTCATTCGGATGTTTTCAGAACACACCGTTGAATCCAGGCCTTCACTTCACACTGCCGTGGCCCTTCCAAACGATCCTGCCAGTAAAAACCGATCAGATTCGGGAGATTTCCCTCGGATTTGCAAAGGATCTCTCCAAGCCATTGCTTTGGACCGAAAGACATGTCGAGGGAGAAAAAAACCTTCTTATTGGCAACGGTGAGAGCCTTCTTACGATCAATCTTCCGATCCTTTACCGCATTGCCGATCCAATAGCTTTCCTAAAAGCGACCAGCGATGCCGAAGTGGCTCTTAGGGATCTGGCTGAACGAAAGCTGATCCAGATCGCGACGGCTAGGGAAAGCTTCCACATGATGACGGATGATCGCCAAGCCATAGCGGAGAATATGCAACGCGGTCTCCAAAAGGATGCCGACCGTCTTGGACTTGGTTTGATTATTGTTTTTGTGGGTCTCAAGGACATTCACCCTCCGGTGGAGGTGGCACCTTCCTATCAAAGTGTTGTGAGTGCCCAGGAGAAAAAAGAATCGCTGATCGATGAGGCAAGAGCCTATGAGGCCAGCACGCTCTCCCTCGCATACGCAGAGGCCAACACACTCATTGTCGGCTCACAGTCCGCCTTCACAAATCGTGTTGACCTGGCTCAGGGAGAAGCCTCCCGCTTCGAATCCATCGTAGAAGCTTACAACGCGAACCCTGAACTGTTCCGGATCCGTTTGAGGTACGATGTCATGTCAGAAACCCTGGCCAACCCCTCTAAAACGATCGTGGGATTGCAGGGGCAGGCGACACCGGAATTCTTCTTGGACATGAGAACACCCAGCGTCAGTACCCGCAACGCGGGTGAATTGCTCCGCCGCTAGAACTTAGTAAACACAACAATGAAACTTCAGCTTCTCTCACGACTTCTTCTGACCCTGGCCATGTTGCTGGCCCTTCTGTTCATCCTGTTTTGCTTTCAGGTGCGCCAGACGGAGAAGGTTGTGGTCACTCGCTTCGGGAAACCGGTTCATGTCATCACTGAACCGGGACTCTATCTGAAATGGCCCTGGCCCATTGAAACCATTAACCGTCTCGATGCTCGTTTGAACTTCTATGAGGTGAGGCTTTCAGAGGCGCTGACCAAAGATCGTCGGAATGTCATCGTTCCTGCCTTTGTGGCATGGAGAATCGGCGATCCGTTAAAGTTTCTGCAGGCGATAGGCACTCCCGAGAATGCGCTCATTAAAATCGACAGTCTTGTCAGTAGTGCTAAAAACACCATCCTCGGAACCTACGATTTCAACCAACTCGTTTCAGCGACTTCCCAGACGGATGTGAAGATCCCCGAAATAGAAGAGAAGATCACCTCCCTGACTGCCGCCCAAGCTCTTTCTTCTTTTGGCATCATCATCCAGCAGGTGGGCATCTTACGGATAACCCTTCCAGAGGCTAACACAGTCTATGTGTTTGAGCGGATGAAGGCGGAACGTTCACAGTTTTCGGAAAGATATTTGGCGGAAGGAAGACGGGAGGCTGATGCGATCAGAGCCAAGGTCAACGCCCAGAAAAGTTTGATCCTTTCCGAGGCGCAGAGAGATGCCGAAACCAGGAAGGGACAGGCCGAAGCGGAAGCTGCAAGAATCTATAGTGCGGCTCACAGTCAGAACCAGGATCTGTATCTTTTTCTGCGTGAACTGGACACTCTGAAAAAGACTATCAATCAGAACACCACTCTGATCCTGGACGCCAACCAACCGCCGTTCGACCTTCTTAACAAAGGCGCTGGCAGCACGGTTAATCCCGCACCGAGACCATGAGCCGGACAAACAACGCGGTTTTATCCGCGAACGCGGTTCTGGAGGCAATGCGTTCCAGTATCCGGATCCTTACGATTGGAATGATTGCCCTTGTCCTTTTCTACCTATGTTCCGGCATCACAGTGATCCGCCCCAATGAGGTCGCGATTGTCATGAGGTTCGGCAAGATCATTTCGTATCCTCATCCGCCGGGACTGCTCTTTGCCTTCCCATCACCTGTTGACGAAGTAATTCGGATACCGGTCAAGACCCTTCAGGAGTTGGCCCTTGATCTTTGGGCGGCGCCAATCGGCTCGGAAATGTTCACATCGCTCAACCCAGTGAACCAACCCTACTCGCTGACTGGTGATGTCAATATCATTCAGGCCCGTTTCGTTGTGCGTTATGAAATCTCCGATCCCGTCAACTATCTGATCAGTGCAAATGACAGGGAAAAGCTTCTCAACGGGATTCTTTACGAATCTGCCACCCAGGCTCTTTCCTCAATGACGGTTGAGGATGCCATCACAGTCCGCAAAAACCAGATCGGACAGGAAGCCATGCAGTTGGCACAAAAAAGGATAGACGCCCTCAATCTGGGGATCCTTCTTTCCGCGTTCGAGACCAGGGAGATCACTCCCCCCTTTGCGGTACTTTCTGCCTTCCAGGCGGTGGTAAGTGCCAAGGTTAAGGCAAAAACCCTTATCGAAGAGGCCAACGCGTTCGCTGCATCGACTATCCCTGACGCCACAGCCCAAGCTTACCGTATCAAGGAGGAGGCCGAATCGTTTGCAAACCAAAAAGTGGCCATCGCTCACGGGGAATCCGACTCATTCCTCTCGATCCTCTCGGAGGAAAGAAAATACCCAAGGATTGTCAGGGCTCGTCTCTACGGGGAAACACTTTCTCTCGTAATGCCCCGGGTGAAGGTCTCCACACTCGTTTCCGGCGGTAGCACAACGAGCAAGATTCTTCTGGAACCGCAGAAGGGCACCACTCCAATCAGCAACTAGAATTTACAAGAATGAGCGACGATCACAACGAATCGGAACTGAAGGAGCATCTGTCATTCGTCTATGCTGCGGCCATCTGTCTCGTCATCGGTGGGGGCATTCATTTCCTGCGCCCTGATCAGACGGAAATATCCGCTCTCTGGAGTATGCTCGGGGCTGCCCTCAGTGCCATTCCCATCATTCTAGAGACACTGGAGGGAGCTCACTCCAAAGCTGCTGAAAACACGGAGTTTTATAGCAATCAATTCATCCTGCTGGCCGTTGCTGCTTGCTTTGTCACCGGTCAGTATGTCACCGGCGGCTTGGTCGCCATCATCCTGATGGTGGGTCATGTATTTGAAGACCGGAGCATGTTGGGTGTGAACGAGGCGATCAACAGCCTCACGAATCTCTCGCGCGCACGCGGGCGGCGCCTAGTCAATGGAATCGAGGAAGAGGTGGATGCGGAACTTCTCCGCGAAGGCGACATCATCCGCCTCCGGCCTGGCGATACGATACCGGCGGATGGCACAGTGATTTCAGGACACTCGACGGTCAACCAAGCCAACATCACGGGCGAGTCACTTCCTATTGAGATTTGCGAGCGTGCAAATATCTTTGCCGGCACGACAAATCTCACCGGCATGGTGGAGGCAGCCGTTACAAAAGCCGGTGAAGAAACTGTGCTGGGAAGGGTTAAGAAGATCGTCGAGGAAGCCCAGACAACGAGGGCACCGATCGTGAGGATCACCGAACAGTACGCCCATTACTACATGCCCCTGATCCTGCTCCTTGCTGGATTTGTGCTTTTCTTCACTCACGATATTCAACGCTCGATCTCAGTCATCATCGTCAGTATTCCGTGTGCGTTCATCCTGGCTGGACCGACGGCGATGGTAGCCGCTTTGGCCGCCGCTTCCCGGATGGGCATGCTTGTTAAGAGTGTTCAGTTTTTCGAGGTGGCCAATGAGCTGGACACCGTGGTCTTCGACAAGACTGGAACTCTTACCACGGGCCACCTTCAGCTCTTTCAAGTTGACCTGCACGGATCACTCTCACGGGATGAAGTCCTCTCCCTGGCCTCCTCTTTGGAATCACATTCCACGCATCCGATTGCACAAGCCATAGTCGGTTTCACCACCAAATCCGGATTGACGATCCATGAGGCAAACGGCGTGTTCGAAGACCACGGTCTCGGGATGGGGGGGATTGTCAACGGAGGGAGTCTTCTGGTAGGGCGGCTTTCCTGGATTCAGTCAAAAGGATTAACCGTTCTTGCTACGGAGGATCTCTCTCAATTCAGTGCGATCTATGTGGCTTTCAACGACAGTCATGTCGGAACGATCTATCTCAGTGACTCGATCAGGAAAGAAGCCAAGGAGGTTAAGAAAAATCTACATGAAGCCGGCATCAGCCGTTTTGTGATGCTTACGGGTGACCGTTCGGGAGCGGCAGAAGCAATCGCCGCCGAAATCGGTTTCTCAGAGTTCCAGGCGGAGTGTCTCCCTGAACAAAAATTGGAGGTAGTGAAATCTCTTAAGGAAGAGGGGCACACCGTGCTCGTCGTCGGGGATGGTGTCAATGATGCCCCCGCTTTGGCCGCCGGCAATCTCAGCATAGCGATGGGAGCCTTGGGAAGTGATGTGGCCATCAAGACAGCCGACATTGCCCTGATGTCCAATGATCTGAGTCGCGTTGCCCAGTTCATCAACCTTTCCAAACAAGCGGTTCGTGTGATCAATCAGAACATCCTCTCCGGATTTCTATTCAGCACGGTTGCAATCATCCTTTCCAGTGCAGGCTATGTCACTCCCATGGTTGCCTGCTTTATCCACGAATTCGGTGCCTTCTTCGTCATTTTCAACAGTGCCCGCCTTCTGAAGTTTGATGGACGCTAAGTGCAGCTTCCCATCCCCAAGTCAAAAAATAAACCGATTGAACTCACCAACAAGAAAAACATGAATTCAAGCACCTCACTTAAGGCAAGAATCATCTCGATTTACACATTTCTGATCTCTGCCAATATCCTGTGTTGGATCTGGGCATTTCTGACATTTCACGACTCCCCGGTTCTACTCGCCAGTGCCGGCCTTGCCTATATTTTTGGCCTTAGGCATGCCGTGGATGCGGATCATATCGCCGCCATTGACAATGTCACAAGAAAACTGATGCAGGAAAACAAAAGGCCGACAGCTGTTGGATTTTTCTTTTCCTTGGGTCACTCGACGGTGGTTGTTTTGGCCACCATCCTTGTCGCCTTCACGGCCTCGAAGTTCAAGGATCAGTTCAACGCGTTCAAGGATGTGGGTGGCGTTCTTGCCACTCTCGTTTCCGCATTTTTTCTACTCATCATCGCGGTCATCAACATTTTCATTTTCAGGTCGGTGTACGCCACCTTTAAGCGTGTTGTGGCGGGTGGGGAATATTGTGAGGAGGATATCGAACAGGTCATGAACGGGGGGGGGCTCATTGCCAGAATGTGTGCTCCGCTTTACCGCTTGATCAATAGTAGTTGGTACATGTTCCCTCTTGGATTTCTGTTCGGGCTCGGATTTGAAACTGCGTCCGAGGTCGGTCTTCTAGGAATGTCTGCCTCCAGTGGTGCCAGCGGCATATCCCCTTGGTCGATTCTGGTTTTTCCAGCCTTATTTACAGCAGGAATGTCACTTGTGGATACGACGGACGGCATTCTGATGCTGGGGGCCTACGGATGGGCGTTCATCAAACCGATTCGTAAAATTTACTACAATATGACCATGACTCTGGTTTCCATATTTATCGCCCTTCTTGTGGGTGGGATTGAAGCTCTTGGTTTGCTAGTGGATCAGTTGAAACTCAAGGGAATATTTTGGGATTCAGTAGCCGTCACCAATGAACATTTCGGCATCGTTGGAGTGAGCGTGATCGCACTCTTTATCGTTAGCTGGATGATTTCTATCGTGATTTATAAAGTACAGGGCTACGAAAAGTTGACATGAATCCTGAGGCAATCGCCACTAAGTCGGCTATTGCCTCAATGACCTGAAAACAATGAATCCACTGCTCAAAATTGCTCTTTCAGCCCTTCTGATCTTTATCATTTCAGAGACCGCCAAAAGATATTCTTTTGTCGGGTCAATTATTGCGTCGATTCCCCTTGTCTCAGTCCTATCAATGATCTGGCTCTATACTGACACCAAAGATGTTGCTAAAATTGCGCGATTTTCGATGGAGATCTTTTGGCTGGTTATTCCGTCTCTTCTTCTTTTTGCGACACTTCCAGTATTCCTTCTAAAATTCCGAATAGGGTTTTTCACGGCCCTTTCCTTATCCATTGCAGTTACCAGCGCCGGATACCTCTTGATGGTTTTTATTCTTAGGAAGTTCTGGCTTTGAGATGCCGGAATAAATCATCACGAACAAGATGCCCCTTTCACTCAAGGCTCCCTGCAATCTATGTGGGCCTACTTCCCAAGTCCCGTCAGCTTCCTTTTCTTATTCAAGAAGCAGCCACTCCTCCAGTCGGTGGAAATCACGCTTGTTCAGTGGAGCGGTGCTGGAAACCACGGGCGCGGAAGCGAAACTGCAATCGTAGCGTCCGCAGTTGATGCGAAGGGGAGTATCGCTCACAGGAATGCAAAGCGTGGCGTTCCAGCCATCTGGAGTGACGATGGCGCTTCCTTCAATCGGGAAATCGCAGAGATACTCCTCCATCTGGCGCTCTCCGTTTCTGACCGCTGAGACAGCTGCCTGATTAGGATAGTGAAGAGCCAGCATTATCCCATTGGGAGCGATCTGGTATTCGCGGTAATCTTGAGCGCCGATGCGCTGCACAAAGAGCTCCAGAACATCGCCTAGCTCCCAGAGTCGCTGTTGGTTTGCCGTCGCCCTGGTGGTCACGAAGGGCTGTTTCAGCTCGGCATGCAGATGAAGAAATTCCGTGCTTCTTGTGAGCTCGACCGATCCCGGATGAAAACCAGGTTCGGGTTCCGGCAGCCAAGATTGAGCAAAAGAAAAGAAAAGAGTCACTTTTGAGGATTTTCCGTTCCTGAGTTCCTGAGTTCCAGATTTAATTTACCCATGATTATCCAAGAAGCCAATTTCATCGATCTGCCAACGCCGACCGGTCCCATGCGGACACATCGCTTCTGTCCGGCTGAGGGAGTCTGGCCAGCTGTGATTCTCTATTCGGAGATTTACCAGATGACAGGGCCGATCCGAAGGCTGGCAGCGCGCTTGGCGGGAGAGGGGTTTGAAGTCCTGGTGCCCGAGGTCTATCATGAATACGAGGCTCTCGGCACGGTGCTCTCCTATGACAAGGAGGGAACCGATCGCGGGAATTTTCTGAAATTTGAGAAGCCTGTTGCCTCCTTCGATACTGATGCTTTGGCCCTGATCAATCATCTCATGGAGCGTCCTGAACATCCCTGGAAAAAAGTCGGCACTCTGGGGTTTTGCCTCGGTGGGCATTTGGCTTTCCGTGCGGCGCTGGATCAACGCGTGAGTGCGAGTGCCTGCTGGTATCCGACAGACATTCATTCGGCGACGCTCGGAGCTGGAAAGAGCGACGACACGCTCGCACGCAGTGGAGAGATTGAGGCTGAGGTGCTTCTGATCTGGGGCCGCCAAGATCCCCATGTGCCTGCCGAGGGTCGGCGCAATCTCTACGATGCGCTCACCGAGAAGGGCCGAAGCTTCCAGTGGCATGAATTCAATGCCGCCCATGCTTTCGCCCGTGATGAGGGAATTCGCCATGATGCGGCAGCAACCCGCATCGCCTGGGAGATGACGCTTGAGCTT
>Ga0302320_10008475_pt1 | contig 22344 bp, 18 predicted proteins | sample Bog_T0_3_FD_202130 | JGI IMG/M metagenome (GOLD analysis project Ga0302320, IMG submission 202130) | Peat permafrost microbial communities from Stordalen Mire near Abisko, Sweden - Bog_T0_3 | ecosystem: Environmental > Terrestrial > Soil > Wetlands > Peat | place: Sweden: Abisko, Stordalen Mire...
GCGCATCTCACTCAATACGTTCAAGATGTCATTGATCGTCCCCGCCGCCAGGCCCTCGGTGGGCTCGTCGATGAGCAGGAGTTTCGGGTTGCCCACCAGGGCCCTGCCTATGAGGAGGATCTGGCGCTGGCCCCCGCTCAGGCCCCCGGCGGGAACATCGAGAAACTGCTGGATCTTCGGATAGAGGCTGACCACCCTGGCGATGGCGTCGGGCAGCTTCTCCCCGGCGCCGAAGGCCGCCAGCTCGATGTTCTCCCGAACCGTCAGCTGCGAGAAGACCCGCTTGTCCTGGAACACGTAGCGCAGCCCGGACCGGGCGATCCGCTCGGGCCTCTGCCCCGTCACGTCCCTGCCCTGGAAGGCGATGGTCCCCTCCCTGGGCTTCAGGAAGCCCGAGACGGTCTTCAGCAGCGTTGTCTTGCCGGCCCCGTTCCGGCCGGCGATGAACACGATCTCCCCGGGGCCGACCCGGAGCGAGATGTCCTGGAGCACCACCGCCGGCCCGTAGGCCACGGTGACATTGTCTACACTGAGCATTTGAGCCCCTCTTCCTTGCCCCAGTAGACCTCGCGGACCCGCGGATCGCAGAGGACATCGCCGGGTCTGCCTTCGGCGATCAGCTGCCCTTCGTGCATGACGCAGAGCCGGTCCACCAGATCGACGATCCTGGAGATCTTGTGCTCGATGATCACCAGGCTGCGGTCGGCCTTGACCCGGTGGATCAGTTGCAAGACTTCGGTGATCTCCGCATCGCTCAGCCCCGCGAACGGCTCGTCCAGAAGCAGGAGCTTCGGCTTCAGAGACAGGGCGATGGCGATCTCCAGCTTGCGTTTCTCGCCGTAGGACAGCTGGGAGGTCATCACCTGGGCCTTGTGGGCGATGCCCATCATCTCAAGGCTCTCCATGCAGGCCGCCACCACCACGGGCTGCTGGAAGGGCGAGAAGAAGAAGCGCAGGGCCCCGGCCTCCTTTTTGCGGAACCGCAGCTGGGCCAGCACCAGGTTGGCCAGCACCGGCAGGGAATCAAACACCGAGACCAGCTGGAAAGTCCTGACGATCCCCCGGAGCACGCGGGCCTGGGGCGCCGTCCGGGTGATGTCGGCGCCGTCGAACAGGATCTGGCCGCCGGTGGGCGGGAACAGTCCCGTGAGGAGGTTGAAGAAGGTCGTCTTGCCGGCCCCGTTGGGACCGATGACCCCCACCGCCTCCCCCTGGCGGATGCCGAACGTCACCTGGTCCACAGCCGTGAAGCTGCCGAACCGGCGCGAGACCGCGCGCGTCTCCAGGAGGGTCGCCGTGGTCATCTAGTACCCCAGGTCCTTCAGGACCGGAAGGTATTCCTCCCCGGTGTAGACGCCGATGATCTTCACCAGGTCGTCCTTGTTCCTGCGCTCTTTCTGGCCCTTGCCCTCCACCACGAACGCGCCGTACTTGAACAGCGGCTGGTGGTCGGCGCGCCAGACGCCGGGGCCCTTCATGGAATCGAACTTGGGGTGGGCCATGATCGCCCTGGAGATGGCGCTGGGATCCGTGGACTGGGCCAGTTCGATGCCGCGGACGGCTTCCTTGATGCCGATGTAGGCCATGGCGGCGTAGGGATCGGGGGGATGGTTGTATTCCTTCATGAACTTCTGGGTGAATGCGTCGGAAGCCTTCACGATCGCGGGATCCGCGAAGCCCTTCATGTCGTAGTACCACGACATCATGGAGTAGACCCCCGCCAGGGCCTCGGGCTGGACGCCGCTGCCGAAGATGTTGGTCATCCAGTCGAACCAGACTTTGGTCTTGCGGTTGAGGCCGGTCTCGTAGGACTGCTTCAGGACGTTGATGGCGTCCACCCCCCAGTGGGCCATCATCACGATCTCAGGCTTCCCCTCGGCGATCTTGGTGAGGTAGGAGGTGTAGTCGCTGGTCCCCACAGGCGACTCCACGTATTCGGCCTTGATCCCCCGCTTGGCGAAGGCGACCTTGGCCCCCTCCCACTGGTCGCGGCCGAAGGCGTAGGCCGGCCCGAAGAAGACGATCTTCTTGAGCTTGAGCTTGTCGGCGATGTAGGAGGCCCCGGCATAGCCGATGGAGTACGCGCAGCCGTGGACGGCGAAGGTGGACTCGGCCATCTCGCTCTTTTCGAACATGGTGACGGCCACCACGTTCACCGGGAAGTAGGCCACGGGGGTCTTCTTGACCTCCTTGTTGATGGCAGCGGAGAGCGGGGCGAAGGTCTGGCCCAGGATGAAGTCGGCCTTGTTCTCGGTGAGCATCTCCCGGAAGCGCCGGATGGCGATGTCAGGCTTGGACTCGTCGTCCTTGACGACGAAATCCAGGGGCAGCTTCGTGCCATGCAGCTTCACTCCGCCGTCGGCGTTGATTTCCTTGATGGCCAGCTTGGCCCCTTCCAGCTGCACCGGTCCGATGGGCGACGCGGCCCCCGTCATGCCGAACATCAGCCCCACCGTGACCTTCTTGGGCGCCTGGGCGGCCCTGCCGGCGGAAGCACCCGCCCCGAACAGGACGAGCACCGCTGCGACGGCCCGTATGATTTCCTTCAGGCAATTGTTCATACCACCTCCTCTGTTACTGGGAACAGTTAAGTAAGGTTGCGCCAAGGCGGCGCGGGATGAGTTGTCGGACTGACTAGGTGGGGACGTAGATCTTCCAGGTGCTCCCATCGGAACTTTCCTGGATCTGTTTGATCAGGTGACGGTTGTGGACGTTGAAAGCCTGCTCCGCCTTATGCTCGTCGCGCAGCTCCAGAGCCTGGACGATGGCCGCGTGCTCCTTCAGCAGCTGAGGGAGCACCAGATCGATGTGCATGGCGATGGGGCGCATCTTGTGCTTGATGGTGTCCAGCATCTCCCGCAGCAGCGAGTTGCCGCAGACCTCGTAGACCATGCCGTGGAACTCGAAGTCCAGCCGCGAGTATCCGGCCAGATCCCGGGTCTGGATCACCCGCCGCTGCTCATCCAGGCTCTCCTGCATTCTGCGGATGGTGCCGTCGTCGATGTTGCGGACCGCCCCGCGGGCCGCCAGCCCCTCCAGCGCCTCGCGCACGGTGTAGAGCTCCATGGCTGCCGTGGGGGTGAGTTCCACCATGAACACGCCGCGGTTGGGGATCTCGGTGAGCAGCCCTTCCTGGATCAGCCGGTGCACCGCCTCCCAGGTGGGGGTGCGGCTCGTCCCCAGCTCCTTGGTGAGCTGCTCCACATTGACCCGGCTGCCAGGTTCGAAGCGATGAATGGCGATCATCTCCTTCAAAGCGGCATAGACCTGATTACTCAGTTTCACCTTCGTGATCTCGACCATTGGGATTTCCTTCCGTCACTGTAGCTCGCCCGGAACAGGTGTCAAGAATTTCATGAAATACGAAATATGAAATTTCAAAATCTTGAACATTTAATTTTTCCCCGGGGACCGGCCTTGAAAGAGCGCAGTCATCGGTGATGCCCTGCTGGGGCACTCGCCCGGCGAGATCCGCGACCCCTGTGCCCACCTGGGCAAACAGCGTGAGCCGATTGGACCTGGATTTACTCCTGGCGGAGAGCCGGCTCAGAGCATTTCCAGCGGCCGCCTGCGCCTGGGCGGCGCGAACTGGGCATCGATCCGGGCCAGTTCGTCTGCGGACAACCGCAGCGCCAGCGCCCCGTGGTTCTCGCGCAGATGGTCCGCCCTCGCCGCCTTCGGGATGGCGATGGTGCCGGGCCGGCGCAGCGCCCAGGCCAGCGCCACCTGCCAGCGGGTGGCGCCGTGCAGGGCCGCGATCTCCGCCGCGGGGCCCCCGTCCGGGATCCGCCCCTGCTCGATGGGGCTGTAGGCCATCAGCGGAACGCCGTGCGCGCCCATCCAGGGCAGCAGATCGAATTCGGGGCCGCGCCGGGTGAGGTTGTACAGGACCTGGTTCACCGCGCAGCGCTCCCCGCCCGCAAGAGCGAACAGTTCCGCCATGTCCCCGGTGTCGAAGTTGCTGACGCCCCAGTGGCGGATCCTGCCGGCGGCGCGCAAAGCCTCGAAGCCGGCGACGGTCTCCGCCAGCGGCACGCTCCCGCGCCAATGCAGCAGGTACAGGTCGAGGCGATCCGTGCCCAGGCGGCGCAGACTCCGCTCGCAGGCCTGAACCACCCCCAGCCGGCTGGCATTGTGCGGGTAGACCTTGCTGACCAGGAAGACCCGGTCGCGCAGACCGGCCAGCGCCTCGCCCAGGAACTGCTCGGTCAGACCTTCACCATACATCTCGGCGGTGTCCACCAGGGTCATGCCCAGGTCGACCCCGAGCCGCACCGTCGCCACCTCGTCCCGGCGGCGGGCGGGATCCTCACCCATCCCCCAGCTCCCCATCCCCAGCGCGGGAACCCGTTCGCCATCGGGCAGAGCCACAGTATCCATGAAGAGCCTCCCCTCACCAAGATATCCCCAGATCGACCAGGGCCCCCTTTTCGCTTTCCCCATTAAGTCTGTGGGAGTTTTCGGGAATCACTGAAGGGATTGATCGGTTCCGTTGATACAATTCCTTCATGATCTTGGTTTCGCCATTCAGCACCTGGAGCTTGAAGAGCAAGTTTGCACTCTGCAGCGGGGTGCTGATGTTCGTTTTTTCCATCTTGTTCACCTCCTGGACCTTGCGCTTAGTGGAAGCCGATATCCGGACCAGCGTCATGGATGCCCAGAAGGCCCTGGTCCGTTCGACCGCCAGCGACATCAACGACAAGATCGAGTTGCGCCGCGATGCCTTGAAAACGGTCGCAGAGCTGCTGTCCCAGGCTGACATGGGCCCCCGCGACGACCTGGACGCGTTCTTCAGACCGCGGCCGGTCCTGCAGAAGATGTTCGACGCCGTGCTCGTGGTGGATCCATCCGGGCAAGTCGTTCATGACCTGCCCCACGGGGTCGCGGGCGAATTCACGGGCCTGAGCGTCCCTGACAGCCCCTTCTTCCGGCACGTCATGGCAGGTGACCCCCTTGTGATCGGCTCCCCGCAAAGGTCAAAGCTGAGCGGTGAGCCCTTCATCTTTTTTGGCGCACCGCTGCGGGCAAAGGACGGCCGGGTCAAAGGTGCTCTGCTGTGCGCCTTGTATGTCACGCACGCCAATTTCCTCGGCAACCTGGCCCAGATCCGCATCGGCCAGGGCGGCTATTTCGTGGTGGTCGAGCGCAGCGAGACCCCGACCTTCCTGTTCCACCAGAGGCGTGAACTGATCACGGCCTTGGCGCCGGGCGGCCTGGGCAACCCGGTGCTGGCCCAGGCGGCGCCTGGACAGGTGGGCACCGTCGAGGGTATGAGCCAGTACGGCGTCGAGACCCTGCGTTCCTTCACCCAGCTGCAGGGGGTGCCCTGGGTGCTGGTTTCGGTCTACCCCACGGCCGAGGCGTTTGCCAGCTTGCGCGCCCGTCAAAGGGAAGTGCTCTGGGTCGGCGCCATTCTGTTCGTGTCGGCCTCGGCCTTGGCCTGGCTGATCGCGGGCTGGTTGTTGAGGCCCCTGGCTGGTCTGCGCGAGCTGATCGACCGCCATGCCATGGACCCGGGCCTGGCCATGCCGCCTGAAAGCTTCGGCAGCGCCGAGGTGGCGGCCCTGATGGTCGCCTACAACGCGCAGGCCGCCAGCCGCCGCCAGTTCGAGAACCGGCTCCAGGCCAGCGAGAAGCGAATGCGGGACGTGACGGACAACATGCCCGCGCTCATCGGCTACCTTGATCAGGACGAGAACTATGTCTTCATCAATGCGACTTTCAAGCTCTGGCTGGGCATCGATCCCCAATGGGCGGTCGGCCGCCCCATGCTGGCCGTGACCGGTCCCGAATGGTATGCTGAGCACCGCGACAAGTTCAGGCGATGCCTCCAAGGCGAACGGGTCACCTTCGAAACCGAGGCCAACACCCTCGTCGGCAGGAAAATCCTGCAGATCGACTACATTCCCGATTGGGGCCACGACGGCGCGGTGGTGGGCGCCTACACCCTCGGCCACGACGTCACGGAATCGCGGGAAGCCCAGGCAAGCCTGGGGCGGCTGGTGCGCCTGGACTCGCTGACCGGCCTGTACAACCGGTACCAGTTCAACGAGGAACTGCCGATCTCCCTGGCCCGCGGGGTCCGTTCGGGCCTGGCGCTGGCCCTGCTGTTCCTGGACATCGACCACTTCAAACAGGTCAACGATACCTGCGGCCATGCGGTCGGCGACCTGGTGCTGAAGGAGTTCGCGAACCGGCTGAAGCGCGGCGTCCGCCAGACCGACCTGGTGGCGAGGCTCGCCGGGGACGAATTCATCGTGGTGCTCGAAGGGCTTCATGACCAGAGCGAGGCGGACAGTCTGGCAAGGAATATCCTGGCGGCGATCAACCAGCCCTTCGGGGTGGGTGAGCAGACCTTGACGGTGACCGCCAGCATCGGGGTCGCGCTGAACCTGGCCTCTCCAGAACCCAACGCCATGGACTTGCTGGCCCGGGCCGACACGGCTCTGTACAGAGCCAAAGCGTCCGGCCGAAACACTTTCCACATCTGGCGGAGTGAAGACGGTTAGACAGTGATGGATCGTGGGATCCGAATGGCAGTTCGACTTCGCGGAGCATCGGGTAGCCTGGAGGCCAGCTACCACCGGACGATTTCGGTGACCTTGTCCTCGAAGAAATTGATCTTCATATGGCCATTGATGTAGATGTACGTCTTTTTGTCCAGGCCCGAGGCCAGGCGGTCGGGTCTGCCGAGCAGCCGATCCACTTCTTCGACGTCCATGTGGACCTTGACCCGCGCGGCGGCGGCGGCCCACCGGTCCTGATCGTCAAATCCGGCCATTTGCATCATGGTTTTCGGCGCCTCCACTTGTTCCCCCAGAGCCAGGGCGGCCTTTTCATCCCGGTCGGCCTCCTTGGCCGCGCTGGTGAAGTCGGCCACGGCGCGTGGATCGGCCTTGGCATCCTTCAGGAAGGCCGCATCCTTGCCGGCATCGGCGGGCGGCAGCGGGAAGGCGGCCGGGCCCTTGCCTGACTTGGCCCGGTCCGCCTGGAGCTTTTCCAGGCCCTGGTCAACGGTGGCCTGCATATGGTTCAGCGACTCCACCAGATCTTCCGTATTCACCAGGAGCACGCTGCCCCAGGGAGAGCCGGGTCCGCTGGCCGACAGCACCTTGACCCGCGTGGTGGCTTCCCTCGGATCGGGGGTGTCCACCAGTCCAAGGACATCGCCTTCGGACAAGTGGATCTCCGCGTTCCCCGGGGTCAGGCCCGTGGTGCTGGCCGCGACCAGGAACACCCGGGGCCCGTGGTCCGTGAAGATCTCCGGCAAGGACCAGCCGCCCTCCTTGGCCGCCAGGGTGAATCTGTGGTGGCAAAGTCTTCCCCAGGTGGATTGGTAGCAGTAACTGCAACAACAGCGATGGCATCCCCCCTCTTCCTGTCCCAGGCGGGTTCACCCTGCCCTGGTGGTCTACGGTCAGGCACATCGGTGAACCAGCCAAATCGCCTCGGATTTATCCAAACGTGCCAAAATGACAAGACCCATTGGGGAGGTGCCCATGCAGGTGCCCATCACAGAACTCAGCTATTTTGGCCCGATCGCCATCGTCCTGGTCATCATCATCTGGCTTATCGCATGCATCCGGGTCGTCAACGAATATGAGCGGGCGGTCATATTCACCCTGGGGAAGGTTGGAGTCAAACCCAAGGGGCCTGGCCTCATCTTCGTCTTTCGCCCGTTCCAGCGGGCCGTGGTGGTGAGCCTCCGCACCGTGGTGCTGGACGTGCCGAGCCAGGACATCATCACCCGCGACAACGTAAGCCTGAAAGTGAGCGCCGTGGTCTACTTCCGGGTGTTGAACGCCCAGCAGGCCATCCTCGGGGTGGAGAACTACTACTACGCCACCAGCCAGATCGCCCAGACCACCCTGCGCTCTGTGCTGGGCGAGGTGAGCCTGGACGAACTCCTGGCCGAGCGGGAGAAGCTGAGCATCCGCCTGCGCGAGATCATCGACACCTCCACCGAACCATGGGGCGTTGCGGTCACCAGCGTGGAGTTAAAGTCCGTGGACCTGCCTGAGCAGATTCAGCGGGCCATGGGCAAGCAGGCTGAGGCCGAGCGCGAGAAGCGGGCCAAGGTCATCGCCGCCGAGGGTGAACTCATGGCATCCCAGCAACTGCTGGAAGCCGCCAACAAGATCAGCCAGAACCCGGTGGCCATACAAATGCGCTACCTGCAGACCCTCGCCGAGATCGCCGTGGAGAAGAACAGCACCATTGTATTCCCCCTCCCCGTGGAACTGCTGAGGCTGATCGAACGCATCGGCATCAAGCCGGAGGCGAACCTATAGATTTCAAGAACGGAGAGGTTCGGGCTCTCAGAGCCTTCCGCATGGGCGGCGGCGCCCTGTTCGGCTGCGGGAAACGTCCCCAACGATCCTTGAATGGTCTTGAGTGTCGAAGGCTCCACGGTGTGCTGAAAATCAACTGCAAGTTTGATCCTGACGCTACAAGCGAGAAATTGGCACTCCCCTTGCATCTAAATAGAAATGTGGCAATGCCTTGGCAAACGGAGATGCCATGGGAAAAAGCTTCAAAGACGCAAGGCTGGTGGTCCTTACAATTCGGTGCGCGTGGTGTGGTTTCATCAAGATGGGCCTGGCCTGGGGCCCGGACCGGCGCAGACCAAGCGAGAGCAAGTATTCACATGGGATTTGCCCAGGGTGCAAGGAAAATTATTTTTAGCCCCGCACAGGAGGGTCGTGGAAACGGCTGATCACTATCTCGGTTCAGTGAGGGGTCCGGACCAACGCTGTGCTTCGAACTGGGTTTGCCTTGTCCCTCGGGCCTCTTGTGGGGCTTGAGCCTCAGTTGCGATAGCCCACTGCCTGGCTGCACACCAAGGCACTCAGTGCCACGGGCGCCACGAAATATGTGTAGCTTGAATCTTGACTGTAGCAATTAAGACCCGATACTTTTCATGAAAATCAAAAATAATGGACAATATTGAACCACAATAACCCCAATCTTTAAGGCTGAATTTCGTCATGCCAGGGTGTCCGAGTGACCATGAGTGAGAAACCAAAAGACACGAGGCGAGCAGCCAATCCGCTGCAATGTGTAGGGTGTGGATTGATCAAGGCTGCTGAGGCATGGTCGCCTGATCGCCGAAGGCCCAGTGAGATCCCGTATTCACATGGGATCTGTCCGATGTGCCGGGCGGATTTTCTGGGGTCGTTGGCGCTCCGTGACCATGACGCCAACTGAATTCCTCCCATCCAGGAGAAACCCATGCCTGAAAACATCACCTCAATCCCTGCAGGAAATTCGCCCGTCACGAATGGAAGCCAGGTCATCCCTCCCGCAGTTGATTCGCCCCCCTCGAAGACCCAGATCTTCCGACTCCGGTCCCTGAGGCCCCCGGTCTTGGCATCGCTCCCATAGAAGAACCAGGCACCAACCCTGGGCCCGTCCCAATGGACCCCGCCTGAAATTTGGCCTGAGCGCGACAATCTTGATCATCCTGCGCATACGAGGGACCTTTGGCCCTGGACCCGTGAGACCTGCCAGATGAGATCAGCCGTAACTGCGGTGGACCAGGGTATATACCTTTGATCCAGACCAAATGGACAATGGCGGACCTTACATTTTGACGTCAAATTTTCGAGAAGACCGCCACCGCGCGAACTCGATACCCGTGACGCATACCGTGAGCCACGCCGATCCTGACGCAAAGCCCGCGATGACGTCACTCGCAAAATGGACACCGAGGAACACGCGGCTGGCGCCTGCTGTGAAGACAAGCGCCACTGTCGCGGCCAGCGCTGGCAGGTGCCAGCGAGCGGGAAGCAGTCGAAGTGCCAGATAGGCCAGCATGCCGTAGGCTACGACACAGCCAGAACTGTGGCCGCTCGGGAAGCTGAACCCAGGCTCCATCAGGAGACCGTCCGGAGGCAGCGGCCGGACGCGGCAGAAGATCTGCTTGAGGGTCAGGTTCAGCATGGTGTTGCCTACCACAGCCACCACCCAGACGAGGGCGAGCCAGCGCCTGCCCAGGGCGACGAGCGCAATCGCGATACCAATCACCAGCCCGATGAGCGGGACAGTGTTTCCGAACCACGTGAACGCGGCGAACACTACCAGCGCCAGTCGCGGTACGCTTGCGCGCAACGCGCTGGTGAACGCTTGATCGGCCTGGCCCAGGACTTTTCCAGCACCGAGGTGCCCGGCCAATTCCGCGAAGACCCCTATGGCGACCAGGATGATGGCAAAGCCGAGCGCTGCACGTGAGCCCATCAAAAGCGTCGGCAAAAGGTTGCCCTGCTTGTCAGGCACGGTAAATCGCCGCAGGGTCCACCAGCAGGCCAACAATGCCGCCTGCAATGCCGCAAGCATCACAAAAAAGAGCGGCAGGGCGTGTTGACCCGCCCAAATGGCCCACTGCGTGAGGAACGCTGCATGAGCCTGCATTGGCTACCCCACCTCGCTTTCCATCGCTGCTAGGTGCATCCGTATATCACAATGCGCACGGCCTGCCTTGTGCGGATCAGCACCGAAGCAGTGACCGGATCGATGGCCAAGTCGGACCACAATCGGCTTGAGAACAGCTTTGGCAAACATTTCTCCAATGGACCATCATAACCCGCTGTGGATTTGGCTTGGGGGGCGGGCCAGAGCGTACCCGAACCGCGCTGCCCACTCGGTCGAATTGGAAGGGATGGCAATTCAATCTGGGTGGACCAGACCCGAGGGGCCAAGGGCACCCCGAGCCATATACCTGATGTATTAAATAGTTATACATTGGCACGAAAGTGGCTTTGCCTCCTCCGGTCGAGAAAATTGGAGACGAAGGTTCGCCTGAAGATCTACTCGGGCTGCGGCCTGGGAAGAAATGGGTTTGTCCGCATGACTGATCTGCCATTACGTGGTTTGCGCCTGAGTGCCTGCTTCCAGAGCAAGGATCCCCATGAGTAACCGGAAAGATCATTTCAATGGCTCCTCTTGGCTGGTCTCCGTGGTGCTGGTCCTTCTTTTCGGCAGCATGGGTTTCGCCTATGGAGGCTCCGTCTCGGGCACGGTCAAGGAACCCTCATCCGGCTCGGCCGTGCCCTGGGCCGGCATCACCGTGAAGGCGGCCGACACCGGTCTCCTGGCGGGAACGGCCTCGGCCGATGCCCTGGGCAACTTTTCGGTGGCCGTCCCGGCCCCGGGGAAATACCAGATCCTGGCCACTCAATTCGGTTATCTCCCCATGGCGGCCCCTGAGGTGATCGAACTTTCCGATGCGGCCCCGGACCAGACCGTGAACCTCGCCTTGAGCAAGGAGCCCCTGGCCAAGACCCCGCCCGCCAGGTCGTGGGGGACGGGCACCGGCAAGAGCTACCTGATTCCAGCCTTGGAAATCCCGGCCTTCCTCACCGTCCTCAGCGTGTTCGACCGGCATGCCTACCCCAACCAGATGGAGGGAGGGAAGAAAGTCTACAGTTCGACCGTATCCTCCACTTGGTACCATGTCGTCCACGAAAACTGGGAGATCGATCAGGATCCGTTCGCCATGAACCAGTTCGGGCATCCCTATCAGGGCGCCATCTTCCATGGCTTTGCCCGGTCGGCCGGGCTCAACTACTGGCAGGCCCTCCTCTACGACAACTACGGCAGCTACCTCTGGAAGATGGGCGGGGAGACCGACCCCCCTTCCATCAACGACCAGATCGCCACCGGCATCGCCGGGAGTTTCTTCGGCGAGGCGCTGTTCCGGATGGCCAACCTGATGTTCGAGGATGAGGGGGACAACCCCGGCTTCTTCCGCCGGCTGGGGGGATCGCTGATCCTTCCCTCCGCCGGGTTCAACCGCAATGCCTATGGCAACCGGTTCAGCAGCGTGTTCGACAGCCATGGTCCGGCCACCTTCGCATGGCTGCAACTAGGTGAAGGTCTCCAGTCGAACCAGAACGACCAGGGCGTCAAGAGCACCACTGCGCGGAACCAGGCCATGGGGACGTTCGCCCTGGCCTATGGGCTGCCCGGGAAGGACGGCTACACCTACACCCGGCCGTTCGACTATTTCGATTTCGAATTCGACCTCCTGGCGAACACCGGCAACACGGTGGAAAACGTCATGATCCGTGGTCTCCTGGCGGGGACGGACTACGAGCTCGGGGAATCCATTGATGGGATCTGGGGCATCTACGGAGGATACGACTACATTTCGCCCTACATCTTCAGGGTCTCCAGCACCTCCCTCTCGCTCGGCACCACTTTCCAGGCCAAGCTCGGGAGGCTGGTGACCCTGCAGTGCTCGGTTCTCGGGGGCGGAGGCTACGCCGCCGCCGGCAATACCACCCCCGTGGGGGAACGGGACTACCACTATGGCTTCGCCCCGCAGGTCCTGGGCGCGATGCGTCTCATTTTCGGCAACCGGGCCATGCTGGATGGAACCGGCCGCTACTACGATGTGACCAGCAGCGGGGGCGGTGACAGCCTCGGCGGAAGTGAAAGCGTCCACCGGCTCAACGCGGGCTTCACCCTCCGGATCTTCGGCCACCAGGCCCTGGGGATCCAGTACATCGAGTCCCTCCGCAGTGCCCACTTTTCGGGCCAGCCGGCCAGCCATCAGGCGGTGGGGACGGTGGCCCTGGTCTACACCATGCTGGGCAAGACCGGGTTCGGAGCCGTCAAGTGAGGCGTCGCCAGCTCCAGGACGTTTCGTTCGCCGTGGATGGCGAGATGATCAAGACCCGATCCAGGATGCGGTGATCTCGTACGAGCGCAGCCGGGCGGCCGGATCAAAAATGGGCGAGTTGATCATCAACTCGTCGGCGCCGGTCCGGGCCACGAAGTCATGCAATCCCTTGGCCACTGTCGCGGGCGCGCCGATGGCCGAGCAGGACAGTATCTGGTCGAGCATGGCCCGCTCCTGGGGCCCGATCCGGGCCTGGTAGTCCCTCACCGGCGGCGGGAGGCGGGAGGGATGACCGGTCCGGAGGTTGACGAAGGATTGCTGCATGGAGGTGGCCAGGCATTGGGCTTCCTGGTCGCTGTCCGCCGCGAACACATTGAGACCGAGCATCACATAGGGCTGCCTCTGCTGTTCCGAGGGCCGGAAGGCAACGCGGTAGACCTCGAGCGCCTGCAGCATCTGTCCGGGCGCGAAATGCGAAGCGAACGCGAACGGCAGCCCAAGCATCGCCGCCAGTTGCGCACCGAACAGGCTGGAACCCAGGATCCAGATGGGCACCTTCAGCCCCGCGCCGGGGACCGCCCGCACCGGCTGGCGTGGATCAGCGGAAAAGTAGTCCATCAATTCGAGAACATCCTGCGGGAACTGGTCCGGATCGGAACCCAGGTTGCGGCGCAGCGCCCGGGCCGTGACCTGGTCGGAGCCGGGCGCCCGGCCCAGTCCCAGATCGATGCGGCCGGGGAAGAGCGATTCCAGCGTGCCGAACTGCTCGGCGATCACAAGCGGGGCGTGGTTGGGCAACATGATGCCGCCGGCACCGACCCGGATGGTCGAGGTGCCGGCGGCCACATGGCCCATGATGACGGCCGTGGCGGCGCTGGCGATGCCCGGCATGCCATGGTGTTCCGCCAGCCAGAAGCGCCGGTAGCCCCAGCGTTCGCCGTGCCGCGCCAGATCGAGGGTGGCGCGGAACGATTGGCCGGCGTCGCCGCCTTCGGTGATCGGAGCAAGGTCAAGGATGGAGAAAGGAATCATGAAGGGAATGATAGGGCTTGGGCGGCCAAGCAAGAAATCCTATCTATCGGGTGCGGATTTGATTTCGTGAAGATCCTTGTCTGTGCGGTCGGCGCCGCTACGACCGCCTCGAAGCTCCCAGCGGGATCATGGCCCCGGTGACAAGGGCACGTTTCAAGAACTCTCTACGACTTACATGAGAAGCCATGGTTCACCCCACACTCGAAAAGGATTCAATCAAAATATAGGTATTACATGGCCCTAGACAAGGGGTTTCATCTTTTGCCGGTTTTCCCGGGCGTGCAAAACGTGCTCTGGCAGGCGCACAAATCCAGCAATCATCCAATCTGATTGACTGGGTTGGAGAAGCATGGATCCATATTCTTTAATTTCTGAATATAAGTAAGTTAACCATTTGGCATCAACCATGCACCCAACCGTTCGGGGAGAACCTCATGGAAAGCACGCCCAGGAATGAACCCGGACCCCCACGCCCCAGGGATGGCGTCCAAATCGTCAGGGGGAATGACCCGAACATATACACCAAACCCCCAGGCCAAAGGACGAACCAGTTGAATCCGCCGACCTGTGAACCCTCCTGAACGCCAGATTCCATTTCAGCATTGATGAAACGCCATGACGACGCCGAAGGAGCCCGCAATACCTCCCCTTGGTGCAGGCCACCGGCAGAAGCTGAGCATCGAAATCGCCCCCCGGACCCTCCTGATCCTGCTCCTGCTCGTGGTCGGCCTGTGGACCCTGGGCCGCCTTCTGCCGGTGATCCTGGTGCTGGTAGCGGCCCTGGTCATCGTCGGCACGGTCAGTCCCGGGGTCAGGTGGCTCGAAAAGCTGGGCGTCCGCCGGGGGCTGGGCATCGCCCTGGTATACACCGGCCTCCTGGGGGTCGCCCTGGGCTTCCTCACCTTGACGATTCCTGCGTTCATCGACCAGGCCAAGACACTTCTGGAGCAGGAACCCGCCCTGCATTCGAGCATCGTCAAGTGGCTGCAAGCCTCCAACTTGACCCGGCCGCTGGCGGACCTGCTGCGCAAGCTGGAACTGAGCGATCTCGTCAAGATGGCGGCCGCGAGCGCCTTGGATTACTCCGCGCGCATCCTCATGATCCTGGCTTATTTCATGAGTTCCATATTCCTCGCCTTGTATATCATGATCGATCGCGACCGGATGCGGGGGGGCCTTTTCCTCATGATCCCCAGGTGCCATCACATCCGGCTCTCGCGGATCCTGTTGAACCTGGAGACCATCGTCGGTGGCTACCTGCGTGGGCAGGTCATCACTTCCGCCTTCATGGCCGGCTTCACGTTTCTTCTCCTGCTGGCGTGCGATGTCCCAAACGCGTTGGCCATTGCGATTTTCGCAGGGGCGGCCGATGTCCTGCCGTATCTGGGCGCCTTCCTTTCGGTGGGGGCCGCGGCGGCGGCGGCCTACCACTCGGGTCCCATCATCCTCACGATCGTGACCGTGCTGATGCTCCTCTACGAAGAATTCGAAAGCCGGTTCATCATGCCGAAGGTCTATGGCCGCGAGCTTCGCCTCCCGTCGCCGGTCATCCTGCTCTCGCTGTTGACTGGCGGGGTGCTGATGGGCGTCACCGGGGCCCTGCTCGCCCTCCCCTTGGCGGCGGCGGGCCTGATGCTCATCGAGGAACTGCGGTTGGAACTGCCAGGGCAGCAGGCACAGGCGGAAGATCTGGAACTGATGGAACGCGACCACCTCAACGAGGAGGAGTATGTGCGCCGGGCCGAGGGACTGTCCGCCGAAATGGCCTCCCAGATCGCCGTGGAGATCTCCGTCGATCGCCAGAAGGAGGAAAACATCCTGCCGATGAAACCGGATACGACCGGTCTGGACGGGAAGGCTGATCCTGGAACCTGAGCATCAGAAGGACATTTGGACAACGCGTGAACCCCATTTTTTTCGAAGCGCCCGAACCATCTCTCTATTCAATATGAAATAGTCAACATCTCATCTTGATTAGGTTTCTCGCGCCGCGAAACGAGGAATTGGTAACACCTCTACGTAGAATGTGGATGGGGCTCAACGTTCCCTATCAATATCGGATGGCCCAAATCTTGCATCAAATAATGAGAGGGGCGAAGGAATTATGACCAGAACGTAAAGGTAAATTGCCATGTTGCAAGAACAGGAAGGGAATTCGCCATATCCATTGAGTCTTCGCTTTATGCTACTTGTTAGCAAAACTTTCATGTGGATTTTTTTTATTGTCGGGGTGATATATATCCTATGTGTAGTGAAGTCATTGATCTGCGGCATTCACATGGACAATTATTCTTCTCCGACATGGACAATTAAATTTTGCATTCGCTAGCTTCAACACGTCAGAGAATTGGAGGTACACAGGCCAAGCCAAAAACGGTAATGGGGAAATAGTGAAGGCATGGATTGAAAAAGTGTGATTCCGATTTGTCGGAGGAGGCGTTATGAGCATGGTCATTCTGATTGTCGTGCTGGTTCTTTTATTCGGTGGCGGAGGCGGTATCTGGTACAGCCGAAGGCGCTAGGCGTTAATAATAATTCTCCAGAATATCAGGTTCCCATGTTCACTCGGGTTGAACCGTAAATGAGTCGGGGTGGCTGGACGCGAATGCCTTTATGGATCTTGGCGATCACGCCTACCCGCCTGATTTACACTTTTGGGCAAACCTTGAGTGGCAGGGGTCCGCCGCGTTTCGATTCGTCAGGGACATCGTCGTCGGCCCGGTGGAGGGATAATCTAGGGCTTGGGTTTTGTTCGCGATCACCTCCCTTCCTCCCAAAGCGCACCCATGATCCGTCACCTTCTCCTCCTGTTCTTCCTCGCCGCCGGTCCTGCACGGGCCGACGAACTCGCGGATCTCCGGGCCGGCCTCGGCCGGCTCCATCGCGGGGATCCGGTCAAGGCGTCCCTGGAATACAGCTTCTGGAGCCGGCAAGGGGACGCATCCAAGGGCAAGGTGACCCAGGGCAAGGCCAGCCTCCGGTTCGAGGACGATCCCCAGGGGATGAAGGTGTTCTGCTCCCGGGCGACCCTCGACCAGACGAACCAGGAGTCCCTGGCCGCCGCCAAGGATCCTGAGCTTGGAAACCCCACGGCCCAGGCACTTCGGAACCTGGGGCCCGGGGTCCTGTCCGAGTGCCTGGACCCGGGCGACTGGCTGCTCCGGGTCCTGGAGGGTGCGGTGCTGGTGGAAGCTCGCCAGGAGCCGTTCAATGGGGTCCAGGCCCGGTGCCTGGTGCTGAAGCTGAACCCGAAACTGTCCGCCTTGAGCCGGAAATACGTGAAGGATCTTCAGGCCAATTGCAAAGTCTGGCTCGGGCCGGATGGAATGCCCCTCGGCATCACGGAGGACGTCAAGGCCAAGGGGCGGGTCTTCCTGATTATCAGCTTCGTGCATACCGAGAGCGTTGAACGCCGTTTCGCCAAACTGGGCAACCGTCTGGTGACGGCCTACCGCAGGTCGGAAATTGCCGATTCCGGCGGCGGGGAATCGGGAAGTTTCCGCGAGACGTTCATCCTGAACTACGAATAGGTTCTGGGGGAATGGAACCGGTCAGGCCAGCTTGAATTTCAGTTCGCCCACCGTTGCCCTCATCGGGCCGAGCGTGGATATGGCAGATCTTCCCCGTGAAAGCCGGGACCTCGTGAGGAGGTTCCTCGCCCTTCCCCAGGTCCACCGCATCCTTCCGGGGATCGAGGGCGTTCCCTTGACCTGCGCGTGCTCCCCGCGGATGGCCGTGACTACGGCCCATTCCCCACCCATTCCCCCTATGGAGACGGTTTTGCCATTATTGGCGATGCTGTGGGTTCGCGCCTATATAAGGACGGTCTTTTCTCGGCCCATGTCACCGCGAGCCAATTGACCCAGTCCCTCCTTCTCGACGGCATGGACAGGAAGGCTTTGGCCAAGAGATTCGGCAGGGCCATCCGGTGGCTTGCAGCCGACAACCAGTTCGGGCGCGTAGTCTTCGCCCTCAGCCGGTTGGCCTTCACTCGGCCCAAGATTGCGCGCATCACTTACCAATCTTTCGCGACGGAATACAAGTTCAGGGATGAGCACAACCGCCCCCTCACGGGAGTCCTATGGAAGATCGCCAGTGGCAATGCCGACTATCGGGAAGTATTTAAGGAAATATGCACGCTCCGCGTCCTCCGTTCTCTACTGGGAGGGGCCTTGGTGACCATCCGGAACGTCCTCCTAGAGAGCCTGCTGGGTCTGGAATGGGGGGAGGTCGGACGTTACCCCACGGTGGTTATGAAGGAAAAGTTCATGAACCGGTACCGAAAACCGAGTGAGTTGGTGGGATCCTGGGCCGGTCATTGGAGTTTGTCATGCGAATGGGAAAGAACACGATCCTCATCACCGGGGGAGGAACCGGCATCGGACGGGGCCTGGCCGAAGCCTTCCACGCCCTGGGTAACCAGGTCATCATCGCCGGGCGGCGGCGGTCGGCCCTGGACGCCGTTACATCGGCCAACCCGGGGATGGCCTCGTACGTCCTGGACGTTCAGGACCCTGCCGGGATCCGCATCTTCGCGGCCAAGGTTGCGGAGGACTTCCCTGGCCTGAATGTCCTGCTCAACAACTCAGGGATCATGCGGGCCGAGAAACTCCTGGCCCAGCAGGAGGACCTGGCCGACGCCGAGGCAACCGTCACCACCAACCTTCTGGGACCCATCCGCCTCACGGCGGCCCTGCTGCCGGTGCTCCAGCGGCAACCCCACTCGGTGATCTTGAACGTATCCTCAGGGCTGGCCTTCCTGCCATTGGCCATGACCCCCACCTACTGCGCCACCAAGGCAGCCCTGCACTCCTACACCGAATCCCTGCGCTACCAACTCAAGGGCACCAGCACCGAAGTGCTGGAGCTGGTCCCGCCCTATGTGGCCACCGACCTCATGAACGGCGCCTCCGACCCCCGCGCCATGCCTCTGGCGGCCTTCATCGCCGAGGTCATGGCCATCCTCGAAACCGGCGCCACGGAAATTTGCGTGGAGAACGTCAAGCGCCTGCGCTTCGCGGTGGAATCCGGGACCTATGGGCAAATTTTCCAAGGCTTCAACGACTCCATGGCGGGCAATCCTGTATGAGAACCCCGGGGTCAGACCATCGGCCTGACCCCTCTCAGGTTTTGACCAGGCGGTTGGTGATGGGCCAGACGTGGGTCCGCGCTTCGGTCACGTCGACCTCGCTCAGGTTCCGGTGGCTGATGACGCGCAGCGCGCTGCCCATCGATAGCACCCACAAGTTGGCCTCCGCCAGGATGAAAATGGCTCCGCCGAGCACAGGCACCAGCAGAATGTTGGTCTGGGCACCGGGACGGTGAAGCCCATTGCCCGCAGGCCATCGTCCGACCCGCCAGGTTTTTTGGGATTGAACACCTTATTACAGCTACCATGGGCCTGTGAAAAACCCATTCCTCTGGCTGTTCCGCATGTCCCGCCCGGCTGCCTCCCCCCATGTGGCGCACCGGCCTGTGGTTCCCCCTACGCCAGCGGTGGCGCCCGAACCCGACCCCTTCGATCCGGTCTGGTCACTGCTCACCGGCCCCGCCGCCGCCCAGCATGCGGCCCTGACCCCGGAGGAGGCGGAGCAGGTGGAGGCCCTTGTGCCAATGGTGCTGGAGCACTTCTCCAGGAACCGGCCGGATTTGAGCACCTTCCCCGCCCTGGCCGTGCAGATCCTCGACCTGCTCAACGAGCCCGACCTGGAGATGAACCGCCTGCTCCGGGCCATCAGTCCGGACCCGGCCATCGTGGTCCACGTGCTGGGGGCCGCCAACTCCGTGATGTACAGCCGGGGCGCTGAGATCCAGGACATGCGCACGGCGGTCATGCGCATCGGCCTGCGCGGCGTGGGCGAAATCGCCGCCGGGGTGGCCACCCGGACCCTGTTCGACGTGCCCCAGCGGGTGGAATACCGGGCCTTCAAGGACCGGTGGAACCAGCAGTTCCTGGACACCATGGCGGTGGCCTTCGGCGCCAGCCAGTTCGCCTTCGAGCAGCAGGTGGGCCGCGCCGATTTGGCCTTCCAGGCGGGGATGTTCCACGACATCGGCAAGTCCCTGGCCTTGCACTCGGTGGCGGCCATCACCATCAGTGGCGAGGTGGCCTCCCCGGTCCCGGACCATGTGATCGACGAAGTGCTGGAGCGGGTCCATGTGGAAGTGGGCTGCGCCCTCATCCTCATCTGGGGCCTCCCCGCCCATCTGTCCGACGTGTGCCTGCACCACCACGACAAGGACATCCCCAAGTCCCTGGATTTCATGAATCTCCATTCGCTCCGGCTGGCCTCGGGGATGCACCGGCTGGTGCTGGACCCCACCAGCACCGAGCGCCTGGACGAGACCCGCCAGAGCCTTCAAGCCCTGGGCCTCAGCCGGCGTGCGGCGCAGCGGCTCTACCATGAGATGGAGCACCAGGTGGAGCGGGTCGCAGTGCTGTTCCAGGTCTGATCAGTCGGGACCCACCCGCCCAGACCCCAGGAAGGAGTCCCATGGCGACAGTTCCCAACCCATTCCGCGCTACCATACCCGATGCCATCAACTCAGGACCCTTTCTCCTGGTCCTCCCCTCCACCCCGATGACCACGCCGCTGAACTTGACCGGTGGGGCACTACCCTTGACCTTCTCCACGGACTCCATCCATGGGAGCGCCGCCGTTTTGGCAGGATCGAGGGGCAGTCGGCGGGCAAAGCGATCGCCGTTGGGCTGGTCGGACCCTTCGGTGGGCGCCGGGCTGGCCAGCACAATCCGGAAGCTGGTGATATCCTTCCAGTCACCTCCAAGCCGCAGGAAATGGTTGGCGGCCATGGCCAGGATGGGCAAAATAGGATATTCATTACCATTCGGGTTCCGACTTTTGCATGCCTGGAGACGCTCAATGCCCAGAGCAATGGAAGATGCCATCAAGGTGGCCATCCAGGAACCGGGCGAACGGCGCGTCACCATTGCCGAGGCGAATACGGCCAGGGACATCGACAACCGCCATACTGAGACACAGCTGGAACCATACTTCAAATCCCATGATGCGGTCAGCCGCGAGGCCGCCAAGGCAGCGAGGCCCTGAATGGCCACCCTGCTTATGCGTCTGGTTGGCCCCATGCAATTCTGGGACAAGAGCAGCCGGTTCGACGCGCGGGGCACCGGACGGGAGCCCACCAAGTCGGGCGTCCTTGGCATTCTGGTCGCCGCCCTTGGAATCGACCGGAGCGACTGGACCAACCTGGAACCCATTGCGCATTTGGCCTTTGGTGTAAGGAACGACCGTCCCGGCACCCCTGCCAAGGACTACCAGACGGCCGGCCGTGCAAATGCGGACACCATCGCTCGAGCCGATGGTTCCCAGGCCAGGGCCGGGAGTGGGATGGCCATGCGCCACTATCTCGCTGATGCAGCCTTCCTGGTGGGCATGGAGGGACCCGATGATGGTCTGCTCAAACGCATCCATGACTCACTGCAGAACCCCGCTTCGCCCCTCGCCCTGGGACTGCAAGCTTATATACCAGCCCAGCCGCTCTGGCTGCCTGATCATCTCCACCCTGTCCAGGAAGGCCCCCTTTATCACGTGCTGACCCACCAGCCCTGGATCGCGACCCGGCGGGACAGGGAGCCAATTCCCGAGCGACTGCGCCTGACATGGGAGTCCACCGACGGAACCGGGGTACAGTGCATGGACCAGCCACTGTCCTCCTTGGCGGAACCGCGGTTCGGGGTCCGGTTGGTCCACTTTGAATGGATTCCGTTCCCCGGGGAGGCCGCCGATATTTCGTCAGGGATCAAACAGCTCTGACGGAAACCCACGGTCTATTTGAATGGCTAATTTGAAATACCGGGGAACCGCTGTTTGCTGGCGCCGTGGCGCAGCGGGGGGAGGCCAACGGGGTGGTGGTACTGACCTGGATCCGCACCTGATTTCGGCCGCAACACCGAACGGGTGCAACTGGCCCGGCCGAAGCTGCACATCGGGGCGGTGGTGGGCAAGGTGATCCGCTGGCTCTTCGCGATCGTGGCCACACTCCTGGGTCTGGAAGTCGGCCTGGCAAACAGGACGAAAGGATATCAACATTACAACATTCCAGCATAAATAAATAAAGTTATTAAAAAAGTTAAAAAAAAATTGGTGTAAAACATTAAAACATTGATTTTTGGATCCACCCGGCTAACGTGGGATAGGAGATGGCCGTGGCACTCAAGAAGATCCCTACAAGCCCGGTGGAACCCATCACAGCGCGGGTGAGCCTGGAAGCTGCCCGGCGTCTGCGGGTGGCCGCCGCCCTGGAGAACCTCAGCACCGGACAGCTTCTGGACCGACTCCTGTTGACCCATCTTCCGCCCATCAAGGAAATGTTGAGCGAATCCCCCAGTCCGCCACCGGCCCAGACGTCAAAGAAGGCGCCAAAGCCAACTCTCTGAAAGGAAAACCAATGACGATCCAGTTCCCCAACCCTTGGGCTCAAGGCCTGGAGCCAGAAACGCTAGACCTTTTTCGCGAGGTGTCCGGTGCCTTTGCGGACAGCGTTTCCACCCGCGCCTGGAAGATCGACCCGAGGCGGTTCGATAAGGACACGCCCGAACTGGAAGAAGCCATGAAGGAGGCCTATCTCGCGGCTTTCTGCCGGATATGGGCACTGGAGGACATGAAGGGCAAGGCCATCACCCTCACCACCCTGATGAAGCACCTCAGGGCCGT
>Ga0302320_10008477_pt1 | contig 22343 bp, 20 predicted proteins | sample Bog_T0_3_FD_202130 | JGI IMG/M metagenome (GOLD analysis project Ga0302320, IMG submission 202130) | Peat permafrost microbial communities from Stordalen Mire near Abisko, Sweden - Bog_T0_3 | ecosystem: Environmental > Terrestrial > Soil > Wetlands > Peat | place: Sweden: Abisko, Stordalen Mire...
TGTCGATGGAGGAATGGGTACGCCGCCGTTTCGGGTCGTCCAGCGCGCCTCGCTCGTTGGTATCGTGGAGCGGGTACGAACGCTAATCCTCGATTGGACTTTGAAGCTTGAAGAGGAAGGAATCCTTGGGGACGGCATGACCTTTTCGGCACCCGAGATTCAAAGCGCCCAATCTCACCGCGACATAATCATCTCGAATTTTCAGGGAATTTTGGGATCGGTGACGAATAGTGCTGTCAGCCAGACCTTCTCGAACGAGATTCGCCAAGGTGATTTCGCCGCACTTAGTCGGACTCTTGAATTACAGGGCGCAACGAAGGACGACACGTCCGCTTTGAAAAAGGCCATTGAGACTGATCCGGCCCCGGCCGTCTCGGGGAAATTCGGCGCCGAGGTCAGCCACTGGATGGGGAAGATGCTGCAAAAGGCCGCTAGTGGCGCTTGGGGAATCGGCCTCGCCGCCGCCGGGAATTTGCTCTCCGACGCCGTTAGCCGCTACTACGGACTGAAATAGTCGGCCATACGGCCGACCTAGCCTTGGCGATTTACGGTCGCGGCGCTAGGGGAAGCCTTTCGTTGGGTTCTTGCTCATCGCGACGACCGAGTCGCTGGCTGCGAGCCGGCCCTTGAAGATGACGAGGTTTCGACCCGATGTCCGGCGGGCCGAGGGGCATAGTATGGCCGAGAAATCACCATGGCCGCGGGAAGCCCAATATCCAATGCACTGCAGCAGCGTTGGAGGCGGCGGTGCCTTCAGGGGGTCCGGTTCCCATTCCGCGAGTATCTGTTTCAGCGCGATGTTCACGCGCCTGCGGGTCTTGCGGTCGGTCAAGTCCAGCACCCGAGCCAGCTTTACATTTGCAGCGAAAGAGTAGCACTCGGCGATGTCGGGGTCGATCCCGCCCTTTTGCGCGTAATAGCGAAATTCTGCTTCGGCCGTTTTCTTTTCCGCCGAAAGATGTAGCCGAGCAACTCCGGCCGGATTGCACCGACCCGCACTGGTCCCCGCCCACAAATGCTCGAACGTGAGATTACCGACGACATCGCCACCCGGTATTGCTCGAAACGCCGGGCCATCGAACGCAACCGCCGGCACGGCTCGCAGGGTTTCCTGGAGTTTGGGATCGTTGGCCGGAATGCTCATCCACCGAAATCACCCGTCAGCATCTGATCTACCTTTGCTGCTACGACGTCGAGCTTGCCGCCCTCAAAAAGTTCCTCGGCACTATGGTCCGAAAAGATCGGCAACGGCTTCCTAAACCATTTTTTGAGTGCTGCGGGCTCTTTGAATTGTGGATGCGACCGCAAGCGAGCAATACGTTCGAAAAGTCTTAGGACTGGCTGCGCCTTAACGCTGTCCGACTTTTGCGCCAGGCCCTGCTTGCTCATGTCCGCCGCTCTTGCGAGGGTTGTTAAGTTAACCCCAAACAAATCGACGATTTTTCCAGCACTGACCCGTCCGCTGATGTCGTCACGTAGGTCGGTGGTAAGGGCGTCCATTTCTGGCACAGCATCCAAGGCAAAACTCAGTTTTGGCTTGGACTGAGTTCTCTCCTGCTTTCGCTGAATGAAGCGTGCTACCGCATCGGAAACGGTGTTAGCAAAGTCGAAATCGTGCCGAATCCCTCGAGTGCTCCAAACACTCACGCATACCTTCACAAAACGCTTTCCCGGCATCTGCGGAAGGCAGAAAACCACGTAACGATCATGGTGCCGACTCACGGTTTTATCCATTTCCCCGCAAACCCAATGCGCGACTTTTTCTATTGGACGTGACGCCTCAAGTTCTCGGTGAGGTAGTTGAATTTGATGCAGGATGTTGCGGACTTGCTGGTTATATCCTGATTGAATGACCGGATTGAGGTGCGCGGCCGTTAGTAGGCCGCGAGCGGTTGTTGCATACGGATTCCGCGCTTCGATTAGGACGTCTGATTCCATTTGGAAAATGAACTCTGGATGCGAGCGTTTGTCAATCTAAAGTCAATCAATAGTCAATAGTGGGACAATCCGGCCAATCCCGGTGGTTCCACTAGTGCGCAATACCAGCCTAAACTCGCCGATGGGACAGCAGTCTGTTGACGGCTGCGAGAGGGAATGCTGTCGGATCATAGTCACCCAGCCATTCTAACACGTCTGTCCCCGCCCGCTTACTGGAGGCGGTGAGGACGTCTTCAATCCGGGAAAGGAGGCGATTACTTAAGGCTGAAATTGGTCGATCGGGTTAGGCTTCCTTTTCATTAGGTTCGGATTTCACAGATTATTTCACAATCGCACGAATAATGAGGCATTTTCGCCAGCCCGATGGGAGACAAAGAGCTTTGCCTTTTCTGCTTGCGGCCTTTCATTTCCCGAGGGATTCTTGCCCTTCAGCGTTAAAGTCGGGGCGTAGCTTAGCCTGGTAGAGCGCTACGTTCGGGACGTAGAGGTCGTCAGTTCGAATCTGACCGCCCCGACCATTTTACCGCTGCCGTCCGAGTGCGCCTCGATGCGCCAAGTCCCGACAATGACGGCCACTTACAAAGAGTCAAGGTAACGCCAGCTAGCGACACCCGACGACTGCGTTTGCCTCGTTTCGACTGCATTTTGTGCCAGTATTTGTGCCAGTCGGGTTCGGTTGATCGTGCTCGCCGTCTGGCACCCCCTGCGCTTGGTATGGGCATTTCAAAAAGGATTGTTTGAACGACCAATTCTATATCGAACGCTGGGCTCTGGGCACTCGCGTCATTGAGCTCGACGGGTATTGGGTGAATGCCTCGGGAAGATTTGGCTCCAAGAAAACGCGGAACCGTGTTGACCTCAGGCGAGCGAGCAGGATCGATGATCCAGCCTCGGTGCGTCTGTGGCTTCCGATAGGTCTCTGTCTCGGCATGGCTCTTTTGCCCATACCGGTGATCGCATCTGACCGAGTTACTGCCTTCCTGGGCCCAGCGAGATTTCTAGAAGGATACCTGATTCTTTGGACCATGACGTGCCTCTGGTTTGCCTTGAAAGTAGCTAAACGGGTGGAGATCGCCGTAATCCGATCGCCAAGTGGCGATGGGCTTTTTGGCATCATCAAAGACAACAAGCATCCCGAAGACTTCATCAAGTTTGTCGAAGAAATCAAAATGCGGATTAGAGACTCCTCTATCCGACAATCGCCTGCTCCAACTTAGTTGCACGCCCACCTGAGGCCAAGTTCGACAATTTTGCTATTTCGGCTGCAACGCTGATTTGCCTTTCGTCCATATATGTCTCCTTAGCCAGCCGAGGATCGCTCCACCGTAAGATCGCCATGCGATCCTCGAGTCCGACTCGAGCCTCCCGTAAGTGGGTGTTGAGCGTCATGCGCAACGCATGAAAATCGAAGCGACGGTGAGCTGCGGCCAGTCGATCACTCTGCACTTGCGAACCGATGTCCGGAAGGCGTCATTCGAGGAGTCGGCCTCCTGGATGAACGAAATGTCCTCCCCTCAAAATCCCTGACCGAGTTGCCTCTGCCCTCGAGACAGAGGACTTGGTTATCTTTGCCGGCGCGGGAGTCTCGATGGGACCTCCGGCCGGGCTGCCGAGCTTTTCAGGCCTTGCGACCAAGATCACGGAGCGCTTGGGAGTCGCCTCTCCGGCGAGGGAAATCTCCTTCGACCGGTACCACGGGAGGTGAGGTCTTGGGGAATGGATTCAGTCGGACGCGCCCGGCGACTCCCTCAAGCGCCGTGGCAGGTCTCGGCGTCCTGACATGATGCGTTCAGCAAACAATTCTGTCTCAGTGTATCGGTAGAAAATCAAATGAACGTCGAATGGCGGCGCGACGCGGAATGATCGCAGGCCACGCAAGGCCGGGTGCGGGAAACTCCGCAGTTTGCCCAAGCCGGGCTGCGCGGCCAAACCCTCCAAAGACTTCCAGACCGCGTCCAAATATCGCCGCGCCACGATTTCCCCCGCTTCGGCAAGATACCAGCGAAACTCATGATCGAAGTCGCCAATGAAAGCCCCCGCCCGGCGAAGCGAAAGGCTCACGCGCTGCGACTACCCCGATGCTCGGTGAGCGCCCTTTGCGCGATAGATTCGAGTTCATCCTTCACCAGCGGCGTGTGGGGACCTTGCACCGCCTTGATCAACTCGGCTTCCAGTTCCGGGCTGTCCTCCTCCAAGTCAAGCGCCCTTCCATGGAGCCAAATTCGCAATCTTTCCTGTTCCTCGGGATTGAGATGCAGGATGGCGTCTTGAATTTCGGCTAACGTTGACATGCAAGGAATCTTAGCCGGCAAGGGTGATTCAGCAAACAAAAAGCCCCCGGATAATCGTCGGAGATTACATTCCCAAGAGAGCAAGGGCGCCCGCGTTCTTTGCCTCGCCTCGGGAGGCACCCAGCAAGCACCGGTGCTCGCCGCCGCTGGCACGCTCGCGGCGCATAGCCCTCTAGGAGAAACCGCCCAATCCGGCCAAGAAGCAGCGAGATTCTCCTGAAGTGCGGAATAAAGGGTTGGACCGCCGGCAGCGGCATCAACAACGTTGGGTACTTCAAATGATGCATGCGGGGCTGGATTTCAGATGACAAAGGCCCGAGCGGTATTGCGCGTCGCTTTTCACCCGAGATTTCACAGAAAAATCCGCAAAATCAGCGAAATGGCCACGCAAGTCGTTGCAGCGCAAGGAATGGATCTCACCTCCCGAACGTAACGCTCTACCAGGCTAAGCTACGCCCCGACTTAATCGCTGAAGGGCCTGAGTCAAGTCACTGCTGGGAGTCGGGGTCGCAAGCAGAAAAGGAGGGGCTCGTCCTCAAGGATGAATATGCCTGAAACGTCGGATTTTTGAGGGAGACTGTGAATTATTTTGTGAACCGCTTTCCGCCGGTGAACAGCGGACGGCAGAGAGCTTGCGGCGGCGACCGCGGCACCGCTGCCTCGTGGCGCTAAATATCACCGGAATCGGCGCAGCTCTTCCTCTCGCTCTTTCCAGCGTCTCCGTCCCCACAAATTCACGAATACGGTCATGGGTCATTCGGCGCGCCAAGCTAGGCGGGAAGAAGGGCACGCAATCGTTTGGTCGCTTGTTCGCGGTCTATTCTTGAGGCGGCGACGTCGAGCGTGAGGTCTTCCCAGGCGTGGCCGTCCGACTGCGGTTCGGCGCCATTCAATCGCAGAAAAACGATACAAGAGCCCAAGGCCGCCCTCTTGTTCCCGTCGACGAAAGGGTGGTTACGGCAAAGGAAAAAAAGATATGCGGCGGCAACTTCGGCGATGTCCGTGTAGGCGGTCTCTCCGCCGAAGCTTGCCTGGGGCGCAGCCACGGCAGATTCAAGCAACGCCAGTTCGCGGATCCCCGCTGAACCACCGAACTGGCCGATTGCTTCGGCGTGAATCTCCCGCACCACCTCGACTGGAAGATGAAAAGATGGGGTATTGGACTTTTTGCTCACGCCAACCGGCGCATCGTGCGCGCATAGTCCTTCATGGTTCCTTTGATAGCCTTCGAGATTTCTTCACGCGAGGGCTCCTTGCGGAGAGGAGTGATGGTGATGGTTCCACCTTCGTGAACCTCGACATTCACTTCGTCGCCGGTTCGCAGATGGGCGAGCTCCATGAGCGCCGTGTCAAAAATGATGCCCTGAGAATTGCCGACTTTAGAGATGGTTTTCAGCATGATGTAAAACTATGTATTACCACTTCTGAAGTCAAGAATCCCGGAAAAATGCGTAGTGGTACGGTTTCAGCCAGGCCCAGTCCGAAAGAGGCCGGCGAAAACCCATCCGGCGCAGTTTGCGCCCCGGTTAAACGGGCCTACTTCGCCATTCTACGGCTGGCTATCTCCAATTTCTGCCTCCCCAACAAACATGCTTACAGCTACGCTATCGGTCTGTATTCGGCGGCTGAAATCCTGAAGGGGGAAAAGGCGTTCCTCCTCCCGTCCGCCAATTTTTAATATCTCCGCAATCTTGCGGGATTTCAGGAGCTTTGTCCCAAGGCTCAAAGCCAGTCGATTGTTGTGCGACGGCATCGACAGCGAGCATCGGCGTTTGGAAATATCTCAACACGATTGGGACCGAATCATGATTTGGCCCAAGGGTGCACTCCAAAGCCCAATCATCAAGCCGCTGGCGGATCGCAAAGCGGCAATAGCGGTTCGAGTAGAAGTAATAAAGCATCTAAGCGGCTTTTGCCTGCTCTGAATCTAGCAGGGAAATCACTTCCTCCAAGCTCCAAACATGGTCGGAAGGCCTATGAAGGGGTCACGTACCATTACCGAAAAATGGAGATAATAGTTCACTCTTAATCATCGCCGAACTGCGAACCCCCGATGCAAGCCGTTGCGAATCAAAATGAAACTGAATCCATTCAATCCGCGAAGCCGGGCCTGGGCGAAAGACGGGGCGACAACTTTGGTATTCCCGGATCCGGGGCTTACGGTCTTGGCGCCTTCTCATCCAACCGACCCAAAAGCCGGAGTAGTCCATCGAGAATTGTGAGCGGATGAGGCGGCCAGCCCGGAATATATAGATCGACGGGCACAATCGACTCCGCCCCGTTCATCACCTCGGAATTGCCGGCAAACGCCCCGCCCGAAATCGCACAGGCCCCGACCGCAATGACGATCTTCGGCTCCGGTATGGCGGTCCATACCTTTTTCACCGCCAGCTCCATGTTTTGGGAAATCGGTCCGGTGATCACCATCCCGTCGGCATGCCGGGGCGAGGCGACAAACTGGATGCCGAAACGGCCGAGATCCCAGCCGATGGTGCTGAGCACATTCAGGTCGGCCTCGGCGGAGCCGTCTCCGCCTGCGCTCACCTGCCGCAGGCGGAGAGAGCGCCCAAACAGCTTGCGCAGCTTCTCATCCAAGGCCGCGGCCAGCCGGACCTCTTCTTTGCCCGGCTGCCCCAGGATCAGGTCTTCGCGGCGTCGCACCGCCATCCGATGGTCGCCGGTTTGAGTGATGACACCCTGCGGGCACGCCGTCACGCATTCCGCGCAGAAGAGGCATCGACCGAGATCGAGGGCGATTCCCTTGCCCTCGAGCGGGGTGATCGCCTCGGTCGGACAAACGCCGACGCATTCCCGGCACCCCTCCGGGCACTTGGCAGCCTCCACGCGTAAGGCCCCGCCATGGCGGTCCGGCAGCGCCGGGGCCGGGCCGTGCGGATACGCCATCGTTTCCCGACCGCGTTTAAGGCGATGGACTAGGGTATCGATGACAAACATGGCAGGATTGATCGCGGCTCAAAGGTCGAAGCCGCAATAGGAGAGGTTAAAACTCTTGTTACAAAGCGGAAAATCGGAAATGGCCTGGCCGCGCAACGCGAGGGCTAGGCCGGTCCAGTTGTGAAACGACGGATCGACGATCTTGTAACGGCGAAAGCGGCCGGCCGCATCGCTGAGCGCCACATGGCATACTTCCCCGCGCCAGCCTTCGACGAGCGCCACGGCCAGCCGGTCCGGCCGCGAAGGAGCGAGAGGGCCGCGGATCGCTCCGTCCGGGGCGGCCATCAGCTGCTCTCTGATAAACTGCCCCGAGCGCTGGACCTCCAGCCAGCGCACCCGCGCGCGAGCGAAGACATCGCCTCCCGGCCACACCGCGACCGGGATCGGCGCCAGCCGATACCAGCCGGCCGGATGGTCATAGCGAATGTCGCGGACCAGTCCGCAAGCCCGCGCCGCCGGCCCCACCAAACCCAGGTCGGCGGCCGGCTTGGCGAACACCGTGCCCGTATTTTCAAATCGGGCGCGGACCGAGGCGGCATCCCACAGCCAGGCACAGGCCCGCTCCACCTCGGTCAAGGCCGTCTCCAGGCGCGCGGCCATCTGCGCCAAACGCTCCGACTCCAGGTCAAAGCGGCAGCCGCCAGGCCGCACCAGGCCACGCCCAAACCGATTTCCGCAGAGCAGCGCCGTCAGGTTCAAGAAATCGCCGCGGATTTTGCCGCAGGCCGAGGCCGTGGGCAGGAAGGCCACGTCGTTGGCCATCGCGCCCAAATCGCCGGTGTGGTTGGCCAGTCGTTCGAGTTCGAGGCCGATCATGCGTAGCCATTGCGCTCGCAGCGGGGCTTCCTCGCCGGCGAGGGCCTCCAGGGCCAAGGCGTAGGCGGTCGCGTGCCCGACCGTCGCATCGCCGGACACCGCTTCGATCTGACTCATCGTCCGCCGGTGCGGGCCGCCGATCAGGGCGCGCTCCACGCCGCGATGCTGGTAACCGAGGCCGATTTCCAGGTGAATCACCTCTTCCCCAGCGCACTGAAACCGGAAATGTCCGGGCTCGATTACGCCCGCATGCACCGGTCCGACCGCCACCTCGTGAATCTCGCTTCCCTCGACGCGGAAGAAGTCCCGCAGGGCCGGAGCCCCGCCAAGGGTTTGGCGCACCGGCTTGAGCCAGGGATGCCCTTCCGGTTTTAGCGCATACTGCTCCCAGATTTCGCGCTCAAAGAGGTGAGCCTGCGCGTGCGTCGCCGTCAGTGCCCAATAGGCCCCCTGTGTCGGGGCGCTGCGCGCGACTGCCAGGGTGTTGTCGGCGTCGAACGCGATCACGGCCACAACGCGCGTGCCCTCGTCCTCCGGCACGCCGAACCAGGCACACAGGCGGGCCCCGCGATCCAATTCGGCCCCGGTCCGGCGGACCAATTCCGGCAGCGGCCATTCTGGCACGTCCGCCCAGGGGAGACTGGCGGCGTTGGCCAGGAGGGCAAAAGGGGAAGCGGCACTCATGGCGTGGGAAAGAGTTGAGCGACCGCCGCCGTCCAAGCGCCGCGCAGCACCGCCGGCGTCGCCAGTCCGAGCCACGCCGAAAGCGCCAACAAGATCAAGGGCGGCAGGACGACCCCAAGGGTCTCCCGCAAGCGCTTCTCTCCCGTCTTGGGCCCGGCCGGGCGCGGCCGCCCATCGACGATGGCGAAAACCAGCCGGGTCATGCCGAAGAAGACGAGCAACAGGCCGCCCAGGAGCATCCCGACCGCCGGCCCATGGCCCGTCTCGACTCCCGCCCGCAACACGCGCAGCTCGCTGAAAAACGGTCCGAAGGGCGGACAGGCCGTGACGGCAAACATGCCGGCCACGAAAATCGCGGCGGATCGGGGCGTCACGGCCATCATGCCGCTCACTTCGTCGGTCGTCCGCCCGCCAGCGGCCCGACGGATGTTGCCGGCGCTGAGGAACAGGGCACCCTTCGTCAGGCTATTGCTCCAGACGTGAAACAGCGCCGCCCAGGTGCCGGCAGCGCCAAACGCCGCCCCGATGACGAGTATGCCCATGTGCTCGATGCTCGAATAGGCCAGCATACGCTTGAAATCGCGGGTAGCCAGGAGCAGCAGCGCCGCCACCAGCATGGAAAACAATCCGATGGCGAGCAACGTCCGGCTCGCCACCGCCCCCGCTCCGGCCGCATCCAGGACGGCACGCACGCGCAGGAGGGCAGTGAAGGCCACCGTGGTCACCCCTCCCGCCAAGATCGCACCCACGATTCCTGGCGCTTCGCCGTAGGCATCGGGCTTCCACGTGTGCATCGGGGCCAGGCCCATCTTCGTCCCGTAGCCAACGAGCAGAAGGACCCAGGCAATCAGTACCCACGGCCGGGACAGGCCCAGGCCCTGCGCCGTCAGCGCGACGAAGGTCAGATTACCGGTACCTCCCCCCCGCAGCGATGCATAGCCCAGGCAAAAGGAACCCAACAAGGAGAGGGCGACCCCGGTGCCGCCCACCATCAGATATTTCCAGGTCGCTTCCAAAGCCCGCGGCGTTTTGTTGAAATGCAACAGGGGCACGGTCGCGAGGGTGAGCCCTTCCGTTGCGACCCACAGCAGTCCGATGTGCCGCGCCTGGATCGCCGCACTCATCAAACCGAGCACGACCAGCAGCAGGGCCACGAACACCCGGTTGGGGCGCTCCGAGCGCAACCGCAGGTAGGGTACGCCATAGGCGGCACAGACGAGGAAGAGCAGCGACACGGCCGGCAGCACGGCTCGCGCGATCGGATCGAAGCCAATCCAGGCCGTCAGGGGCACGGCGGGCGGGTGCACGAACATCGCCAAGGAAAGAATCGTGTGCGCCGCCGCCAACGCCGGCAGGAGCCAGGGACGCGTCCGTTCGTTCGGCCAGGCCAGCGCGAGAAGCGCCCCGGCCAGCGGAATGAAAATGAGCAGAAGTTCCTTCATTCGTGGAGGGCGGTGAGCTTGCGGGTGTCGAGGGAGTCGAACGCGCGCTGGATCCGATCAACGATGATGCCGATGACAAAAACCGCCACGATCAGGTCGAGGAGGATGCCCGACTCCACCAGCAACGGCGTCGAGCGGATCAGCAACATGCCAAAAAGATAGATGCCGTTTTCCAGGATCAGAAAACCGCAGACCTGGGAAATCGCCTTCACCCGCCCGACGAGCAGGACAAAACCGGCGAAGATCGAAGCCAGGGCACCCGGAACCACCAGCGTACCTGCATCCTGCGGCAGGAGCGGGAGCGCCCGGGCGACCGCCACGGCAGCGATTGTTCCCAACGCTCCCAGCAGAAGCGAAGGCACGAAGCCGATGGACGGTTCGATTTCGCGTTCGATGTTGGCCGTGCGCATGGCGCGGCGCAGGAGGGTTGGGATGACGAATCCCTTCACCGCCACGGTCACGAAGGCGACCAGGGCCACAACCCAGCCGAAGGCGGGTTCGATCACCAGCGGCAGCAATCCCAGCACCACCCCCTGCACCGCCATCGTGCGGATGATGGCCGGCAGCCGGCTGCTCCCCAGCGCCAGCAAGTTCAATCCCATCGCCAAGCCGATCAGGAGATTCAACGTCGGGTTCATCGGGCACCGCCGATCCACGCCAGCACCAGCGCAAACAGACAAAAGAGGAACGCGATCGTCAGCAGCAGCGGCACCCGGCGGAAGGCAAAGCGCGCCAGCAACGATTCTACTAGGCCAACGCCGACCGTGACGAGCCCGACCGACCCGGCCAGCGCGCCCGCCGCCGCCAGGGGTGGCAATCGGCCCAAGGGCAGAACCGCCTCGCTGAGTAGCACGGCAAAAAGCAGAAGCTTCACCGCCGCGCCGTGCAACACCACCGCCAGCAGCGGGCCGCTGTGATCCAGCACCATGGCCTCATGGATCATGGTCAATTCCAAATGCGTATTCGGGTCGTCAAACGGTACCCGGCAGTTTTCCGCCAGCAGCACGGAAAAGAGCCCGGCCGCCAGGAGCAGCGCGCCCGGTCCCGACGACAACGAAAGCATGCCGCTTAACATCACACTGCCCGTCTGCACGCTCAGCGACAAAATCGCCGTAATCAACGCCGCTTCGGTCAAGACCGCATAACTGACCTCGCGCGCCGCCCCCATGCCCTCGAAAGCGGACCCGGTTTCCAGCGCCGCCCATGACGTGCAGAAACGCGCCAGGGCCAGAAGATAGACCAGCAAGAGCACATCCCCCTTAAAGCTCAGGGCGCCGCCCGCCGGGCCGAGCGGGACAAGTAAGGCCGCCACCACCAATGCCACCCAAGCCACGGCCGGCCCGATCACGAAGCCCGGTGAGGCGAGTGTGCTCATGACCACGCTCTTCCTCCAGAGGCGCGCGAGATCGTAATAGAGCTGAAGCACCGGCGGCCCCTGCCGGCCCGCCACCCATGCCTTCACCTTGTTGATGATGCCCGGCAACAGTGGGGCCACCAGAAGCCAGAGGGCGAGGCGAAAGACGATTTCCAGAATCGCGATCATTTCATTTTGTCCACAGGGCGAGAACCGCCAGCGCGATGAGCCCGCCCGCCAAATAGACGATGTAGAATTGCAGCCGACCACGCTGCAGTCGGCGGGCCGCATTCGAAAGCTGCATCACGACACGGCCAGCCGGTTCGATGATTCGTTCCAACACGGTTTCCGGAGCCCGTTCGACCCAACTGGCCCGCTCTGGGAACGGACCGCGCGGGCGATGCTGCAGCCGCTCGGGCCGAAGAATCCACGAAAACCAGCCGGCGGCGATGGCAGAGAAGGACCCTCCGGTGTATTGCATCCGCGCCGTCGGTCTCGAATAGCCGCAGTCCCAGGTCAGCGCGCGCCGCATCCCGGTCGCATGCACCCGGCGCCACAGCAAGGCGCCTCCAGCCAGAAGCAGCCCGGCCAGGAGAACGTGGGCCATACCTAAGGCGAAAAGCGGCACCGGCGGCGCTCCGCTCGCCCACGCCGGGTTCCAGATGCCGACAGCGCGGGCGATCGGAGGCCAGAGGAGGGCGGGTGCCAAACCAATCGCCACGCACGCAGAGGCCAACGCGCCCATGGATCCCCGCATCAACGGCCCGGACTCGTGCGCGCCTTCCGCCGCCTTGGTCCGCGGTGCACCGAGGAAGATGACCGCCCCCGCCTTCAGGAAGCTCGCCAGCGCGAGGGCGCCCGCCAACGCGAGCAGGATAGTCGCGGGCATCGCCATCACGGCGGATGGGTTGCGGCTCGCCGCCGTGTCGAAAAGGCCAAGATAGATCAGCCATTCGCTGACAAACCCGTTGAGCGGCGGTAGCCCGCAGACGGCTGCGGCGCCCACCGCAAACATCACGGCCGTCCAGGGCATCGACCGCCAGAGGCCGCCCAGCCGGCTCAACTCCCGCGTGCCGGTGGCATGCAGCACCGAGCCGGCGCTGAAAAACAACAAGGACTTGAACAAGCCGTGGTTCCACACATGCAGCAACGCTCCGGCGAGCAAGAGCCTCCCCCACAGCGCGTCCCCGTGGGCGGCCCCGAGCAGAGCCCCGCCGATCCCGATTGCCATGACTCCGACGTTCTCGACCGAGCAATAGGCCAGCAGCCGCTTGAGATCGTTTTGCGCGAGGGCAAACGCGATGCCGAGGACCGCGGTAACGGACCCGACGCCCATTAAGGTCCAGCCCGCCGCGTCCGGCATTGGCAGCCAACCGCTAAAGCGGATCAGCCCGTAGATGCCCATTTTGATCGTCACACCTGACATCATGGCCGAGACATGGCTCGGCGCGTTCGCGTGCGCCGAAGGCAGCCAGATATGGAGCGGAAACAGACCCGCCTTCACCCCGAAGCCGGCCAAGGCGAGCCAGAATAGCGCCCCCAGGTCCGCATGACCGCGCATCGGACCCAGTTCCCAGCTTCCCGTGCGGGCGGCCAGCGCCGTGAAAAACGCAAAAAGGCAGAGTGTGCCCGCGTGCGAAGCAGCGAGGTAGAGCCAGCCGGCAGCCCGCCCGGCCCGGGCCGAGCGGTCGAGGGTAATCAGGAAAAAGCTGCTGAGGGCGAATAGCTCCCAGGCGATGAGAAAGTGCAGCCCGTTCGAGGACAGCAGCACGAATCCCATGCTCAGGATTATCGCGCACCACCAAAGGCGGCTTCGCGGCGCGGATTCCGGGTGCTGTTCATCCGACCAATATTCCCGCGCATAGATCGCGCCCAGCCCCCCCACCGCAGCGACCAGGGCCAGGAAGATCGCGCTGATGCCGTCCAGGCGCAGGTGGAGCGTTTCGCCGCCCAGCTGGAACCCGCTCCGCCATTCCCAGGCGGACCCGCCGCCCAGCATAGACAGCGCCGCCCCGAGCATCGCCAACGTTCCGGCAATCGTAAGGGCCAGCCATACCCGAGGCAGCCGCGGCCCGAGCGCGATGCCCGCAACTAGCGTGCCCAGTCCGAAAAAAAGCAGGGTGCCGATGTTCATGGCGCCTGCTTTCCCTTGCCGCCGCCGTCGCCCGGCTTGTCGGCCGTCGCGATTGCCCGGAAGATTTCCTCGTCAGGCGCCCCAGCCACGATCAGTTCGCGCAGCGGTCCCCGCAGAAGCAGACGGCAAAGTTGCCCCACCAAGTCGAGATGCGCGCGCGGGGACGGCGCCACGAAAAAAAACAAGCGCGTGATCGGAACGGCGTCCGGCACCGTCTCGGCCACGCTTAGCGCCTCCTTCAAGAGCAGGAGCGCGATCGTGCCGGAATCCCGGCCGAGGGACACGCGAGTGCGAAGATGCGGCAGGGCGAAGCCCCCGCCCACCGGGGCGAAGACCAGGCCGTCAGGGGCGGCAACCCGTTGGGCCAGAAGCGGGCGGATCGCCGCTGTCGCCCCCGGCAACGACCCGACAATGGATCGGAATATCTCCCTGACCGCGGCGGCCGGAACCTCCCGCCAGATCCCACCAGCCCGGAGCAGGGGCTCGAGCTGAAAGCCGGTCGAAAAAACCGGCGATACGGGGGCAAGAAATCCCACCCTGGCCACGAGCCCGCGGCCGGCGGCCCAATGAGCCACTTGGGCCCGGTCGAACAATAGCCGGCCACGGTCAGGGGTGTGGGGCAGCCCTTCGTTGCGCATCCAGTCCTCCACCACCTTCTCCGAAACCCCGAATGATTCGGCGACCTGGATTAGATTCAGATACATGGTTGGTGAAGGGATTGCAGCCGTTAGGATCGCCCGGTCATTTCGGGACCGTTCCCCCGATCAAGGCTGTCTACTAGGGGCCGCCCCCCATTATCGCGATTGCTCCCAGCACCACAAGGCCGGCCACGAGGTAAAGCAAATAGGCCTGTACTCGCCCGTGCTGGAAGCGGCGCGCCGCCTGGGCCATCCGCATCACGGCCGCCCCGGCCGGTTCGACCACATATTCCAAAACCGTCTCCGGTGTGCGTTCCTCCAATTTCGCGTGGACGGGAAAGGCCACGGCGGGCGGATGCTCGTGCCGTTGCGGGCGCAGAATCCAGGCAAACCACTCGGTGATGATGCCCGCGAACGAGCCCGCGGTGTATTGCATCCGCGCCGTCGGCGTCACGTAGCCGCAATCCCAGGTCAGCGCGCGACGCCAGCCCGCTTGCCGCATTAGCGCCCAGAGAAGTGATGCCGCGACCACTGCGACCAGCGCGAACGCCAGATGGAAAGTGCCGAGCGGGCTGAGGGAGGCGGGCATTCCCAGAAAACTCCACGCCGGATTCCAGGCCGAAGCCGCCCGCGCCATCGCCGGCCAAAACCAGACCGGCATCAAACCGATCGCGGCGCAGGCTAGCGCGAGCACAACCATCGGAACCCGCATCCATAGACCGCATTCGGAGGCCTGTTCGGCGGCCTCCGTGCGCGGGGCACCCAGGAACACCACGCCACAGGCCTTGATGAAACAGGCCAGGGCCAGGGCGCCCGTCACCGCCAGCAGCACGGCGGCGACGATGCCCGCCACCGCAGGGTTGCCGCGGGAATTTACGGCGTCGAACAAGCCGAGATAAACCAGCCATTCGCTGATGAAACCATTGAGCGGCGGCAGCCCGGAAATCGCCACCGCGCCCAGGGCGAAAAGTCCGGCGGTCCAGGGCATAGGCCGCCACAGGCCGCCGAGGCGGCTCATCTCGCGCGTGCCGGTCGCCTGCAGCACCGAGCCGGCCCCGAGGAAAAGGAGCGACTTGAATAGCCCGTGATTCCATACATGCAAAAGGCCGCCGGCCAGGGCGATCCAACCCCACGCCGCGTTGCCGTGCTCCCTAGCGATCAGGGCGAATCCGAATCCGATGAGAATAATCCCGATGTTCTCGACGCTGTGGTAGGCTAGCAGACGCTTGAGATCGTGCTGGCCCAGCGCGAAAGCGACGCCCAAGACCGCACTGGCGACGCCGAGCCCTGCGACCACCCAGCCCGCTGCCGCGGGCACGGGCAGCCAGCCACTGAAGCGCACGAGTCCATAGATACCCATCTTGATGGTGACGCCGGACATGAGAGCTGACACATGACTTGGCGCGTTGGCGTGGGCCGAAGGCAGCCAGATGTGAAGCGGGAATAGTCCCGCCTTGGTGCCGAAGCCGGCGAGTGCCAGCCAGAAGAGCGGCGCCAGTTCCGTGCGTCCGCGCATCGGACCCAGCTCCCAGCTTCCTGTTCGGGCCGCCAGAATCGCAAAGTAGGCGAAAAGACAGAGGGTGGCGGCATGGGAAACGCCCAGATAGAGCCAGCCGGCCGCCCGCACCTCGCTTTTCTGACGATCGAGGGTGATCAGAAAATAGCTAGCGAGCGTAAACACCTCCCAGGCGAACAGAAAATGGAGCCCGTTCGATGAAATCAGCACCAGCCCGATTGACGCCAACAAAGCGCTCCACCACACCCGGCCCGAGCGAGCGGAGCGCGGATGCGCCTCGTCCCCCCAATACTCCCGGGCATAGACGGTCCCGAGCCCGCCTACGACGCCGAGCAGGGCGACGAATAAAGCGCTGATGCCATCGAGCCGGAAGTGAAGCCGCTCGCCGCCCAACTCAAAATGGCTGTGCCAATCCCAGTCCGCGGCGCCCCCCAGTACGCCCACGGCGGCCCCCAGGCCCGCACCGACTCCCACCACCGTTGCCACCAGCCACAGCCGCGGCGCCGTGCGCCCGCTGACCATGGCGATCAGCAGGCCGCAGCCGGAGACAAAAAGCAGCGGACCGACTTGCATCGGCCCCAGACTAAAGGCGCAGCCGCGGGGATTCGATCTTCTTCGCATCATTCGCCCCGCCCCGGGGCGAGCGGCCAGGGCCCGGCGGATTAGGCCCGAGCGGCCTCAGCCAAGGCGGCCGCCAGTTCACCCGAGGCCCAAGAGCCTTCAAAGCGGGCGTCATTGACAAAGAAGCACGGCGTTCCATTGACGCCGCTGCGCACGCCTCCCATAAAATCGTGGCGAACCCGCTCCTTGTACTTGCGGGTCCGCAAGTCCCCGACAAAAAGCGGGACATCCAGGCTGAGCCGCGCCGCGGCCTCGACGAGCAATTCCTGGCCCAGGCTGGCCTGATTCTCGTACAGCAGATCGTGCATTTCCCAATATTTTCCCTGGGCTCCGGCGGCTTCGGCGGCCTCGGCCGCCGCCTCGGCAAAGGGGTGCGCATTGCTGAGCGGAAAGTTGCGGAAGACGAACCGCAAACGCTGGGCCATGGCGCGCTGGATGGCCTTCACGATCGGATAGGCCTGACCGCAGAAGGGACATTGGTAGTCCCCGTACTCCACCAGGGTCACCCGGGCCGCGGCATCCCCGACGCTGTGGTCGGACGCAGTCACGGGGACCACCAATCTGGCTTGGTCGGGGCGGTTCATGCCGGGGCGGCGGGCCGGGGGAGCGCCTCCAAGGCCCGCAATATTCCATCCGCGCCCGGGTTCACGCCCACGGGCGAAACATAGCGCCAGCGGATGATGCCCTGGCGGTCGATCACGAAAAGGGCCCGCTCCGAAAAACCGTCGCCCTCGCGGTAAACACCGTAAGCTTTGGCCGTCGCCCCCTTGGGCTCAAAATCGGAGAGCAGCGGCAGGTGATATTTCCGGTCTTTGGCGAAGGCGAGATGGGACCAGATTCCGTCCACCGATATGCCCATGACTTCGGCGTCATAATTCGCGAATTCTTCGCCGAGTTCGGTGTAGAGCGAGAGCTGATCGCTGCAAACCGGGCTCCAGTCCGCCGGATAAAATACCAGTACAACCGGCCGGCCGAGGAAGTCGCTCAAAGCCACCTTTTGATCCGGCGTACTCGCCAGGTGAAAGTCGGGGGCCGGGGTTGAAACCAAACCGCTCATGGCCCGAGTCTGGCGCTGATCCGAGCGGTGAGGCGAACCGTCGGGAAAGTCAGAGGATGCCGGCCTGGCTCCGGAGTGTTCAAAGCAGGAAGGGATTGAAACGCAGCTCGTTTTCCACCGTCGTCATTGGACCGTGCCCGGGGGCAATAATGGTCGAAGGCGGCAGGCCGTCAAACACCCGGCGCAGCTGACATTGCAGCTGCTGCTGGCAGAAATAGCCGCCGCCCGCGGAGCCCGCAAAAACAAGATCGCCGGAAATCAGCAGCGAACGGCTGGAGCGAACTCCGGGCACCCGCACCCAATAGCAATTATGCGCGGAGGCATGCCCGGGCGTGCTCAAAACCGACACCTCGATGGACCCAAAAGTAAAGACCTCCCCCTCCCCCGCCGGCCGGGCACAGGCGATCCGCACTCCCCGCGGAACGTACGCCACCGGCGAGCGCACCCGCGCCAGCATTTCACAGAGGCCGCCGGAATGCTCGGTCTCGGCGTGGGTCAGAAAGACCGCTTCCGCCCGGTCGATGTTGGCCGGCCAACCCGTTTCGAGTTCGGCGATGCCCGGACCGGTGTCAAAGAGCAGTCCGGCGCCGGCCTGGTCTTCCGCCACGAGATACGCGTTGGCCACACCGATGCCGTGAGGCATCCGCAGCGGCCAGACGGAAAAAGGCAGTCCGGCAATCTCCGGCAGCGGGTAGCGGCCCGCGCCCAGGGCGCACAGTCCGACTTCATTGAGGTTCAAAACGGCCGCCAAGCGCTGGAGCTCTTCCGCGCTGAAATCCGGCCGGTAGTCGATCGCATCGCGGATCCGGGCCTCTTCGACGCCGGCCGCCTGGCTCAGTTTCTCCAGGCTCAGACCCGCCCGCCGCAGCGCCTTCTCCAGGACGTCGCCGAGCTCGTCCTCCAGGAGGGGTATGGCCGCCTGTTCCTTCATGTTGCCAATCTAATCCTCCTCCCCTGCCCTGGCCATAGCGAAATCGCGTTTTCTTTTCCACTCGATCATCGGCGGTTTTTCAAATCGCATGAGGCGATGGACCCGAGCCAACAGGAAGTCCTGGACATCTTCATCCGCACCCAAGCACTGCGCCAGGGCCACTTCGTCCTGCGCTCCGGCCTCCACAGCGGGCATTTCTTCCAATGCGCCCAGGTCTGCCAGCGGCTCGACGCCGTCTCGCGCCTGGCCGAACTGCTGCTGGCCAAAGTCCGCGGACTCGGCCTCAACTTTACGACCGTCCTGGCCCCGGCCATGGGCGGCCTGGTCATCGGCCAGGAGGTGGCCCGGCAGGCCCAGGCCCGCTTTCTCTTCGCGGAGAAGGAGAAGGACGCCCTTGTCCTGCGCCGGGGCTTCAAGCTCGCCCCCGGCGAGACGGTGCTGGTGGTCGAGGACGTGGTGACCCGCGGCGGCCGGGCAGAGGAAAGCCTCGCGATCGTCCGGCAGGCCGGCGGCCGTCCGGTCGGAGTCGCCATGCTGGTCGACCGCAGCAACGGGGCCACGAAATTCGCGGTCCCGGCGGTGGCCTTGCTCGAAATGAGTTTCCCGACCTACCCGGCGGACGCCGTGCCGGAATGGCTGGCGAAAATCCCGGTGGAAAAACCGGGCAGCTAAGCCCCGGCGGCGCGGGCGTCCGGCCTCACTTCAGGGTCAGGACGAGATAGCCCACTCCGCCCTGGTAATAGATCTTGAAGAGATTCCGGCCGGGCGAAATCAGGACGGCCTTGACCGCCTCGAGCGAGGCGGCCGGCGTGCGGTTGACCTCCATGATGACCATGTTGGCCGCCAGGCGATCGGCATAGGGCGAGTCCTTGGCCACATCGGTTACGAGCAGGCCGTCGGCCCGGGGATCGATCGCCAATTTCCGCCGCAAGTCAGCGGTCAGGCGGGTGACGTCGACGCCCGCGACCAATTCGTTCGGCCGCTCGGCCAGGGTGGCCAGAATCACGGTGACGACCGCCGGCTGGCCGTTGCGGATGATGGCCAGCTCCAGCTTGGAGCCCGGATTCATTTCCGCCACCATCAGCCGAAGCTCCTCGGTCGAGGTGACCGGCTTGCCGTTGGCCGAGACGATGGCATCGAGGATCTTCAAGCCGGCTTTCTCCGCCGGGCTGTCCTTGTAGATATCGGACACGATCACGCCCTTGGCGTCCTTGGGCAGCAACAGCTGCTCGGCCAAATCCGGCGTCACCAATTGGGTAGTCACGCCCAAATACCCGCGGGTGACCTTGCCGGTCGCGATCAGGCTGCGCACAACGCTGGCCGCCAGATTGACCGGGACGGCGAAGCCGATCCCGATGTTGCCCTTGGAGGGCGAGATGATGGCGGAATTGATCCCGACCAACCGGCCCTTGGCGTCGACCAGGGCGCCGCCGGAATTCCCCATGTTGATCGCGGCGTCGGTCTGGATGAAATCCTCATAGCCGCCGTCCTCGAGGAGGCCAAGCTGGCTGCGGCCCTTGGCCGAAATAATACCCATCGTGACCGTCTCGCCCACGCCGAGGGGATTGCCCACCGCAAAAACCACATCGCCCACCCGGAGGCGGTCGCTATCGGCCAGGACCACGGTGGGCAGGTTGGTGGCGGCAATCTTCACCACCGCGACATCGGTTTTCTGGTCGGCGCCGATCACCTTGGCAGTGAACTCGCGATTGTCGGAGAGCATGACTTTGAGCTCATCGGCGCCCTCGACCACGTGGTTGTTGGTCAGAATATAGCCGTCAGCCGAAACGATGACGCCGGAGCCGAGGCCCTCTTCCTTGGTTTCACGATCGAGCTCCGGCAGTTGGTTGCCGAAGAGCTGGCGCAGGAGAGGATTCACCTCCACGCGCTGGCGCACGAGCTTGCTCGAATAAATCGAGACGACCGCCTTCTGCACCGGCTCGACCACGTCGGCGTAGCTCGTGACCCGGGCCGACTTGCCGTCATTGAGCGGCGAATCGTCCACCTGCAGGATCAGGGGCGGCGGGGGGGCGGGCGTGGCGGCCGAAGCGGCCGCGCCCGCCCAAGCCAAAGCCAGGGCCAGGGAAGAAAGGAAGCGGGAAGGAAAAATCTTCATGGTCGATCAAAAGCCCTTCACTTTAAACAGGCTCGTGACGCTTTTGTTGCCGTTGATGCGCTGGATCGCCTCGCCCAGCAGATGGGCGACGCTCAAAACCTTGATGATCTTGAGCCCGCGGGGGTCGATCGGCACGGTATTAGTCGTGATCAGCTCGTCGATTAGCCCGGAGCCCAGCCGCTCGTAGGCGACGTCGTTGAGGATGCAGTGGCTGACCGCCGCCCGCACGCTGCGGGCGCCCTTTTCCCGGAGGATTTTGGCCGCGGCCGTCAGGGTGCCAGCCGTTTCGGTGATGTCGTCGACCAGCAGGATGTCGCGGCCCTCGACGTCGCCGACGACGTTGATCGCCTCCACCGTGGTGGCGTTCGTCCGCCGCTTCGCCACCAGGCCCAGGCCGGCGCCCAGCTCGTTGGCGTAGGCCGCCGCCATCTTCATGCCGCCGACATCGGGGGAGCAGACCACCAGGCGGTCGCTTTTCACCGAGTTGGACATGTGCTCAAAAAAGACGGGTGAAGCGTAGAGATGGTCGACCGGAATATCGAAGAATCCCTGGATCTGCTGGCTGTGCAAATCCATGGTCAATATGCGGTTGGCTCCAGCCGAAACCAGGAGGTTGGCCACGAGCTTGGCGGTGATCGCGACGCGGGGCTGGTCCTTGCGGTCCTGGCGGGCGTAGCCGAAAAAAGGCAGGACGGCCGTGATCCGCTGGGCCGAGGCGCGGCGGGCGGCGTCGATCATGATGAGCAGCTCCATCAAGTGCTGGTTGGTCGGCGGGCAGGTTGACTGGATGATGTAAACGTCCCGCCCCCGGATGTTTTCGTTAATCTTCACGAACGTCTCGCCGTCGGGAAAACTGGTCACGGTGGCTTCCCCCAAGGGCATGCCGATGGCGCGGCAAATATCTTCCGCCAAAGGACGGTTGGCGTTGCCCGAGAATATCTTCAGCCGCGACTCGTACTCATTCATGGGCCGGACTTTGGCGGCGCCTCCGGGCAGAGGGAATAACAAAATGGTGACGACGCCCCTCCCCGCGCAAATTTCCGTGGACAAAGCCCTCCTTCTGGGTCTGTTATCACCTCCATGTCTCAACCCGAAAGGAAGCTGGTCACGCCGGTGAGCCTGTTGGTCGATGCCGTCCTCGTCATCGCCTTTTTCATCTACATGTACAGCGTGCTTTCGACGCATGTGCCGTCGAATGATCATCGCATGATCGTCATCTGGGGGCTGATCTCCGCCTCCTGCTTGGCCGCCGTGTTCTGGCTGGCCTTGCAGATGTTTCGGGTGACGTTGCGCGCCCAACGCGAAGCGAACCGCGCCAAGCGCTGAGGCCGGTCCCGCCGCATGGGCGGGCCTGGCGGATCGGGCATTTTTTGGAACTCGTCTTCCCGGGCGTTGTTCTCTTCCCCCTCTATCTCCCGTACCTCTCAAACCCATGTCCGCTAAATTCAAAAGTAAACAGCGCGCCCGCCCGGCGGCCAAGGCCGCGGCCAAGAAAAAAGCCTCCCCCGGCAAAGCCGCCGGCAAGGGCGTCAAGTACGTCTATCTGTTCGGCCGGAAGACCGACGGGGACGGGGCCAAGAAGCCGCTCTTGGGCGGCAAGGGCGCCAACTTGGCCGAGATGAGCCGGATCGGGCTGCCGGTGCCGCCCGGGTTCACCATCACGACCGACGTCTGCACTTTCTACTACGACAACCACCGCACCTATCCCGCCTCACTGGACGGCCAGATCGCCGCCGGCATCGCCTCGATCGAGGCCCAGGTCGGCGCCGGGTTCGGGGACTTGGAAAACCCGCTGCTTGTCTCCGTCCGCTCCGGGGCCCGCGACTCGATGCCCGGGATGATGGACACGA
>Ga0302320_10008481_pt1 | contig 22332 bp, 20 predicted proteins | sample Bog_T0_3_FD_202130 | JGI IMG/M metagenome (GOLD analysis project Ga0302320, IMG submission 202130) | Peat permafrost microbial communities from Stordalen Mire near Abisko, Sweden - Bog_T0_3 | ecosystem: Environmental > Terrestrial > Soil > Wetlands > Peat | place: Sweden: Abisko, Stordalen Mire...
CCACATTGCTCCTTGTGACCTTCCTGGGAATCGTCCCCGTGGGCCTGATCTGGGCTCAGTTCGAGCACGTAAGCCTGCGCAAGGTCACCGTGGAGAGCGAGCACGCCGGGGAGGAAATGATTGCGGGTGAGCCGGTCGACTGAGGCAACGCATGTTAACGCTTGCCATTCGTAACGGATGGCGTTAATATGCGGATGTGATCAAGAGCTTCGCGGACGCGGATACGGAGCTGTTGTGGGATACCGGCAAGAGCCGCCGCATCCCTGCCAACATTCGGACTTCGGCGCTGAAGAAGCTCTTTATGCTGCGCCGCGCAACGCAATTGCTCGATTTGACTGTTCCGCCCGGCAATCGGCTGGAAGCGTTAACTGACGACAGGAAGGGCCAATACAGCATTCGCATCAACGATCAGTTCCGAATCTGCTTCGTTTGGGCCAACGGAGACGCATACGACGTTGAGATTGTCGATTACCACTAGGGGGACGCCATGAGGGAGATACCTTTTGCATACTCGATTCATCCCGGCGAAATTCTCAAGACAGAGTTCATGGAGCCGCTTGGACTTTCCAGCTATAGGCTGGCCAAGGAACTGCAAGTATCCGCGCCGCGCGTGAACGATATTGTCCTCGGCAAGCGCTCCATTACAGCCGATACTGCCATCCGTCTCAGCAAACACTTCGGCAATTCGGCTGAGTTCTGGCTCGGATTGCAGATGGATCACGATCTATGGGTGGCGACGACGAACGAACAGCACGATCCTCCTCCAGCCAAGGTCAAGGCGAGGGCGCAAGCAGCGTAATGGAGAAGATCCCGTTCGCTTATTCGATTCATCCCAGCGACATCCTCAAGACAGAGTTCATGGAGCCGCGTGGGCTCTCAAGCCACCGCCTGGCCAAGGGGTTGCACGTTTCCGCGCCACGCGTGAACGATCTGGTGCGCGGAAAGCGGTCGATCACCGCCGATACCGCAATGCGCCTGGGAACCTATTTCGGCACCTCGGTGCAACTGTGGCTGAATCTTCAGAACAAGCAGGACATCTGGCGCGCCGCGAAAAACAAATCCCTTGCCAAGGTCAAACATCGGGCGCCGGCGGCGTAGATCCTTCCCCCGCCGGCAGCACGAGCTTGGTGAACCGGATGGTTTCCGGCCCCACCGCACCACCCGTCATCAGCATGCTCATGGCCTGTTCCATGTTCAGGTCGGTCTCGGTTACCCTCGCAATGGGGAGAATCTGCAGAAGGCCCGACAGCGGGTTGATGGCGTTGGGCAGCAGAACCACGGCCAGCAGTTCGCCGGTGGTGGAGTCTGTGAGCGTGCGAGTGAGAAACCCGATGCTTTTCTGGCCTGGCATGGGGAACTCGACCAGCACCACCCGCTGGACCGACTCTTCTTTCGTCATCATGCTGTCAATCAGCTTGCGCACCGAGTTATATATCTTGGCGACAATGGGCAGCCGCTCCAGCGTGGACTCGAAGAGCACGAGGGCCTCGCGGCCCACAACCTCCGCGGTTAAACGGCCCACCACGTAAAGCACAACCAGTGTGAGCACAACGGCCATTACGGACTGCAGCCACGGCTGACTCAGCCACTCAGCGGGAAAAATGGCCGCGAGCAGTTGCACCACCGGCATTCCGGCTTTGGCGAGCGCGCCAAGAAGGAAGCTGAAGATCAGGTAGGTGACGAACAGCGGGCCAATGGTGATGATGCCGGCCAGAATGTTGCGTTGCAGGCTTCGAAAGGTTCGGGCAACGACAGGATCCACGCGCATCTCCTGTGAACGAGGATAAGCGAGTGGGCCCAGACGCGGTGTTCAAAATGCGGCAGCAAATTGAGTGGGTAACATTCCTCGATGAGTATCGCCCCAGCGGGCAAACGCGATCCGCTATATAGTGAATCAAGCAGGCTGCACATGACCGATCCAAAAGATTTGGACTTGAGAGACTCAGGCCGGTGGTTGCTGGAGCCCGACGAGGCGTTTTCGCCGGCGATCCCTGCCCAAATTCCGGCAGCGACTGTATATGTGTCTCCAAAGCCATCGGGCAATAGCGAATTGCTGCAGCCGGCTTCCGCTGCTTCCGCGGGACGAGGCGCGCCACCGCGCGCGCTTTCCAAAGCAATCGAGGCCAAAGCAGCAGGGCGACCAACCGGCTTGCAGCGCGTGGCGGGCGCACTGCGTGTGGCTTTGCCGTTCGTTCAGCGTATGCTTCCGTTGCTCGACGGACACGTCGCCACAGCCGTCTCCAATGTTCTCAACCCTTATCCACAGGCGCCGCCTCAGCAACAAGTCGACCTTGTCCCCATCGAGGATGGACTGATCGACCTTCAAAAGCAGTATCGCGACCTGCGCAATCAATTCATGGAGCAAAGCTTCTGGCTGAAGCGAGTTGAAGACCAGCTCAAAATGGTGTCCGGAGCCACGGAGGCCAACACCCAGCAACAGCAGCAACTTGTCGACGATATCAAGAGCGTCGGCACGCGAGTGAATGTCTTTGCCTACATTGCATTGACCCTTCTGGCAGTTTCAATCCTCCTGAATCTGTATCTGTTTCTGCACGTCCGGCGCGTCCTTCCCTTTTAGTCAGCCGATTCCCCGCTTGAGCGCGCGAACAACACCGCAAACCAGGCTGCCGCATCAGAGCGGGGCTTGGCAGACGGGGTTGTGGCTTTAATTCTCGGGCTGCATCGATCGGGGAGGAATGCCCCTCTTCAAAGACTGTTCAGCCCTTAAGAAGTGCCTATCGATGGTCTTGAGCGATTATTTTTCTATCATCAATTGGTTTGTTGTTCTCATGAACACAACTTTCCGTCATTTTGCTACCTATTACGAACTTTGTGATCGCGGATGTTGCCAGTCGTATTTTCAGGGGGCTAGTATTCGGCATAGTTCATCTAACTTCGCCCGAAAGGGTCCGGTAACACGGCCACTATGCAGTTGATTCCAAGTTCACAGATCTTAACCAATTAGCGGCGCAACCCAGCGCACGCGTGGAGTGTCTCGTCATGGCATGGTATGCCTACTGCATCGGTGAAAAACTAGCATTTCCTGAATTAGCCCGTCATCGCAAGCCTATTCCGATGGAATCCGTCCTGGGAGTAAGCGGCAACCAAGTCTTTCTTTACCCCGCCAGTGAACTCGCCGTTATCGTCAGCGAACATAACCCAGCGGAGACCTTCAACCAGAAAGCCGGCGTAGATCACGCACGGGTAATCGCAGACTGCTTCCAACAGTCCACGGTCCTGCCTTTCCGGTTCGGAACGGTCTTCAACGATGACGAGAGCCTTCGCAAATCCATCCGTTCGAACCAGCGCCAGTTCCTTGGAAACATCGACAAACTCCGCGGCAAAACCGAGATGCATCTGAAGATAGTTGTGGACGACTGTTGCGCCCGCGAACTGGAGAAACATTTGCCCGCCGAAGGAGTAGGCCGGGAATATCTTACCAGCCTGCGAGAGAACGCAGCCCGCACCCGCGAGCGCCAGACGCGTGCGCGGGCGGTCAGCTTCCAAATGCACCGGCTGTTCATGCCTTTGGATGAAGAGGTAAGTTGCCGGCTCACCGACAGCGGCAAAATGGTTTTGGACATCGCCCATCTGATCGAACGCAAGTCGGTTGAGCGCTACCAGAACAAGTTCTCAACCACCAGCACCACCATGATGAGGGAGTGCCAGATGCAGATCTCCGGTCCCTGGCCGCCCTATCATTTTGTGCATCGGCTCACACGCGGAGCGCATGTGGCGGCGCAGGTGCCGGCGCAACGTCAGCCAGTTGCCGCTGTGTCTCTTCAGGTACCGGTTCCGGTTCTCACGTAGCGATTGTTTGGCGCACAAATAACAAGCGGTGAGGGTCTGTCTACAGGCCTTCACCGCTTGTCATTTGTGCGTGGCATGAGGCGAATGTCGCCACCATTCTCTTCCGGTTCCCGATTGAGAGAAGCAAGACTCAGCCGTTTGTCAGGGAGTGCCCGCGGTCTTGCGGCGCGTCAGCACGAACGACTTGCGACGGTCTTTGGCGGCGTGGTCGATCTTCTTCCAGAAGCCCACAAAGTAGTCGACCGCCGAAATGATGGAAACCAGCACGGTAAAGTAGATGGCGGCAATCGCGATCCACTTCACTGGAATTACCAGGACGCCGAAATACCATGCGATCCAGCGATGCGCCAGGATGGCTGAAACCACCGAAACGATCTGAACCACGGTCTTCAGCTTGCCCAAGTCGCTGGCCTCAATCGTGAATCCTTCAGAGGATGCAATGGAGCGCAGGCCTGAGACCAGGAATTCCCTGCCGATGATGACAACCGCGATCCAGACCTTGACAATTTGCGGATTGTAAGCGACCAGCGCGATAAGAGCGCCGGTCACCATCACCTTGTCTGCAATGGGATCGAGCAGCATGCCCATGGTTGTGATCTGGCTCCGTTTGCGGGCCAGGTAGCCGTCCAGGCCGTCTGTAATCGAAGCCAGAACAAAGAGCACCGACGCACAGATCTCCTGCTCGCCATTGGACCCCTGCCACGGAAAGTGCGGCGACAGAATCCAAAGCAGCAGAGGGATCATGACGATCCGGCTCATCGTAATGGAGTTGGGCAGATTCATAGCAATTGCGTCGCGCCAGATCCGATCTTCATCGGTCAGCTTCATTATCGCACTGCGAATGCGATCCGCGGCTTTTCGCCGGTCAGGATAATAGGCGCTGATCGCGGCATTCAAAGCGACGGAGGGACTGATGGCCGAGGAGTCAGCCGGCCGGATGATTGCCGCCGCCGAGCAATGGGCTAAGTCACAGGACGACGATCTTACTGTGCTGGTGTGCGACTATCTGGGCGCTGGATAAGTCTCTACCGGTCCAACAGTTGAGTCCGCCGATTGTTGCTCCGGTTCCTCCTGCGTGGCTTCCGTGGCGGCTGTCTGTGATTCCTCCGCAGGCTCGACGGCTTCGCCGACTTTGGGCTCCTTGGGGGCGCCGAGAAGAATGTCGATGCGATAGTTCGCGGCTTCGGCCGTCGCCAGCGCCTCTTCGACCGTCTTGCTCATCTGCCTCACCGCCTTGGCGGGTGGGACAGGTTCTCCCGCAAGACGCAGCAGCGACGGCATCAGCAGCCACCACAGCAGCTCCTCGTACGACTCGCGCACCAGATATTCATGCCCGCCTGCGGGATGAACTCCGCTGAGCCAGCGAACATCGGGGTCCTTCCACAGGGCAGGCGAAAGCGACACGCTTTCTTCCTCGACCATTTGTGGCTCGGGCGATTCCGACTCGAGCGGCTCGGCTGATTCAGAAGTGAGCGGCTCGACCTCGGCCGGTGCATCGTATTCCTTGCCCGCGCCGGCACCGGTAAGCAGCACAACCTTGATGCGGGCCGCGACGCGCCAACCCTCCTCGCCCTCGAAGCCCAAGTCGGCAAAGGCCCTGGCAAACGGCGCGCGCAGGCGCAGGCGGTCGAACAGGTCCAATGCCACGCGCTCAGGGTTCTGGGCATCGATAGACTCGGCGAGTAACTGGAGCACGTTCCAGGCAAGCACAGGCCCCCACATGGCCGTAGCAGTGAACTGCGGGCTGGGGCTGGGGAGTACGCGCCGGGCAGCGGCGGTCCAGGGCGCGGGGAATAGCGCTTCGATGGTGGGAATGCGCATGGCGGAGCGGAGACGGGCGCGGAATGGGGGCCCAAGCAAAGTCGGGTTGGCCGGCTTGTTTGCGCCTGGGGCTCCGAGCCGCGCGTAGGCCTTCTGCGCCTCGCGCAGGAATGCCTCGCAGCGCTTCCAGGCCAGCTCGAAGAACTCGCTGCGCTCATGCTCAATCTTCTTTTCTTTCCGCGTGCCCTCGACACCGGCAACAGCGCGGGGATGCTCGGCCAGATCGGCGAAAAGGCGAACAACGTCCGGGTCAAGCTGAAGGCGGAGAGCATCCTGCACGGGCTGGAGTTCGAGACCGACGAGCGCGTCGTCGAGGCTGGGAACGCCAGCTCCGTTCAGGTGAGCGCAGAGCCGGTCCCAGGGCTTTTCAGTGCTTGAATACAACTCGCGCCAATCCAGGAAAACGTGGCACTGGTAAGCGTGAAGATCGAGGGTGAGGCCGCGCTCGGAAATCACGTTGGAAGGGCGCAGGTATTCCAGGCCCGTGAGCGCGTCTCGGAATTGGAGGATTGCGCCCAGGTCGCCAGTCAGTCCCAGGCCCTCGCGGAGGCGCTGCTGGCGCAGTTGGCCGGCGGATTTGTCAGCATAAGCCGCAGAGAAATCGATGGTGCCGTGGGTTGCGCCGTAGCGGTTGTTGTAGACCACCAGGGCGCGCTCGCCGCCGTTGCGATTGGAGTAGGCGAAGATGTTCTCGTCCACTTTGCCGTTGGGTTGGAAGAAGTCGTAGAGCAGGAAGTTGGTGCTCTCGGCAAACAGCCTGCGGCGGTGCAGCAGCGGGGCAATCTCTCGCTCATGGCGCTCGACGAGCCAGTGGTCGGCGGTCTCGTCGTAGCGGGGGCGCTGGTATTCCATGCCGTATTTTTCGGTAAAGCCCTCGATTTGGCCGTGTCCAAACATCGGCAGGCCGGGAAGCGTGGCCATGAGCGCGGCCACACCAAAGCACTTGTCGCCCGTGCCGAACTGGTCGATTGCCGTTCTTTCGTCGGGATTGCTCATGAAGTTGACATAGCGCTTCATGATGTCGGGATCGAACTCCAGCGTGTTCTTGATGACCGAGCGGTACTTTGCGTTGTCTTCGTCGCGCAGCATCACCATGAAGGCGCTGTTGTAGACCCTATGCATGCCGAGCGTGCGGACGAAGTAGCCTTCCATCAGCCAGAAGGCTTCCGCGAGCAGCAACGTGCCGGGAACCTCGGCCGCCACGCGATCCACGACTTCGCGCCAGAACTCGTGCGGCATGGCGCGGTCGAATTCGGCCTGGCTCATGCCATATTCCGCGCGGGAAGGAATTGCGCCGCTCGCGCCCGGGCCTGGAAACCAGAGGCGATGAAAATGACGCTTGGCCAGGGTCATGGCCGCATCGAAGCGGATAACGGGAAACAGCCGGGCGACGTGCAGGATGGTCTGGATCACGTGCTCGCGGACTGCGGGATTGAGGTAGTCGAGCTGCGCTGTGTCGTTCCAGGGAAAGCTGGTGCCGTCGTTGCCGTGATAGATGTAGCGGATGTCGCCGGTGGCCGTGTCGCGACGCCGGAACACAACCGCGGCGTCGGTCTGCTCAAAGTAGTGGTCTTCAATCTTGATTTCGACGCGGGAGTCGTGGGAGAGATCGGGGCCGTTGAAGCTGTACACGGGATAGGGCGTGTCCCGTCGAGAGATGAACCACTCCGGATGCTCGATCACCCAAGGCGAATCGATACCCATGTGATTCGGCACCATGTCGCTGGCCAGGCGTACGCCGTGCCTGTAAGCGCGGTCTCGCAGGTTGATGTAAGCCGCTTCGCCGCCCAGGTCCTCGGCGATGGCATAGTCAAAGAGCGAATAGGCCGATGCCACGGCGTCGCGGTTGCCGCATAGCGCCTTGATGGTCTTTGAGGCCCGGCTGCGCTCCCACACCCCGATGAGCCAAAGCGAATTGAGCCCGCGGCGCGCCAGGATTGCGAGTTCTTCGTCGGGAATCTCGTCCAGGCGCGCGATTCTGCGGCCATATTGTTTGCTTAACTGCGCCAGCCAAACGTAGGTGCTTTTGGCGATGAGCACCGCGGTGGGCATCCAGGCCGTGTCGGCGCTGAACTTCTCATATTCATGAGCCGGGTCGCCAAACACGGGCACATCGGCATGGCTCACCACGGATGGCCATTGCTGCTGGCCGGTCTCGCGGCGGCGCCTGGCCGCGGCCTCAGCGGCGGCATGGGCTTCGGCGGCGGGCGGATTAAACTGCATCCAGATAGCCAGTTCTTCTTCGTGCAGAACTTCACCGGCCAACCCCAGCAGATGTTCCATGCTGTCGCCCAGCAGGGGCTTCCAAAGGCGGCGAATCAGCGCAAGCTGATCGCTGAGCGAGCCTGGGGAACTGACGGCCGGCGCGCGAAGCAGTTCCAGCAGGTTCAGCGGCTTAGCGCCAGGAAGCGGAATCAGAGGGCGGGTGGCAAAGTAGTCCGGTAACTGGTGCGTTACCTGGCGGTAGACGGTCTTCTCGGCCAGGGTCTTATCCTCGAAAAGCTCCTCAAACGGCCGGAAAGCCTCATTGTTGTTGGCGGTCCAAAGCAACAGCAACTCTTCCAGCGCGGCCTCGCGGTGGGGCGTTCCATCGGTTGAGCCCGCCAGCCATTGCCGGGGCGTTTCTTTGCCTTGCATCACGCTGGCGCCGGGAAAATGCTCTACAAACGTCAGCAGCATGGTTTCAAGCGCGTCGCCGCCCACCTGGGCAGCAAACCAATTCAGGGCGGAAGTCATTACCTCGGGATCGAACTGTTCGCGATAACGAGCCATCAGCACGTGGCTAGCCTCGTCGATGAGGCCCATGGCGTAAAGCTGTCCGGCGTGAACCGCCCGCTCAGGATGCTTTTCAACGTCGCGCACCAGGTTCATGCGGTGCGCGAACTCTCGGGCTCCGGCAAGGTTGGCGAATACGGCATTGCCCGAGAAGGAAAAGAGAGACTCCACGAACTTGTACCTTAACCGTGCATCCCGCGAAATGTGGAATTCCATCATAAGAAACCGCGCTTCCAATTCTACCTGCCGCTCTCCGGGAAAAGTCCAATACCGATTGACATTCGCGCGGAGGTTTTTTTCGCCTCGACGGCAACGCGGGTCTTAACGGGATTCGGCAAATGGTTATGGCTGGAATTGGGCCAAGAGCAAAGGTACACCAATTGGGGCAGAGGACGCTGAGACCTTCCATCTTTGCCTGGGAGCGGTGCTGGCGGTTTCGAGCGGCCCCATGCGCAGGCTGCTTCCGCTATCGCTCTCGGGCCCGCTTCATAAGCTGCATCGACCACCCTTCGGGATACTCCGGAATGGTTACGGTTGTTCCCGGAGGGGCAGCCTCGAAGCGCTTGACTGACTCCGCAAAGTGCGTCTCAGAAAAGGCGGCATGATGCCATCCGCGCACGATCCCAAAACACATAAGCAACAAGAGTGGAGACGACACGATTCTGAGAAGTAACACGCGGCTGCGAAAACACCACAAGAGCGACCATGCGAACGCAATCGAAGGAAAGAACCAGTAGCGGACACTGTCTGCCTGCGACAGTCTCACCCAGGCTGACTCTCCGTTCGATACGCCCGTGTTAGGAGAGATGAGCGAAACCGCAAAAAGCGCGGAAGAGAAGACAATGAAAAGTCTCATTTCGACCGGCGACTTGATAAAACAGCCCACGACCATGGCAGTTCCGCCGATAGCCACAAAAAGGAGAAGGATAAGAAGCGGCGTGGCCGAAATCGCCGCTGCCCCGTTTCCACCGAGCAAAGCACCAAGGTAGATATGGCCGCCGAGGATGCGAACGAACAAAGCGGGACTCGCGCCCAATGCGTATGCGTAGTGGGACCGGGCAGCGGGATTCACAATCAGCAGCTCCCAGGCTTGAATCAGGCAACATGCCGCAAGCAAAACAGCCGGAATTAACCGCTTGCGATCACGGGTCTTCCATAACAGAAAAAGCCCTGCCGGCAACAGCAATGCGCAAAAAGGTCCGGTCAATCCGCAAAGCAGAATCACAGAGTTAATGCACAGCCGACCCCATGCGCTACACGGCACGGATGCAACCAACAATAGAAAGGCGCAAAGGGCCAGTGGCCACTGCGCCTCCGTAATGCCCCAGCTTATCTCGGTATTGTCGGGCAGGGCGAGATACAAGCCTGCAAGAATGGCCCGGAAGGGGAGGCTGCCCCAATTGCTGGAACCTGACCATAGCAACAGGTTAACGGGGAGAGCCTGCACAGCGATGGCGATGAGAATGAGCACCAGGGGCGCGAGGGCAAATGGCACAAGTAGCGCAACCGAGGATCCAAGGCGCGGCAGGGTTTGGAAGTATCCGTCCTGTGTTCTGAAGAGCGCCGTCCACCATCCGAAGTTATAGGCATCCGCAAACCAGATGTGCCCGTCCTCGGCAAAGAACTGAGGATGCAATACGGCGTCCGGCCGACGAAGGATCAGGACGGCGCAGGATAACAAGAACGCGGCGCCATGCTGCCAGGGGCGAAGGCTCGGAGTTATCACTGCCTGGTCCTGCATCTTGTGCTCCTATGGCTTTCAGGGGTGCTTGACTAAGATCATGCTCCAACCATCCGGGTTCTCTGGAATGGTAACAGCCGTCCCGGGGGGCGCTTGCTCAAAGCGGGCCGCATAATCGTTGAAATGCAAATCCTGGAAAGCCGGTTGCCTGAAATCGCGGAAGATTCCGATTGAAAGAAAGAACAAGAGGTAACCTGCGATGACTTTAAGCAGTAAGACGCGGCTATTGAAGCAGCAGAGAACACACCACCCAAAGGCCAGCGTGGGGAAGAACCAATAATGAATTCCGCCCGCGCCGGCCATCAGTTCCCAAACCGGAACTCCCGGACGCGCGCGAACTACTGGAGAGACAAGAGACGCGGCAAGGAGTACGAAGGAGAATAAAAGAAAGAGCCTCATCTCCAGGGATGACTGGATGAAAGAGACAATAACTATGGTTGTTCCGCAAATCGCTACGGCAAAGAGGAAGATAGAAAGCCGTGTGCCGGGATGATAGGCCAGCGCATTACTCCCGATCAATGTTCCAAGATAGACCTGGCCGGCAAGGATGCGCGCAAGAGAGGAAACACTGGCGCCCAAAATGTAATCTGGCCGAACGGACCGATTGGCGACAAGCAAGCCCCAGGCTTGAACCAGACAACACGCTGCGAAGACGCCGACGGGCACCCAGCGCCATCGATCGCGGCGAATCCACGCGAGAAAGATAGCAATCGGGAGCAAGAAGATGCAGAAAGGTCCAGTTAGTCCGCAGAGAATCACGATCGAGATATCGAGATACCGGCCTGCGATGCTATTGGGCATGCATGCTACCAGGACGAGGAAAGTGCACAGTGCCAGTTGCCACTGCGAAGGTGTAATCCCATAACTCACCTCGCTCGAATTTGGGAGTAGCAGATACACTGCCGCAAATTGGACGCGGACCCTGAGACTTCCCCAGGCCGAAGAACGGGAGGCGAGCAACAGGTTGACGGGTAAAGCCTGAAAGAAGATTGCAATAAAGTTGAGAAGAAGGGGAGCCATGAACAGCGGAACAAGAAGGGCGAGCGCGGCCCCCAGGCGCGGCAGAGTCTGGAAGTGGCCCGCCCAGGGTCGAGCCAGCGCAGGCCACCATCCCAAGTTATAAGCATCGGCAAACCAGACCTTCCCGTCCTCGGCGAAGAACTGAGCGTGAAACAGCCCATCTGGCCGGCGCGCGACGATGATCGCGCAGGCGAAGAGAAATACTGCGATGTGCTGCCAGGGGCGAAGGCCTGAAGGCTTCACAGTTATATCTTGCATTCTGCCGCCTATCGCCCGGATGGGCGTTTGACCAGGGTCAAGTTCCAACCTTGCGGATTCTGCGGAAAGGTAACTGCCGTACCTGGAGGCACAGCCTCAAATCGATTAACATCCTGCGCGAAATGCAGATCTTTCAGGGCTGGATACCGAAAGTCGCGAATAATTCCGAAGCAAATGAAGCACAACAGGAGGGCCGACGCGGCCTTAACAGGGATAGCGCGGCTCTGGTAACACCATAGGATGGACCATGCAAAGGCAAGAGTGGGGAAATACCAATAGCGAATTCCGCCAGAACCGGAAAGTAACCGCCAAATGGACACTCCGGCAGGCGGATAAGCGGTGGGAGATGCAAGCGAGGCCGAAAGGAGGGCCGCAGTAAACAGGAGGAAGAGTCTCATCTCCACAGGCGAATTAGTGAAACAACAAATAACAATGAAGGTTCCTAGAACAGCAACAACGGCGAGGAACACAAAGACCCCGGCAGATGGAGACGCGGCCAGTCCGTTGCTCCCGAGCAATGCGCCGAGATAAACATCGCCTGCAAGGATGCGAGTTAGCATTGCGGGGCTTGCTCCGAGGGCAAAATGCGGCCTGCCGGATAGGCCGCCGTGCAGCAACGGCCACGCCTGAATCAGACAAGCAGCGGCAAGGATGACGGACTCCACCCACCGCCAGGTTTCCCTACGCTTCCATGCGAGGAAAAGCGTCACGGGAAGCAGAAAGATGCAGAACGGACCAGTGAAGCCGCAAAGCAGCAAAATAAACACGTCGAACAACCGGCCCGTAGCGCTTTTTGGAGCGGACGCGACTATGAGAAGCAATGCGGACAGAGCCAGATGCCATTGGGACTGGGTTATGCCGTTGAGTAATTCAGAGTTATTGGGCAGCGCCAGGTAGATGGCCGCAAGCAGGGCTCGGAAGCGCAGGCCTCCCCACGCTGAAGACCGGTTGAAAAGTAGAAGACAAGCGGGAAGCGCCTGGATGCAGATGGCGATGAGGTTCAGGACCAGCGGAGCGAATGACAATGGCACAAGCAGCGCAAGCGATGCTCCAAGACGCGGGAACGCATGATAGTAGCCCTCATATACGCGAAACAATGCAGGCAACCATCCGAAGTTATAAGCATCGGCAAAAAAAACGTGGCCGTCTTCCTGAAAAAATTGTGCATTGTAAACGGCGTCGGGCCGCCGCGCGATGAGAATCGCACAGGCGGAGATGAAGATTGCGCCGTGCTGCCATGGGGGTAACTTGCCTGTTTGCTCTTGCAGCTTTGCCGTCGCTATCATTCAATATCTCAGGAGCTTTGCGCGCTCTCGGAATAATACCGCTGAGTTACTTTTCTCCCGGTGGCGTCGAAACCAGGAGAATGAATAACTCCCCACTTATGCGCGACGAAGCGGGCCGTGGTGGCCAGCACTCCCAGCCCATACTTCACGCTGCGCCTGAAGTTGATGGACGAAGCTTCCTCAAAGTATTTGGTCGGGCAGGATATCTCCCCTATGTTGAAGCCGAACATAACTGCCTGAGCGATCATCTGGTTGTCGAAGACAAAGTCGTCGGAGTTTTCGAGCAGTGGGAGAGTCTCCAGCAATTCCCGTGAGAAGGCGCGGAATCCGGTGTGGTATTCCGATAGCTTTACACCCAGAAACAGGTTCTGGAACGCGGTGAGGAATCGGTTGGAAATGTATTTATAGAGCGGCATCCCACCCTTGAGCGCTCCGGTTCCCAGAATTCGCGAGCCGAGAACCATGTCATAGACTCCGCTGGCAACCATGCCTGCCATAGCCGGAACCAGGGATGGCGAGTACTGGTAATCGGGATGAACCATCACCACTATGTCTGCGCCAGCAGCCAGCGCTTCGCGGTAACAGGTTTGCTGGTTGCGGCCATATCCGTAGTTGGCGTCGTGAATGAAAGTCTGGACGCCAAGTTTCCTGGAGAGAGCCGCGGTCTGGTCCTTGCTGGAGTCATCCACAAGGATCTTGATATCCACAACCTCGGACAATTCCCGCACGGTCATCTCCAAGGTCTTTTCCGCGTTATACGCCGGCATCACGACCGCTATGCGTTTTCCGTTGATCATGGTTTCAGCTCCTGCAACAATCGTTCAATCGAGCCGGTTATCGACTCAGTGCGAGGCCGAGGGTAACTGTTCAGGCCCCGAATAAGGAGAAACATTTACCGAAGGCGAGTCCGGCTCTACCAGCCAAACCTTCCGGTCAGGATAGTAGTGGATCAACTCCTTATTATCCTTCTCATCCATTTCTCTTGCCCATACGACTTTAGAGGCATCGATATCCGCCTTATTATAGACCCACTCGTTAAATGGATTGTGCCAGGAATTATAGCGAACGATGGCGAGTTGGTTTCCCGGCAGTTCTTCGAGCCGGGATTCAACCAGCATCCGTTCCGTACCGAAGTAATCGGGGCCATACCAACTGAAGTTCCAGCCGGATGCAGGCCACTCGGAAATGGGGATGTGAAGCGGCGAAACAAACAACCTCAAGCCGGCCACTACCACGCAAACTACTACTATCAGGCGCGCAAGCATCCTGCCGGCAGGCTGTTTACCAGGCTTCCAAACTCTCATGTGGCGCATGGCCTGCAAGCCTATGGCATAGAGTGCGGCCGTGAATGGCGCCAAGTAGTGAGGAAGGAGAAATATCTCGATTGCCATGCCGGCCATGAGGACAAGCACACAGATAACCAAAAACCGGATGCGGCGGTCACCCAGAACGCGCGGCAGCATGAAGGCGATAGGGAGAAAAGCAATTCCTCCAAAGAACATTACTGCCCTGACGATCTTCTTCAGCGTTTCACCAATGGCGCCAGGCAAAGTGCGGAAGGAATCGAGGCCCTTCAATTCGCCAACATAGTAGAAGTTTCTCATCGCTTGATGCCGGTAATGAGGTTCAGGCCGCGGTTTCTGCCACACATAGTAGGGTGCCATGGCATAAGTGGCCCGGTTCACTGTGTAAGGCAAAGTCAGCGGGCTTCCGAAGGCGCGGTAATCGTAGTATCCCAGCCAGGCCGCAGTTGCGACAACAACCAATATTGGAGCGGCGGCCAAGCGATAGAGCCGTGGTGCTTGTGGCCGATTCTTTCCAACCATGAGCCATCTAGCAAGAGCCAGGGTAACCGGCAGGCAAAGCAGCACACACTCGTAAGGCCGAGATATCCCCAGGATCGCAATCCCCGCGCCCATCGGCAAGGAGTAAGCAAGCCGCGGAGTCTTGAAAAAGCGAGGCAATGCGCCCAGAATAAGCGCTCCGCCAAAAGCTCCTATCGACCCAGCGGCATGATACGTATTGATCCAGTAACTGAACAGGCCGAGATGGATAACTGCGAACATACCTCCAAGCAGCGCCCAGGAGGCGGGCAGCCATGCTTGCAGCATCCAGCAGATGGAGGCGCACATAAGTGCGCTCATCACCAGCAAGCCATACCATGGGTGTCCCAGCAGCACTTTGCTTGCAGCAAGCAGCAGTCCCTGCGCAGGGAAGTACATGGACATGTATGTGGGCTGCATGGAGATGTGGATAGTCTCAAAATGGGTCCACATGGCGGGCGTCGGGTTCGTGAGCCGTCCGTGCGCAAATGTGTCTGCCGCAAGCAGGAAGCTGAAATCGTCCGGGACAAACGGGAGAGGGATCGGGCAGGCCGGAAGAATGGCAAGACGCAGGAAAAATGCAGTAAGGCCAACGCTGATTACCGCCAGGCCCTGCCTCTGCGCAAATCGCCCGAATACTCGCTCGATGCGCGAAAACCAGGCGGCACCAAGCCGAGGACCGGCAAAGGCCAATCCGACGGCAATCAGAGTCAGGCCGCTTTCAATCAACTCCAGACTAGGTCGGTTATTGGGGTCGGTGGCCAACAGCATATCGTTTTTATTCTATGCCGCCGCGCTGCGAGAGAGGTTATGGATTGTAATTCGTTGACAGCGTTGCCACCTCGGAGGCGACCTGTTTCTTGAAACGAGGGCAGCGGTGCCGCGATCGAATATGCTCATCCCAAAAAGCAAAGGAGAGAACGTATGGGCCAACGATTTGCCCCACGCATCCCTCCCGCTCAAGAACGAATCCGATAAACTGCGGTCCCACGTTCCCGGCATTACAGAAACTAAGTGATGTTTGAACCTAGCGCGGCGCTGGTATCGGTGAAAGCAACTCTGATACCTGCTGCTAACGTCTTCATGGTGGCAGTGGCGCCAAACGCAATGAGAGCGACCACGAGGGCATACTCGACGAGATCCTGGCCGGCGTCTGAGGCCAACAAGCAGTACAATTTGAACTTAAGTTTTGACAATTTATGCGCCATCTTAAACTGCTATGTTCGTGAATTAGTTTGTTTTCAATATTCCTGGCCGGGGAGAGGACATTCATTCGCCTGAGCGATGTCTGCACCTCTCCCGGCAGGGATCGATGGTACTGGAATTGTCTATCCTGACGGTACTTTGACAGGGACTAGGTGATGTTGGTGGCAAGAGCGCCGCTGACATTGCTGAATGCGACGTTGATGCCGCCTGCGAGAGCCTTCATGCCGGCGGTGGCGCCGAAGGCGATCAGGGCGACGACCAAAGCATACTCGACCAGATCCTGACCTTCCTCGCGGTTGACCAGATCCTGGAACTTCACATACATCTTGATGAGCAAGTTGTTCATTTTTTGTCCTCTCCGAAAATTGATATTCCCAGCCATCGACCGGGTCGCACTTAATATAGCACGTAGCGTGCCAATTCTCATAGCGAGTATTTGTCCTTATAAATCAACAACTTGACGAATTCCATGAGTCGGAAGGAATTACCGTAGTGTAAACGCCCGTATACAGGGACTGGGAGCCAGACCGGCCTCGTATACATGACCTGAAAGTGTGATACACAAAGGCATTAGATTCGTGTTGTATGTGTAGGGGCAGGGGCCGCAGGGCGACATATGAATGCAAATGTCGGATGCCCGGCCTTGAAGACAAGAGGCATGGAATCTTCGCGCCTCCCACTGAATTTGCCTTACTCATATTGTAGCTCAAGCAGTTACCATAGTTCTTGTGCTTATTGGGCGTTTCGGTAACTATGCATCGAGAATCTCAGATCTTCAGGCGCTGTCCGCAGACCTTGTGTGGCGGCGTCTCCTCTCGCTTTGATCCTTTTCCGTGCGGGTGGTTTTGGCTATCCTCTGCACTCAGACTTCGTGAGGTATCCGGCCGCTGCGCATCCCGGTTGCAACGTTATCGGGGATGATTGTTTTTGCACTATGTTCACTGGTTGGCATTCCGTTTGCGGTGTGCGGGCCGGCATCCTGCAGGTTGCCTCGGCCATCGCAGCGGCCAAGGTTGTCAGCGGAGACTGGAACCTGAATCCGCAATCGCGCATGAGAGTAGGATAACGGCCATGACAGGCGGAACAGATCTCCCCGCGGCAAAGTCAGACAGCGACATTGCAGATTTGTCGATCGCAATCGCCAGTGGGCTTGCACTTGCGCTGGCAGCGATGTTCATCTGTGTTGTGCCGTTCACGGGCAACATTGCGGGCTCGCGCGATTTTGTTGTCTATTGGGCAACCGGGCAGCAACTCGTTCACCATGCCAATCCGTATGATCCTGAATCCATGGGCCGCATCGAGCGTTCCGCGGGACTTGCTGCCGGTTACGGTGTCCTTTATATGAGGAACCCACCGTGGGGTTTGGCCCTTGCGCTACCTCTGGGTTTCGTCGGGTTGCGCAGCGGGGCGCTGCTATGGTCTCTGGTTCTAATCGGCTGCCTCGCGGCTTCCGTGCGCATCCTCTGGCTGATGCATGGACGCCCTCGAAATCAACTGCATTGGCTTGCACTATCCTTCGCGCCCGCGCTGGAGTGCCTGATCGTTGGGCAAACTTCTCTTTTCGCCCTGCTGGGACTTGTTTTGTTCCTGCGTCTCAATGGCGCACGCCCCTTCCTGGCTGGAATGTCCCTGTGGCTCTGTGCGCTGAAGCCTCACTTGTTTGTGCCATTCGGCGTTGTGCTGCTGGCCTGGATCGTTGTTTCGAAGAGTTATAAGATTCTAGCGGGCGCTTTAGTTGCCATGGCAGCCAGTTGCGCACTAACTTATTTGATTTGCCCAATGGCCTGGGCCGAATATTCCCAGATGGTTCGCGCATCGGGAATCGAAAAGGAGTTTATTCCCTGTCTAAGTGTCGTGCTTAGCCTACGGTTCAGCCCCCACACGATGTTGCTCCAATATCTGCCGGCTGTCTTGTGTTGCGCCTGGGCGATGACCTATTTCTGGCCGCGCCGCCACACATGGGACTGGACGAAGCAAGGCAGCCTTGTAATGCTTGCTTCCCTCTTCGCAGCGCCCTATTGCTGGGTCTTCGATCAGGTGCTCGCATTGCCGGCTCTCTTACAAGGCGCGTATCGAACGCAATCCCGGAAGCTGCTGGCCATCCTTGGCTTTGCAAGCGTCCTCATCGATATCGGACTGGTTTGCGGAATCCGGTTCATATCCCCGCTCTATCTCATCACTGCGCCCGCGTGGCTTGCGTGGTATCTCATCGCAACTGGAAATAAGAAGAAGAGCGCTGACGAGATTGGCCCTGGCGCAGTGAGTGCCAGGAATTGAATAACCCGCTAACTGGAGGCGCGTTGTTCTCGTGTATGATCGTAGATTCCCATCAGTGGAGAGACCCTGAAACCGCTCCCCGAATAGAAGACTCAAGAAGGGATCAAGATGACAAAGGCACGGCTCGATGGCTTGTATCTGATGCTGTTGGGAAGCGTGGTGTTTCTTCTTCTCGGCGGCGTGCTGGAACAAGGAGCCGCAACAAAGCTGGTGGACTTCAGGGTGGTTTACTATCCCGCGCGATGCCTCCTTCAACATGCCGACCCGTACATGGAATCCGAAGTTTTGCGCGTCTACCGGGCAGAGGGCGCTGACAGTCCAAACGATTCCGAAAAAGTCCGCCAGATTGTAACCCGGTATTTCTATCTGCCGACAGCATTCTCGTTTACGATTCCGTTTGCAATGCTGCCGTGGTGGCTTGCGGCCTCCGTTTGGATGACAATCACCATCGGCAGCTTCCTCTTTGCCGCATTTCTGATTTGGAACCTTGGGGCGGATCTCTCGCCAGTCCTTTCCGGAGTTATGGTTGGCTTCTTCCTGGCCAACAGCGAATTGCTCATTGTTACCGGTAACGCTGCCGCGATCGCCATCAGTTTTTCCTTGATTGCCATCTGGTGCTTTGTTCGCGACCGGTTTGTTCTGGCCGGCATTCTGTGCATTGCCGTCGGCCTTGCCCTCAAGCCGCACGATACGGGACTAGTGTGGCTCTACCTAATGTTGGCGGGCGGAGTTTATCGCAGACGTGCACTGCAATCCCTGGTTGCGACAGTTGCGCTAAGTCTCCCGGCGGTGCTTTGGGTTTGGCATGTATCGCCACATTGGATGCAGGAGCTCAATGCCAATATTGCGGCGTTTGCGGCGCATGGCGGTATCAACGATCCCGGCGTGGCTTCGACAGGCGCCCATGGCCTGGATATGCTGATAAGTTTGCAGGCAGTGACTGGGATGTTCTGGGACAACCCGCTTGTCTATAATCCGGTAGCCTATTTGGTGTGCGCGCCGCTTCTTCTGGTATGGGCATTTGTAACTTTGCGATCGAGGCCCACGCCAAGGAATGTATGGCTCGCACTCGCGGCAATCGCGGCTCTGACCATGCTGCCTGTCTATCATCGGCAAAACGATGCCAAGCTTCTGCTGCTCACCGTTCCCGCATGCGCCATGCTATGGGCCGAGGGCGGCGCTATCGGCTGGCTCGCGGTGCTGGTCAATAGTGCGGGCTTCGTGTTGACCGGAGATCTTCCGTGGGCGATTCTTCTGGCAGTTATCAACAAGTTACACCTGCCCGCGTCGGGACTTTCAGCTGAGATAGCCGCGGGCGTGCAGATTTTTCCAGCCCCGCTTATTCTGCTGGCCGTGGGAGTCTTCTATCTATGGGTCTATGCGCGCCATAGCTCTGCTATCGCCGATCCGGCGGCCCTTGATCTCTCCGATACTGCGGGAGGCGCGAGATGACAAAGGCGCGTCGCGACGGTTTGTATATGTTGCTGCTGGGGAGCATGGTATTTCTTTTGCTTGGCGCCGCGCTGGCCCGGACATTCTCTGTCCCGATGGTGGATTTTAGAGTGCTTTATTATCCCGCGCGATGCCTTATTCAACATTGCGACCCTTACAACGAAAGTGAGGTGATGCAAATCGTCGAAGCGGAAGCAGGAGATATCTCGCTGGATTCGCCGAAGATTCGCCAGATTCTCGCGCAGTATTTATATCCTCCAACTTCATTTTCTTTCACTGTTCCCTTCGCGTTGCTGGCCTGGGGGCCTGCGCACATAATTTGGATGACTCTTCTCATCGGGGTTTTCGGCTTTTCCTCGTTTCTCATTTGGAATCTAGGATCGGATTACTCGCCGACGCTCTCTGGTGTTCTCGTTGGCTTCCTTCTGGCCAACAGCGAATTGCTTGTAATCACGGGCAACGTAGCCGGGATTGCTATTAGCCTCTGCGTAGTGGCCGTCTGGTGCTTCTTTCGCGGGCGATTTGTTTGGGCCGGTATCCTGTGCCTTGCGGTCAGCCTGGCAATCAAGCCCCATGATACGGCGCTGGTTTGGCTTTATTTTCTGCTGGCCGGTAGAGTAAACCGTAGGCGCGCACTTCAAACGCTGGTTGCCACGGTCGTCTTTTGCGCGCCGGCAGTGCTCTGGGTTTGGCATGTCTCGCCGCATTGGTTACAGGAACTCCACTCGAACATCCTGGCTTTTGCGACACACGGCGATATGAACGACCCTGGACTTGCTTCTTCGGGCGCACACGGGATTGGCATGTTGGTGAGTCTGCAAGCGGTGATCGGCATTTACTGGGACGATCCGCGCATTTACAACCCAGCCAGTTATCTTATATTTGCGCCGCTTCTGCTGACATGGGCGATCGTCACTCTGCGATGCCGGTTTTTACCTTCGAGAGCATGGCTGGGGATCGCGGCAATCGCGGCTCTTTCCATGCTGCCTGTCTATCATCGGCTACAGGACACCAAGCTTCTGCTTCTTACTGTTCCTGCTTGCGCCATGCTTTGGGCCCGGCGCGGCTTCGTCGGGTGGCTTGCATTGCTGGTAACCGCCGCGGGATTTGTGTTGACCGGCGATCTTCCCTGGGCAGTTTTTCTTTCTCTCATAAATCTGCTGCACCTGCCCACAACGGGACTCTCCGGCGAGTTACTGATCGGTTTGCAGGTGTTACCGGCCCCGTTGATATTGTTGGCTATTGGCATTTTCTATCTATGGGTTTATGCGCGGCACAGTGCCAACCTTGATAGCGAGGGGGGCAGCGTATGACAAAGGCCCGGCTCGACGGTCTTTATCTACTGCTGCTCGGCGCGTTGGTGTTTATTCTGGCTGCCGTTGTTCTTGCCAGCACTTCCGCCAAGGCTCCGGTCGACTTCAGAGTAGTTTACTATCCCGCGCGATGCCTCATTCAACATGGCGATCCTTACAAGGCAAGTGAGGTGCAGCGCATTTATCGGTCTGAGGGAGGAAGCCTTCCGTCTGATGCTCCAGTTATTGAGGAAACAGTAACTCAACATATCTACCCGCCCTCCGCATTTGTTCTTACAGTTCCTTTCGCGATGTTACCCTTGGCGCTCGCGCATTTTATTTGGACGGTGCTCACCGTGGGTGGCCTTGTTCTTGCGGCGTCTCTCATGTGGAATCTTGGCGCGGAATATGCGCCAGTCCTTTCCGGTGCGTTGGTTGGCTTCCTGCTTGCCAACAGCGAGGTGCTCATTGCTACCGGCAATGCGGCTGGAATCGCGATAAGCCTTTGCGTTGTAGCTGTGTGGTGCTTTCTTCGCGGGCGGTTTGTCCCTCTCGGCATCCTGTGCCTCGCGCTGAGCCTCGCTGTGAAACCTCACGATGCAGGCCTGGTGTGGCTCTATTTTCTGTTTGCCGGCGGAGTTTATCGGAAACGGGCACTGCAGACGCTGCTGGCGACGGTCATCCTGGGTCTCCCGTCCCTGGTTTGGGTGTGGTACACAGCGCCGCAGTGGATGCGAGAATGGAACTCGAACTTATCGGCGCTCTCGGCTCACGGAGGCCCAGCCGACCCTGGGCCTGCTTCCCTCAGCAGTCATGGCCTGAATATGGTGGTCAGCCTGCAAGCCGCGATAAGTGTCTTCCGCGACGATCCGCGGATCTACAACCCGGTAAGTTACATGGTGTGTGCGCCTTTGCTGCTTGCATGGGCTTTCGTTGCGCTGCGATCCCGCGGGTCGCGGTCGAGAGCCTGGCTGGGAATCGCTGCAGTTGCGGCTCTTTCCATGCTGCCAATCTACCATCGGCAATACGACACCAAGCTTCTGCTTTTGACAGTGCCCGGTTGTGCGATGTTATGGGCCGAGGGCGGCTTGATTGGGTGGCTTGCATTCCTGGTGAATGCAGCGGGTTTCGTCGTTACAGGAGATATACCGTGGGTCATTCTCATCCAGGGTGCGAGTAAGCTGCATTTACCCACGACAGGCCTGTCCGCACAAATGATGCAGGCAATTCCTGTCCCGCTCATTCTGCTGGCGATGAGCGTTTTTTATGTCTGGGCCTATGTGCGGCGCAGTCTGCGCCCGGCAAGTCGCTCAGGCGTTGTCGCACCATTCAATGAAACTGCAGATTCGGGAGAGACGAGTTTGTAATCTTCCCGCCAAGTTGCTCGAATAGCGCAGTAGCTGTAGGCTGCCCGCTGCGTTACACTGACAATTCCGCCGGTAAGTTATGCCCGGCAAACGATAGGCTGGACTGGGAAATGCAACTGCTTCCAATACTGTTGAACCCCGCCATTATCGGCCTCTTGGCCCTCGTTCTTTCAGTGGTGTGGATGATCAGGGACGAAAGAGACA
>Ga0302320_10008483_pt1 | contig 22330 bp, 17 predicted proteins | sample Bog_T0_3_FD_202130 | JGI IMG/M metagenome (GOLD analysis project Ga0302320, IMG submission 202130) | Peat permafrost microbial communities from Stordalen Mire near Abisko, Sweden - Bog_T0_3 | ecosystem: Environmental > Terrestrial > Soil > Wetlands > Peat | place: Sweden: Abisko, Stordalen Mire...
TGTTTCAGCTGTTGCCTCTGGTCTTTCTGGCCGTGGGTACTCCGCTCGTCCTACCACTCTCTAAAGAATTTGCAATAGGCTTAAAATTCTAACTTAAAAGAAAATATAAAAAAAGTTGTATCTTATATCAATAAGATATATTCAAACAATTTTGACTAAAATAAAAAGAATTAGAAATAAAATCTTGCTAAAATTGACAGACAAAATGAATGAGGATAGTATAAGGATTCCAATCAGCTCAAATGGAGATAAGTATTCTTACAGCAGAAAGACTAAAAGAGGAGTTAAATCTTGCTTCCAGACTATTAATGAGAATGGTGTAAACGAAAGCACGATATTAAGTTATCCTGAAGTCATAGCTGAAACTAATTTAGGACCTAACCTTAATGAATTATTGGAAAAAGTCATGATCTATCGTAGAAATAATAACACTGAGGGTCTTCAAAAAGAAAGAGAAAAACTTTCTTCGGAAGAATTAGTAAATTTAATAATTTATGATGTTCAAACTACTGGTGTTCCAGAAGTTATAGAAAATTATGATGAGAACGGACAACCACTAGAATCTTCGTCATCTAATCTGATGAATAACTCTTTTCCTTATAATACAGAAATTAATGAAAAACGTGCCAAAAGTCAACATATATCATACCCTGCAATTATTCAGTTTTCTTTTTATCATCCAAAAACTGGAAGACATTTGGCCCGTTATGTTAAACCTCACAAACCTATTTCCTATGAGGCAGCAAAACTGACGGGAATTTATAATTCGTTTTCGACGGAGTTTGAACTGCCAATGTACCCTGAAAAATGTGATCCTAAGTCCTTAGAAGATGTTGTAATGATAAAATACGTTAATCAAAGTTTGCTTGATAGAGAAGAAGTTAGAGAAAATGCTACTTTATTTAGAGAACAAGACGGAGAGCATGGCGAAGATGACATAGGCGAGATGGCGATTCAAAAATTTTTAGAAGATATTGGGAATGATGTCAATGATGTTATATCATTAGAAGATGAAGGAGCTTTAATGCTTCATGAATTGGAGGACGATATTTTTGAATTTATTAGTAGAGGAGAAGGCGATAATACTAAAACGATTATGTTGGCTCATAACGGTTCTCGATGGGCAGAACCTATCTTCCGAGCAGAAATGGAAAGAATTTGTGCCAGTGAAAACATCAAGAATTATATTTTTCTGGATAGCAAAGATCTTTACTCATCAATAATTGGACAACTAATAGAAAATGAACAACAAATCATTGACAATAATTTGAGTAGAAGAGGTAATATCAAAAGTAATGTTAATATAAATGATAAAAGTGTCAAACTAGCAGCAATGAAATTAGGGGAGTCGCGTGAAGAATCGTTTAATACCATGATCGATGTTTTAAACCTCTATTCCAATATTGAATATATTTCTGAAACGATCTATGGAAGAAGCGATTGGAATTTTATCGTCAGCAAAATCTTAGAAGAGATCTACAATAAACAACAAACTGAATAATTTATTGAAAATAAAAATGTAGTTTTATTAAAAATTGCATTAAAACACAAATCAAAAGTAAAAACAGATGGAGAAACCAAGTTTTTATTTAGTTAGGCAAATCTTAAGATCACCAGCCTTTCTAGCACAATCAATTGAACAAAAGATTGCTACCTTAGATCAGATTGAAGCTACCGGAGAGATAACAAGGAAAGAAGTTAGCGATCTTATTAATGAAGAAAAAACCAACCAAGATTTAGTAGCCATCAAGGAGCAATTGAATTCTCCAATGGTTAATTATGATTTATTTCAAACTATTATTCTGTCTAGCAATATTCGAGGTAAACATTTAATTGCCTTGTGTAATAGTTCGAAGAAGATTAATGAATTTTGCAATCGGCCTTTTCAGCTTAAGAATCGACAAGGAGTTCCAGTTGGTCCTCCACAAGAACAATATCTTTTCAGACTGTTATTAGACCAAATACGAGCTAAGGTTCCTTTTGGAAAGACTCCTCGAGAGGCTTACATCGAAAGAGTGGTAGGAGTAGGTGTTTTAGTTTTTGGAAGAGGTAGAAACGGGACTTTAGGACTTAAAAAGAGTGATATTCAACCAGGAGGAGACATATCTCAACCTCGTCTTAACAAACGTTTACATAATATTGTTCAAGCAACTGGCGGTAATAATCATTCACTTTGTTTAGATAATCAAGGACGAGTTTGGGTTTTTGGAGATAATCAGTATGGGCAATTAGGTTTAGGTAATCTTGTTAAAAAGTTTAAACCAGTACTCAACCCAAATCTCAATAATATTACTTATATTAGTTGCGGTACTGTTCATTCCGTTTGCTTAGATATTCAAGGTAGAGTGTGGTGTTTCGGAAACAATGCTGATGGTCAACTTGGTCTAGGTGATAATGTTGGGAGCCTTATTCCAACATTAAATCCTTTATTGAAAGATATCGTTCAAGTTGCTTGTGGTGATGCTCAAACCCTGTTTCTTGATAAAGATGGACATGTTTGGGTAACCGGACAAAATAGTGATGGAGAATTAGGTTTAGGCGATCAACAACAAAGAAATCTAGTAGTTTTGAATCCCTACTTAGAAAATATTGTTCAAGTAGCCTGTGCCGAATTTTCTAGTTATTTTTTAGATAGTCAAGGACGAGTTTGGAGTTGTGGTATGAATTTTTATGGACAATTAGGTCTAGGAGACAGTGGAGTAGATAAAAGTAGATTTATACCAACTTTAATTCCAACGTTAAGCAATATTGTTCAAATTGCTTCTAATGGTGGAAATCATGTTTTATGTTTGGATAATCAGGGTAGAGTTTGGGCTTTTGGAACTAATACTTTTGGCGAATTGGGATTGGGGGACGAAAGAGATAGAGATATTCCATTAGCTTTATATTTAAGCAACATAATTCAGATTGCTTGCGGAGAGAATTACAGTATGTGTCTGGATAGTAAAGGAAACGTTTTCGTTTTTGGCAATAATAAATTTGGTCAATTAGGCCTAAGTGATTATAGTAATAGAACCTTTCCAGTCTTGAATCCTAATCTCAAAAATGTTATTTCAATGGGAGCTGGTAGTGTTTTTAGTTTCTGTATTGTTAAAAAATGAATTAAACTGCCTGGGTAATTAACAAAAATAAATTAAAAATTTTCTTAAATTTTTAATCAAAATCCAAACTTAAGGAGTTTTTAGATTTGTTTTATGCTTCACAAATGGCGTCGAGATTGCCTTTGTCAGAGATGCACAATCTGGCACAATTGGACAGTCTACATCAAGCCCCTAAAGTAAAAGTTATTAATAAGTTAAAAGAGGAAGAAAAAGTAAAAGATTTAGAAAAAGAGAGAACAGAAAAGAAGAAGTTTGGAGACCTTAAGAGACTCTTTAATGACGTTAATTATGATACTTTTCTGTCGATCGTGTTGTTGGGAGGTCTTAGAGGCGCTCACTTGATTGCCGTAATTAACAGTTCTAAGAAGCTGAGAGAATATGGCAATCGAGATTTTTACTTAAATAATCAGAAAGGAGAATCAGTTTGCTATTATGATCAATACTTGTTTAGGCTTCTCTTGGGTAAGAAAGGCATTCCGATACCTTTTAATAAGACTCCTAAGCAAACCTACATTGAGAAGACAATTGGAGGAACAGTTTGGGGTTTTGGATATAGTGGAGCAGGACAGTTAGGATTAAGTAAAAATAATCAATTAAATACAATTGTACCAGAGAAGCTTCCTTGTATTAATAACATTATTCAAGTAGCTTGCGGATCTGAACATTCCGTTTGTTTAGATAACAAAGGACAGGTTTGGGGTTTTGGATATAATTTATGTGGTCAACTAGGAAATACCATTCTTAGTATTTATTCTCCAACTCTAATTTCACAGTTAAGTAATATTATTCAAGTTGCTTGTGGATTTGCATCCACCTATTGTTTAGATAATAAAGGAAGAGTTTGGGCTTTTGGAGATAACCAACACGGACAATTAGGTTTAGGAAATGTTATAAAATATAATACAATTGTTCCAACTATGATTCCTAATTTAGATAATATTGTGCAAATTAGTGCCGGTCATAGCCATCTCCTTTGTTTGGATGATCGAGGCAGAGTTTGGGGTTCCGGAAACAATAATTATAATCAACTAGGTTTAGAGAACGATACATGGATTGACCAAGATTTATGGTCATGGTCGTCTCCTATGAAGATTCCTTGTTTAATAGATATCGTAAAAATTAGTTGTGGCTATAATTATTCATTATGTCTGAATAATAAAGGAAGGGTTTATGTATTTGGAAAGAATAGCTATGGACAACTAGGTTTAGGAGATACTAGAACAAGAAATACACCTGTTATGATTCCTAAACTAAAAAATATTGTCCATGTTTCCGCTGGTGGTGGTCATTCCATTTGTTTAGATACTCAAGGAAGAGTTTGGAGATTTGGTTACAATGGAGAAAAACGATTAGGTTTAGGAGATAATGAGGAAAGACACTTTCCAACTTTAAAGGATGACGATTTGAATAATATTATTCAAGTTGCTTGTGGATTTGCATCCACCTATTGTTTAGATAATAAAGGAAGAGTTTGGGGATTTGGTGATAACAGTCAAGGACAATTAGGCTTAAAAGATACTAATGTGAAAAATATTCCTACTTTGAACCATATGTTAAGCAATATTATCTACATTGCTTGTGGAGATAATCACTCTCTCGTCATAAGAAAACAACCGTGCTGATAATTTTTATTCTTCGTTTTTAAGGTTAACACTAACCTTAAATTAAATTTTAATAAATACCAAGAGATTGACAGATTTGCGCTACTAAGGTATTAATCCAACTAGTATCTTTAAACATGCCTATATAAAGATATTCTCCAGTCGCGCACTTTGCTCTACAATTTTTAACAGTTAATTGTTCAGCTTTATTATTTCTAGCTATGAGACTAATTATTTCTGCTTCAGGTTTTTTTGCAAGATCGTCATTAAATTTACAAATAGCATCATAGAGTTGATGTTCGTTCAACTTATAATTACTGACAATTTTCTCTTGAATTAAATGGCTCTTGAAATCATTAACATTAATAATTGGTCTCTTGGTCTTATTATCTGCAAATGCTTTAGGGAATTTCTTTCCTAGCATTCTAACTGCAACATTAATAACCTCGTTTGGTTCTAAGAAGTTTAAAGGCACAGGAACCGATTTGTTAATATCTTGAAATTCTTTTCTTATTTCCGCATCAGAAGAAACATCCAAAATATCCACTCTAATATCGAAAGGAGGATATTCCTCATTATCTATTAAAGCTTTCATTGCCACGAAACGGTGTTGGCCGTCTATTAACCATAGAATTTTTGAAGGAGCTCTACAAATTAATAACGATCCTCTAAAAGAAAAATATTTATTTAACTTGTAAGTTTCTTTTTGAAAATCAACAAGATCTTTAATTCTTGTTCCATCAAGGCTTCGTTGTCCGTCCCAAATCAATATTGACATAGAATCTAATTTTTCAGATGAGATAACATAGGATGTTTGATTACCAATTGTACATAGTAATCTTCCAAATTCTTCCTTCGAATTAAACACATCCATTTCTATTTTATTTTAAAGTTATTTTAACTTTAAATCGTTTTTTGTTCTTATTTTCTTTATTCCTTTTATTATTATTTGTGTTTGTTGTTGAAGACCGGCTTCATGACATGGAGAACTGTATCTTCGCGAATTTTACATAATTTAGAGTCACAATCGTCTTGGCCATAGGTTATATAATAATATGCTACCTCACCTTCATAAATTCTTGTTAAACCAGAGACAAATTGGATTCTCTTTAAGTGTTCGCCATCTTTTCCGAAGATGAACTCGTCGGTGACGTACTTAACCCTGAAGGGAGGTATACACTCGAAAGCATAGAAGTAAGTTAAGTAACGATGACTTTGGTTTTCTCTGACGTGAATAATACCAACAAATAGTTCCTCTTCTTCATATTTGAATTCTTCTTCTCCACTAAATTTATTATTAGAAACTGGCCTCACTCTTCTATTCCATTTCTTAGCATAAATGATTTGGCTTCCACCTCGATAGTCCTCTCTGATTTGCCCATTATGAGTCTCAGCAACTTTAATTAGTTCATTTTTAGAATCATCGTGTTCATCAATATGGCATTTTAGAATGATATGAGGATTAACGGAATAGACCAGGTATAACTCATTCTGATAGGTGAAAGGCATCCAATTCTTCTGGTCTCGTCCTTTGTCTTTTTTAGTAGAAAATCTTAATCGAAAAAATCTATCTGGTTCTATTTCATTAACGAGAGTTCTATTATTAGAAAACGCCGGCTTGGTAGTTTTTAATTTTTTATTGTGACCATCTTTTCGATAATCTAATTCATTAATATCAAAACACATTAAATACATTTCCGTTTTGCAGCCTTCACCGCTTTTAGAACTAGAAGTAATCCATAATCGTTTCTTATGAATAAACGCTCTTGCATCTTCGCAACCCTTTTCACAGCCAGCAATTGAAATATCGGGATGAGTTATTTTTAGGATTTCATTTTCAGGAGTAATAATAAAGGTATGAGACTCAATTGTATCTCTCTCGTTTTCATTCCATCTTTTTAGAAAAATATTCTTACAATTAGTGAAATTCCCCATTCTAAAAACATAGTATGGCTTATTTTTGTTATGTTCGAATTGTTTAAAACTTTCGTTACTCTCGATAGTAAAAACTGATGGATTATAGGTTCTAAACTCCTTTAATGATTTTAAAGGATACAATTCCTGAATTTGGAGAAGATCTTCTATTTGGATGTTCTTAGTATCAAAAACTTCTTCAACGTTTGACGTTTCATTTAATCTTTTCCTATAGATGATAAGTACAATCAAGACTATTATAATAACAACTATCGTGAAAATGATAAGAGATCGCTTTTGAAAAGGTGTCATGATCTTTACTTGAAATCCCATATCATTTTAATCTTCAAAACTTTTTATTTATTTAATTTATAAATTAAATAAATAATTTGTGAATAGTGATTTTTAAGGTTTAGGTCTAAATTTCTTGTCGTAAACAGCACGGTCACTAGCTTCCTTTATCACTCTATTGACACTAGCATCGCTAGCATCGACTGTTCCTTGAAGAGTACTTTGATTCTTCTTTGCTGCATAGGCATAGGAGGAAGATTGGAGACCAGGATATTGTTCAGGATAGATTTCCCCATTTTTGTTATAGTCGTTATTAAATTGTTTTTCATTCTTAACTGGAGTTTTTCTAGTTTGAATGGCGTGATAAATAGAAGATGGATTTGAAGCTATATATTGTTCAATAATCAGTTCTGTATCTCTCTTAGCTATAGTTATAATAGGATCTTCTCCACCTTCGTCTTTTTGTGATGCTGACACTGGAAAGAGTGGACTTTCATTTCCATAGATTTTATCTAATATACCACCTTGTTGAAAATTAGAAATTAAAATGTCATTACTATGAGTTATTAACTTTACTTTATTCAGGACAGTAGAAACCAGTTCTGATGACGTCATCCCTTCTCTTTTGCTTTCTAGGTTGGCATTAGAAACCAAATTGGAAATATTTTCCTTTGGAGATCCTATTACAGAAGCGATAGCATTACTAATGCTTAAGGTTAAGCTCGCTCGATCTCTTGAGGTTAATTCTCTATGAGCTGCCATTTGTAAAGTTGGATCTCTTAACACATCATTAAGAGGGACTTTTCTTGCACCATCGTGAGTCATAATTAATACATTAACTTCAAAATCTCCATCGTGTTTGTTATTATTTAAATTTTTGACATCGAATATTCCGACATCACTCCATCGTGTTTCTTTATCTAGAGCGTGAGTAATTAGACTCTCAACACTCCATCGATTGGCCAGAAATAAATCGCCTGTTCTAATTTTGGTTGACATCTCTTTTAATTTATTTTTATTATGGTTTAAATTTAATTTATTGTTTTATGATAAGTTTTTTGTTTTATAAAGAAGTTATTTGTTTTGTAGGGAAGTTTTATTCTTTGGTATTATTGTTGTGTTGTCGAATGAATTCTACCAAAATTATGATTAAGTTATCTGGAAAGTTTCTTAGATCAAACGTTGCTAATTTGTTAGGAAGATCATAATGACCGTCGTAGGGGATATTTGTCTTTCTACCCATAACCTTAACAGCAACAGGATTGGCAATGCTATAATCTCTAATAATCTCCATAACGGTCTTCATCAGTCTCTGATTTAATAATTCAAGATCAGCTGCTAGTTTTACTAAATCTATGTCTATTCCTATCTTCTTTTGTCCGTTTGTTCCATTTTGTAAAACAATCTTATCGTAATATTGTTTTAAGAGTCTTATTAGATGACTAAGAATTGTTGATTGGCCAGTGTGAACAATGGTTTCATCTAGAAAGACATGTTTAATATGTTGCTGATTATTTATGTTAGGTTGATTATTATTGTTATTCACATTTTGGTTATTATGAATTTGGACATTGTTTGAAGGAATTTGCATTGAATTAACCTTTATAGTCGTATTTAAAGCATGAAGACTAGATTGGACAATATCGCTGGTTGAGTATTCTGTTCTTTGATATTGTTGTACATGAGTGTGTTGAATATTAGCGTATTGGACTTGTGTAGGTTGGATATTATTATATTGCTGTTGGACTTGTATGGGTTGAATTTGTACTATCATCGGGACAATTTGAGCCATTCCATAATTTCCTGCCATCTTTTTATTTTTACATTTCAAAAAATGTAAAAAGCCGTTTTATTTTTGTTTTTGGGAGTTTCAATTTCTATTTTTGAGTTTTTTGAATTTCTAATTGAGTTTCTATTGGTCATAGTTGGCTGGCATGAATCTCTTAGGTGGAGTGCTAGCTGACTTGTTTGGAGATTGACTAGAAGACTGAGGAGTTCGGTTGGGCGATGGTTGAGAAGATTGCTGGGAAGATGATCGAACGTTGTATTGTTGAGAGCGAACATCTCCCGTGTCTATTGGCTGCTGCATCTCGGCTGTTCCCATTCCTCTAACATTAACCGCTTGCCTAGTATATTGTCTTTGCTGGGGCTCTTGGTAAACGGTTCTTTGAGATTGTTGCTCCTGTTGCCGGCCATTTCGAGAGTTAAAAGTTTGCTCGAGTGACTTGTTAAAAGCAGCAACTTCACGATCGCTAGTTTGAATATCCGGAGCATCCTTGATAATTTCAAATTGTCTCTTGATGTCACTGCTGGTCATTGGAGGAATTCTTCCTTGCTGAACCGCTTCGCGATAACTCTTGAAAGGAGGAGTATTAAGAGTCTCTTCTACCCAACTTTTAACTGATTGCCAGTTACTTCTATCTCCCATGTAACGAATACCGTTAGTTAAATCATTTGGAACGCGCATTTCTAAATAAGGAGCAGAAGTAACACGTTGTTCATATACTTTGGGAACTTCAAGAAAATCTACTACTTCGGTACCAGCAGCATTTTTTACTGTTCCGAACTTAAAAAGAGCAAACTCTACACCATCTTTATCAACGAGTTCTCTATCGCTTGCTAAAGAAGCCCACGGACCATCTGGATTAGGCTCATCTGTTCCTTGTTGATGACCGAAAAAATTGTTGCAAGGAGGACAACCATTGAGCTTGAAGAAAGAAAAGACTGCGTAACGTGGTGAATCGTTTCCTCGCATTTCTGAAGTAGTTTTAATTTACTTTAGTAATGATTTAGTTTCTTTTCAGAAAAACTTACTTCTCTTTTTTAAAACAATCTTTGTTTTAAATTATATTTATTTGTTTTAAATTATTTTCCATATTTTTATTTTGATTTCAATCAACCGCGTCAGTTGGATTTTTAGTTCTTTGTCGCTCTCTTTCCTCATCAGTTATATCAATTACAACATCTGTTTGATCTAAAGCTTCTTGAATTCCTTCCTCTTCTTCGGGGATTATTTCTACTCTACTCTGACTAGATTTTTTGTTATTATTTCCCGTTTTATTATTATCGTTTCTAACATGGTCGTTTTCATCATAATTATAAAAACCATCACCCATTGTAGGCTCAGTTAAGAAACCTCCTTCCAACGGATTTAAACCTAGCCGATTTAGTCCTTCTAAAATAATATTTATTCCTAGAATGGTAGTATTAGCTTTTTCTTCTCCGATCGCCTCAACGACCGACTTTGCCAGAGATTTAAACTGATTAGGTAAGCTATCGTAAAACTTTTGGCTATAATTTTCTTTAATATTAACAGTTCTTCCATTATCGTCTCTTTCAGTATTTCTTTTACTATTGGCTCTCGATCGTGGACTGGTGCTAACAAATTCATTCTTAGGTCTAACCTTAATATGAGAAGTAGGATCATATTCGTCTTTGAGTTTATCTATTTCATCTTGAATGATAACTCTCGCAAAAACCTTAAGTCTTTCCAATCTGATTGCTGGCAACATTGTCAACAATTCTGCAATCGAGTTCATTCTAACTTCATTAATTATCTTGTTAGAGGTCATAGCAGCTTGGCACAAAATATCAACCGGTTGCGACATTAAACATTTTACTAATAACCCATCAGGAAAATTTCTGATTGGGGTGTTATTTCTAGCAATTTTCTCATATATATTTTTATGAAGATCCTGCTTACCTTCTTTCTGCTTTTTACTATTATTGTTTAGGCTGTTTTTCCTTTTAGCTCGTCTTTCTCTTTTGTGGAGAGCCCTAATAAAAAGTTTACCATCTTCTATTCCATTTAGAAACATTTGAAGTTTTCCTGCATAAGCACAATTGGTATCGAGAACACTAACATCGTCGCCTACAAAAACTTCTAAGATATCACAAGCTTTAGAGGCGTGTTTTGTTATCACTCGCTGCATTTCTTCGATTTGAATCATAATAGTTCCAGTAGTATAAGCAACGAATGAACTCTCATCATTATTAGATTCTCCATAAACAACTAGACCTAAAACTTTATCAATCCCATTATCTAAATAATCAACCGGAAATGGATTGCATAGTGCACCGTCGATGATCTTCATTCCTTCGAATTCGATTGGAGGAAAAACAAATGGAATATTGGAACTCATTAATGATCCTTCCGTTGCTAACAGAGTTGGATGAGATTTATAATCGATTTTATGACCAGTCTTAGTCCTTCGATCACAAATTGAAAATGCAATGTAAATTCCTTCATTATGGAGATCTAACAGGGTTGGAAGAGTCTTTCTTTTATCTAGTACTAAATTCTCTAATTCATCCCTTAAAGATTGATTTGACATTATTCCGAAATTGGTTTTAAATTCATTGATATCTACATCCCCAAGACCATTAAATAATTTAACATTAATGGCTCTTCTAGCCATTTCAATTGGTTTCCAACCAACTGCTAATAATAAACAAATCACCGATCCAACCGAACAACCAGCATATCTTCTTACCTTCGATAAATAACCATTCAATTCTAGGGGAACTAGAGCCCCTACAAAGGATAAACCCTTATAGCCCCCAGAACTGATAGCCAATCCATTATAAGATTTTGTTTTAGTGCCAGTATTCATATATTATTTTTTATTTTTATGTTAACTTCTTAAATGATTATTTCTGATAAAAACTGAAATTACATCTTTTTAATTTATAATAAATTAAAATGTACCAAGAAAGACTAGTATGGAAATCTCTCGCTCCTTATGGATTTTCAAATTATGAGGTATCGGAAACAGGATTGTTAAAAAATATAACTAGTGGATATATAACTAAAGGTTCCATTAAAAAGAGAAATGGACGATATAGTTCTACGTTATCAGATGATAAAGGTGTTTTTCACAGCCTTAACACTAATAAACTAATTTGTCTAGGATTTCATGGTTTTCCTCCAACCCCACAACATACTTGCGACCATATCGACAGAAATAAAATAAATAATAATGCATCAAACTTAAGATGGGCAACAAAAACTGAACAACAAGAAAATAGAAATAAATGGAAAAAGTGTAACACCGGAAAAGCGATAACTCAAATATGTTCTGATGGTTTTGAAATATTTACATGGTTAATGCCATCTTTTGCGGCAGAAACATATAAATTTGATTATGGAGATATGATAAAAGCATGTAAATCGGGAGAACTATATCAAGGATTTTATTGGAAATATGCAAGAGATCCTTTACCAGGTGAATTATGGATGCAAGTGTTATCTGAAGATTTTAATTATAAAGTTTGGGGATCTAATAAAGGGAGAATCTTCACTGATAGTTTAAACGGTAGATTGACTTATGGAACAATTTCAAATAAATGTCGACATGTATCCATCAAACATAAAGATGGTATTTATCATTCATACCTAGTTCATCGTTTAATTATGTGGGGATTTCATGGTCCAGATCCTAGAGAAGTTAATCATAAGAATGGAAATAGCATGATAAATTTACTAGAAAATTTAGAATACATGACCGGTAAAGAAAATAGTGAACATGCTTTGGAAATTGGTTTAGTAGTTCGACCTTTAAATAATCATACCAGTAAAAGATATGTTCAAATGGATATGAACAATCTTTACATAAATGAGTTTCCAAGTGCGCATGAAGCAGAAAGACAGACTGGTATAGATAATAGAAGAGTAAGCGAAGTAGCTAATGGTAGAAAGAAGAGCCATAAACAATTTAAATGGGCTCACAAAGACAATTATCGTCATATTGGCTATTCTCCCTTATATAAAGGGCAGCAACAAATGGAATATAGTGTTGCAGAAATTAAACAAAAAGAGATGGAACAATACATGGCAGAAACAAAAATACAACAAATTGAACCCTATTCTGTTGAAACTCTTGAAATGTTTAAGACACTTCTAGGATGATGATCTTAAGTATTGAATTAAATTTAATTCAATATAACCACCAGAACTAATAGCCAATCCATGATACGATTTGTCATTACTCATTTATCTCTAATTTTTATTTTATTATATCAAAACTAATTTTATTTAGCTGATTAGGTTCTTAAATCATTAAAAAACATTGAAAACGAAAAGTAAAATTTTGATTGTAGAATAACTCAAAATGATTTAGTTGAAAACAAGAGGATGGAGGAAGAAATTCTAGCGAAACCACAGTCTCTTCCAGAATATCGAAATGCTTTATTTAAGGAAGGGCATGTCTTTAGTGTTCCATTATTTGAACAAAAGACTTTAACCTATCACGGCTACAATGATAAAACTCCAATTGTTATAACCACAACCTATTCTGATTTGAAAGCTTATGTAACAGTCAAATTACCAATCTAGCTGAACGAGATACCAGGAAAATCGAGTCTTTACCTTTCATCGGACAGACAAATTACAGATGATAATACCAAACATTGTTTACATTCAATAATTGATATTCCAATAGATCAAAGCTTAGATTACACGGCTGTTTATCATCTTGAAGGAGTTGGCTACCCTTGTCTTTTTATAGGACTTCTCAACATTGGACGTGATACTCAATAGATTAGTAAACTTAAGTAATTAAAATTACTTAAGTTTTTGCTGTTTTATTTTACATTATTTAAACCGTTTACTTCTTTGTCAACTTGTTAATTCCTGAGCGATTTCTGTCGGTAATTTGAAGAATGGCCAAAAAGGCTTGAAGCCAAGCATTAAAACCTTCTCTCCCAATACGTTGTCTCGAAACACCAGTTCCAGTGAAAATTAAATTATGAGCAAAAGCAGTATTTGGCATCATAGAACCTCCAGGAGTATATGATAAAGGCCATAAGTTTTGATCAACCAGCAAAGAAAGATTACTAACAACAAAGTCATAAATAGCTGGTCTAAAATTTTCAATCTGAGAACCTTGGTCAGTAATTACAGAAAATGGATTTTCTGCGCGTTGCCCGCTAATCCATCTAGCATGTGATAAATCTTGTAAAACACGCTTAGAAACTCTATCAGGCAGTTGCAGTCCGGGAAATTGAGCTCGTAGCTCTTGAGAAAGATTTTTTCTCACTACATGTCTACCCGTTGGATCGGCAAGTACATAAATTTGATTTTGAAGGATTTGAGCAGCCAATTCCAACAGAGCAGCAGTACTAAATCCATGATACTTAGAATATTGAATATAAACTCGTTGAGGATCTTGATCAGCGGAGTATTCGATACCAGCATCCTGCAAAAGTTGTCTAAAAAGATATTTGGTTACTATTTGACCATTTGGAAGTTCCAATGAACGATTGCAATAACCATGAATAGTAGAAGATAATTGACAAACGTTGATTAAATCTCTCCCAGCTATTTCTCCTTTTCTAACCAAAGAAACAAATACATCATAAGGAACTGTTTCTAAAAAGTTAGCCTTTTCACCTGCTTCTTGGGAAGGCTCTAGTTTTTCTGGAATTTCGTTTTGATCTATTTCTTCTTGATCTATTTCTTCTTGGATTTGATCTATAGTTTCTACTGGAACCCCACTTGCCTGAATTTGTGCTAGTACCTGATTTTGCTCATCTTCAGAAGCATTTAAAAATCTCTCGGAAGTTAAAATTTGTCTAACTAATTCTGCTTGGTTGTCCATTTTTAGATAATTTTATTTAAAAGTTTATTTTTCTGTTTATTTTATTTTCTGGTTATAAGTTTTTATCATCAATTTCTTATTTATAGTATTCTCTTCAGTTGTAAATATTAGTTCTTAGACTGAAGGACACATTGGGATTTTAAGATTTTTCTTTTTAATTTGGGCTTGAATATCCGATTTAATTTTTATTTGAACGATTTTCTTGGTGTTAGTAACAGAACTATAAGTTGCATTTATTCCATGTTCTTCGTCTAACTCTAAATTTAAAAACTCTACATATAACGTCCTCTCACGATATGAATATTCGCTTATAACTCTATATCTATTCCAAAAGATCAATTTAATCTTTGTGGTGTCTAATTGAAGGTTTTCGACAGCTGACAGAATTTTAATGTTATAAACGCCAATAAATTTAAAATGAAATAGCAGTATGGGTTTATTTAGTTCAATGTCAAAGATATAAGTAGCAATTGATGGATCAAGCCTAAATTTATCGATTTTATTCTTTACTTGATCATCAACTACTTCATTCTGCTTAAATTCGGTTTTCTTTATCTGATTGTTTTCTGCGTCGTTGTTCTTTATTTTTTCATTATTTATTTCTTCTTGTTGTTTAGTAGGTTGGGTGTTCCATTGTAGTTCGTTACCTTCATCATAATAATATTCATCAGTATAAGCATCGGTTTTGCCATCGATTTCTTTAGGAGGATTAGATTCCCATTTTTTCTTTATTTCCTGAATTCTAGATATTTTGTCTAATTTAGAACTAGAAATTTGATTTAAATCGAAAATATCATTAATCCTAACGCCTCTTATTGTTACTATTGCTTTTTGATTTGAATTTATAAATGAATCTCTATCTTTAATTTCAGGAAAAGGCATCTCACATGCTTTGCAGTCTTTTCCATACATTACATCAAGTAGTGTTAATAAGCACGATATCATTAAATAAATCAATACAGCATCTACTAATACTTCCTTTAATAGTCCTATTAACATTTTCATCTTTGGTTTTATTAACGGTTTCATATCTTTATTTTAGAAATTAAATAAAACAGTTTTGGAAATAGCTTTAAGATATCAACCCTAAAGTTGATATTTAGCTTTTTATCTATTTGTCTTTTGAGCTTTTTTAAAAAGAGGAAAAGATCACTCGACAGGTTCCTCTTCGTGGAAACGATTGCCAGGGTCCTCCAAGCCCTTGATGAGGTCTTCAACCAAGGCCTCGTCTATATCAACCCCTCGAAGCCTTGCAATGGTTTTGGCGATCACTCGAGACCCAAAGGCTGGGAGGTTGTCGCGGTAGAACTTCAGATAGAGATCTTCTTGTTGGGTGTGGAAATCACGTTGGAGCTTCTTCAAGGTCCAGGTCTCTGTTTCAAGCTCTTTGGCGGTGTGGAAGAACTCTCCGGGATTGACGACGAAGAGGTCGCGCTCTCCAAGATGTATCTCATAGTTGCCCACGAAGATCGCGGCAACGTTCTTGAGACTGTTAGTCTTAGCCATCGCAGTGAAAAGGCGTTGCTCGAGTTGTTCTTGTTGGTGGTCCATGGTGAAAAGAGCTAAGCTGGTTCTTATAACCTGTTTTGTTTTTACTTTCAAAAACTTTTATTTTCGTTTTTGGTTAAACTGGTAGGACCTTCACTCGGAATTTATAAAAATTTTTTATAAATATTTGCTATCAGTTGTATTAGTTAGTGGGTTTAGGTTTTTTCCTCTTAAGTCTAACGCTAGGACCGCCAGCTTCTCCTCTCTTGGGTTTATCTCCCTCATCTGAACTTCCGCCAAACATGCTCATAAGCGACTTAATCATACCAAAGATTCCACCTCCTTCTTCTCCACCTCCTCCTTTTTCTCCGTCACCAGCATCTAGCCCTTTAGCCCCATCGGCATCAGCATAAGTAAAATCATCTCCTCCAATTAGAGAAGAGTAAATATTGTAGAACTCTTTCGAATAGTCATGACCAGTCTTCTTGAAGACAAATTTTGCAATGACAAAAATTGCAGCATTGACACACATGAAAAATGGTAACCTTACTAGAACCGGTAAATCGACTCCAATACCAGTCCAATCGCTTTCTCCCATTTCTCTCAGCAACCTATTATAAACATTAATGGAATGCATTTGGTTAACAGTGAAACCGGCCATGTCTAATCCAAATTTCTTTCCAATGAATTGCATTGCAATAAATCCTCCAATCAAGAAAACCTTAAAATTTCTAGTTTTAACCTTAAGTTTAATCTTAGACATCACGTGTTCATATAGTCTTACCATTTTAGCTAACTTCATTTGTTTTGTGATTCTTGGCAGAGCGATATTAGGATAACCTTCTTTCACGCAACGAAATCGATACATCATTTCATCTTTCTTTTCGTCGATGGTCAATTTTTCTTCGTCTTCTTCGCTTTCATAATAAGGATTTAAAGCAGTATTAACATTAATTTCGTTTCCTGGATCTAATTCTTCGCCTATTCCAAGAGGATCATAAGCATAATCATCACCATCCATCTTAAATGGCGCATCAAACTCTTCTCCCGGTTTCCTCTTCCTCCTAGCATAAGGTAGCTTCACATCTTTCTCATCCTCACCGTTTCCTTCTTCTTTATCTTCATCTTCTTCCTCATTCTCTTCTATTGGTTGTTGTTTCTTTTTAGGATTTTTTGTTCTTTTAGTCACAGTGATAACCTCTTCATCGCTCTCGCTTAGTTCACTCTTTCCCTTATCGCTTTTTCCTCTCTTGTCGGATTTTTTGAGAGCCCTTTTGTCTGACTTCTTAACAACCTTCTTCTTTGCCTTTCGGTCGTCCTCAACATAAACTTTATGATTAGGAGGCTCTCTGACCGGATCTACCAATACCGGTTCCATATTTGCTAAAATAGGAGCTGTTGTAGAAAGGGGAGGAGTAGGTGTCGACGCTAAAATAGTTGTACCTGGAAGAATACTATCCATGGTCATTGTAACCTTAGGCCTTTGAATATTAGTTTCAATCGTTTCCACCACATCACTCAATTTAATATCAACCTTCTTTTCAAGTGGAGGCTTTACTGGTTCGACCTTATTTATTTCTGGCTTCTCCGCTTCTACTTTCTTCACCTCGACCTTCTTTACTTCTACTTTCTTAATTTCTTGCTCTTTAACAGGTTCATCGAGGGCTGACTCGTCCATCGTTTTAACTTCAGGTTCGTCATCAGAAATTACTTCTCTAGTGTTCTTCTTCTGAACTCTAACATTTTCTTTCTCCTTCTTTTCTTTCTTTTTAGATTTGGTGGTTGTTGTCTTATGTTTACGTAGAGGAGATCTTCTCTTTGAACTCCTAATTCGTTCTCTTCGTTGAGATACTAATTTTTCAATAACTTCTCCTACAGCATTGGGTCTTGTTAAGCTGCTCAAGACTTTACTGCTCAATTCCATTCCTGCATCTTGGGCTTCTTGAACGGACTTCTTTTTGCTTTCATCTAAGGCGATTTTAATAGCATCACGCAAGTGATCATCGTCTTCAGGATAGAATTCTTCATCCTTATACTTTTCACTTAACTTCTTTTCAAAAGCTTCTTTTCTCGATCTAATTTTAGTTCTTGATGATACTTCTGATTTAGATTCGTCATCTTCTCCACTTTCATCACCACTATCGGTATTTCCACTGTACTTTTTATTTGTTTTAGTATCTCTATCACTATATTCTTCATCACGTTTAGGTTTGGATGGTTGTTTTGGCCTTTGATTTAAACTGCTGGAACTACTATCATCTAATCTAGTATATTCTCCACTAGATAAAGCTTCACCACCAATTCTTATTCCAATATCTTTTTTGTGACGATGAGGAGATTTTGGTCTAATCTTTTCTGTTGGGCTAGTCGCTTGAACACCGCTCCTACTTTTAGTTCTACTTTTAGTTCTATCATTGGTAGTTGATTTGTCATTTCGTTTAGTACTTCTATGATCAAACACATCACTTCTGTCAGGTTCGTTTCTATCATTAACACTTCTCTTATCATTAACGCTTCTCCTATTACTTATTCTTTCTTCTGCCTCTCTTCCATCACGTCCTCTTCTTTTTTGATCTTGGTGTTTTCTAGGAGATTTCGATGATTTCACTCCACTATTAACAGGAGATCTACTATTTTCGTGTCTTCTTTCAGCTGGGGGACTTTCGGGTATATTTCTTTCCTCTTCCTTTTCTCGTATAGATTGTTCTCTTATTTGTTTTTCTATTCTTTCTTTTTCCCTTCTCTCTTTTCTCATTTTATCCTCCTCCATAATTTCAGTGAGAGGTCTAGGATTACTTTTAACTTGTTTTTCTCCAATAGCATTGACCTTGAGTTCTCTTCTACCACTCGATAAATCATCAGCTTTCTTAATAATAATGGGTGTAAAATCATCCTCTTCCATGATTATTCTTTTTGGGCTCTCATCCTTCTTAACTTCTTCCTGCTTTTCTGTTGCCTCTTTCTTTTCTGTTACGATTTGTAATGGCGGCGATTCTAGTTGGATCTTTACTTCTTCAGTATGAGAAACTATAATGGGTATAAGAGTATCATTACTGGTTTTTAATAGAGTTCTATTATTATTATTGTTAATGATATTAGATTGTTCATTATCAATCTTAATTGGAGTAAAAGTTCTAAGGAGTTCTTTTACCTCTCCGTTTTCATTATTTTTTCTATGATTGCTCGTTGCTTGATTATTAGATAGTTTTTCAGTTTCTCTATTAGTTACTGGAGATTGTTTAGTAGAAGATCCATTTCTTCTACCCGATGATAATTGGATAGAATGTTTTATTGGAGGAGAAGAAGGAGGTGTTATATTAGTATCATCAGGAACGAATTTGGATACCTTTGATCTTGAGTATAAGTTGTTTAAATCTGATTCGGAGATATTGTTGATGGTTACCGTTGCCATCGTTTTTATTTATTAATTTCCCTATATTTAAAATAAAACGAAAATCGAATCAAATTGATTTTTATTTTTAGGACTTTGTTCTTAAGACGTCCAAAATCTCTCTTAACCAAGTTTAAACCTAAACAATTATTTCCTAATTTCTTAATTTTCTTAAATCATGATTTAGTGACCAATTTGTAAAAATCGCTAGATTAACTATTAAATGGGTACCAGGTTGATGATTGAAAAGACCTTTTAATCTTTTGAAATCGACGGTAGGTCATTGAGATAAAATATATAAAATAAGTTAAACTCGTTAGAATGGTTTGTAATAAAAATGATTTCTAAAAGTTTAGAAATTAAAAATTAAAAGAGTTTCGGAATGGATAGAAACGTGAATAACGCGATAGAGAAATACTTGGATCTTCCATTGTTTCTACAACTCGTACAACAAAATGATGGATACGCGTTCGTCTATAGGCTTGGCGAACAGCAAAAGCTAATTACTAGACAAGGTCTGTTGAATCGGGCTCAACCCAACGCTTTCCCTCCTCTGATTCAAAGAGAAAAAGGAAACGAAAACTTTGTAAGATTCTTAACACTATGGATAGATCAAACAAGGAATTCCATTCGCTGGGTCAGCGTGGTTTTTAACAAAAATGAAGATTTCGACACCATTAACTGGAAAGCTGAGGAAAATAAGATCGGAGCGGATCTCCTGATGAATGCGATTATGGCGTGGGTAAATTTCATCAGATACGATGGTTATCGAGTGATGTTTCCTTCCGATGAACAACTCGCGACTCAACTCTTTTCTGGTTTTCCGACTCCTCCTCAATCGTCAAGCAGACAGGTCATGACCACCGCCCCCAATGGAAAATCTTACTACGATTTTGTTCAAGAGTCTAACAAAGAAGAGATCGATCAATGGCTCGATCAGTTGGACAAGGCCTATTATGGAGGAGAAGCTTTATTGTCTGATGAAATCTATGATAATTTAGTTGTGATTTACGAGGGTCGATTTAGCAAAAGATTGAAGATTAGAATCGAACCGAGTCACGGCGCCGTTCCTTATCCAATTGCGATGGCCAGTCTAGACAAGGTTAAAGAAGAAAAAGAATTGAGAAAGTTTACCGCTGAGAATCCTGGTCCCTACGTTGTGATGAAGAAAGTTGATGGAAACTCGGCATTGTATAGTTCTGGTAAGCTATATTATGGAGGAAATGCCAGCCAAGGAAACGATATTAGCTTTATGTTGCAGTATTTGAATCTGCCAAAAATCCCGGAAGGCGTATATATTAAGGGGGAGCTAGTAATTGATCGAGCAGTTTATGAGCCTTACAAAAGAGAGTATAAGACAAATTTGTCAATGGTGGCAGGTTTGTTGAACAGTCGCAGCGCTGATCCTCAGAAGTTAAAACTGTTTAGATTCATTGCCTACGACATGACAGGAAGTATGACGATGTCACAAAACTTGGCAGCTCTTCATCAGCATGGCTTCACTATTCCTGCTTGCACAGTGGTTCAAGCATTGACGATCGAATGGCTCTCTCAGGTCTTCAAACATTGGAAAGCTGAGTCTGAATACAACATTGATGGGTTGGTGATTTGTGCCGATCGCCCAATCAGCATGGAAACCAGACAAATCAGAGATAATCCCAAGTATGCATGCGCTTTCAAGGAGTATGGCGAGACAGCTGTCGCCACTGTCGTTACAGTTCTTTGGGAAGCATCCAAGCATGGTTTTATTAAGCCAGTAGTGGAAATCCAACCAGTAACAATCAACAATTTTACCATTAGCAGGTTAACGGCTTTCAATGCTGGTTGGGTAGCTGTCAATAATGTTGGTCCCGGAACTCAACTTCTAATTACTCATAACACTATTCCTCACGTTCTTAAGGTTATTCAAGGAACTGGTGCGATGCTTCCACTAAATCCCGAAACATGGGCCTGGAACGAGACTCAAGTCGATATTGTTCTTCTTCAAGAAAACGATGAAATGAGAATCGCTAGAATTTACGAGTTTTTCAAGCAAATCGGAGCGAAGTTTGTGGGGGAGACAACATTGGCTAAGTTCTATTATGCTGGTTTCACTACTGTCAAGAGCATTCTTGAAGCTGGCCGGGAAGGTTTGTTGAGGCCGGGAATTCCTGGAATCGGTGAAGGAATCGTTGATCGGATGCTCGAAAACACTAACAACGCATTGATAGAAGTAACTCTAACGAGGCTGATGTCTGCGAGTTGTGAATTTGGAACAGGCTTTGGAATTAGAAAGCTGGCTCTCATTACCGATAATTTCCCTGACGTCCTGGTCAGAGATCCAACACTGGCCGAGATCGTTGCGATTCAAGGCTTCGCAGAAAAGACCGCCAAAAGGTTTTTGGAAGGACTTCCTAGGTTCAAGGCCTGGCTAATGAGTAATCCAGTCCTTATCTACTATCTACAAAATGCTCAAGTTCTACTGCAACAGAAACAACAAGCCGCTCAAGCTGCCCAAATCGAATATCAACAGAGACTAGCTCAACAACAAGCTCCAGCAGCCAAAGTAGCTGTCAATGTACAGAGAGGAGGAAACGTAGAAGATGTAAATGGAAAAACTATTGTATTTACTGGTTTTAGAGATCAAGCTCTCAAGAGTCAAATCGAAAACCTCGGAGGAAAGGTGACCGATAGCGTATCAAACAAGACCGCCTGCGTGGTGGTTGGAGGAGCAAAAGGGATTGGATCAGGCAAAGAGAAAGAAGCGATCAAGCGAGGAATTCCTGTGATCTCAGTCGAAGAGCTCCGCGCTAAGTATGGCCTAAACTAATCTCTATATAAATAAAAAACAAATGAAAGTAAGGATAAAAAACAAATGAAAGTAAGGATAAAAAACAAAAGGAAGAAATAAACAAAATATGACATTGGATGTCATATTATCAAATTAAAAATCGAAAAAAAAACAAA
>Ga0302320_10008484_pt1 | contig 22330 bp, 19 predicted proteins | sample Bog_T0_3_FD_202130 | JGI IMG/M metagenome (GOLD analysis project Ga0302320, IMG submission 202130) | Peat permafrost microbial communities from Stordalen Mire near Abisko, Sweden - Bog_T0_3 | ecosystem: Environmental > Terrestrial > Soil > Wetlands > Peat | place: Sweden: Abisko, Stordalen Mire...
CACTCCCACAGACGCTCTGCAACAGTAACGGCGGCGTACCTCCTCTCGCAGAGACGCTCTGCAAGAGGTACGGCGCCGTCGCTCCTCTCGCAGAGACGCTCTGCAAGAGGTACGGCGACGTCACTCCTCTCGCAGGGACGCTCTGCAAGAGGCCCGGCGACGTCGCTCCTCTTGCATCGACGCCCTTCTCGCACCGCGGGGGTGCGTTCGCGTCTTCAGTTGAGCGACGAAGGGCGCTTCTCGAGCTTCGAGAGCTTCTCGAGCTCGCCGCGCGCCATCCGCTCTTCCGCGTCCGTCGGGTGCATCGACAGCGCCCGCGTGAGGTCGCTCTCGGCCGAGTCGCGCGCGCCGAGCTGAGACGCCAGGACGCCGCGCTCGACGAGTGGGCCGGCCGCGAGGGGCAACAGCGACGCGATGCGATCGACGGCGAGGTGCGCGCGCGAGCGCTCGTTGCGCGTCAGATAGATCGCCTTCAGGTTCGTCAGCATCCGCACGAGGATGGAGCGCGGCGACGCCGCCGTCAGGTGCGAGGGGATGTCGGCGGCTTCGCTCGCCTCGGCGCCGAGGACGCGGACGAGCCGCGCGCGGAGCTCTTCGTCCTCGAGAGCGCGGCCGCCGAAGAACGGGTCGATCACGAGCGGCCGGGAGAGCCCCTGGCCGGTGCGCTCGATGCGGACGAGGAAGTGCCCCGGGAAGCCGACGCCGCGCGCGGGGATACCGACGCGACGGGCGACCTCGCAGTAGACGATCGCGAGCGTCAGCGGGATGCCGACCCGCCGCGAGAGGACGTCCGAGAGGAGGCTGTTCTTCGGGTCGTAGTAGTCCGTCTCGTTCCCGCGAAAGCCGGCGCCGCTCGTGCCGAAGAGCACGTCCTTCAGCGCGCGGGCCTGCTCCTCCGCCGAGAACTCCTCGAGGCGGGCGGAGAACAGCGGCGCCGCGAGCCTGTCGAGCTCCGCGAGGACGTGGTTCACGTCGAGGTCCGGGTAGACATCGCGCGACAGCAGCGCCGCGCCGAGGGCGACGTCGAGCGTGTCGTCCTTCTGCCGCGCGACGTCCTCGAAGCGCGTGCGCGTGTGGTCGACCGGTCGGTGCTTCACGAGCGAGGGGGCATCCATCGTAAGGAGTCTAGGCATGCCCCCAAGCCGGCCCGTGCGCAAGCGTGCCCGCGCCTCGGATCTCACGCGAAGCTCTGACGGGAGAGAATTCAGAGGGAGACGGGAAGATCGGAAGGTGAATCAAGGAAAACAGCCCGATCTTTCGATCTTCCTGTTCACTCCTCTTGTCCGGGCGAGGAGGGTGCCCCGGGATCCGGGGCGTGGAACCCGCTTGACGTCGGAACGACAGCCGGAGGACAACCGCGGCCTCATGGCAAAGTCTCGTTCCACGACCGCGGGCCCGTCCGCCGCGTCCCCCGCCCCCTCCGCGTCCACCGTCCGCAAGGAGTTCGAGCGCGCGCGCGACGTCCACCCCGTCGGCATCACCGGCAAGGAGACGCCCACCCAGATCATCGAGCGGATGTTCCCGGCCTACGTCGGCCGTCAGGAGCGCACGGCGTTCAGCCTGATGCGGCGGAGCGTCGACGACGACTGCGCCGTCTTCCTCACACTCTCGGGCGCGATGACCCCGGCCGGCCTCCACCAGTCGTGCCTCATCCCGCTCATCGAGCGCGGCGTCATCGACTGCATCACGACCACCGGCGCGAACCTCTACCACGACGCCCACCGCATCATCGGGCACCGCATCCGCGAGATCGAACCCAACGCCGGCGACCTCCAGTACCGGCTCGCGCGCATCATCCGCATCTACGACCTCGGCTTCTGGGAGGAGACGCTCCTCGAGACCGACAAGCTCTTCTCGGCCATCCTCCAGCTGCCGGACTTCCAGCACCGGATGACCACGGTGGAGCTCCACTACCTCCTCGGCAAGCACATCGCCGGCATCGAGGACGCGCTCGGCATCGAGAGCCCGTCGCTGCTCGCGACCGCGTACCGGAACGGCGTCCCGATCTTCGTCGGGGCGGTGCAGGACGGCTCGATCTTCCTCAACATCGTGAAGCTGAAGCGGCTGCTGGGCGACAAGTTCAAGCTCGAGATCGACGTGAACGACGACGTCTTCGAGATGGGCGCCATCCAGCACCACTGCTTCGGCACGCTGAAGAAGCCGATGGCGGTGTGGATCCTCGGCGGCGGAGTCCCGAAGAACTACACGCTCCAGGGCGAGCCGCTCCTCGACCAGATCCTCGGCGTCCCGACGCACGGCTTCGACATCGATCTGCAGTTCTGCGTCGACCCCGTCGACAACGGCGCGCTCAGCTCTTGCCCGGCCGGCGAAGGCCACACGTGGGGGAAGGTGTCGGCGGAGAGCGTCGCCACCGGCTCCGTCTACGTGCACGCCGACGTCACGGCCGTCTTCCCCTGGCTCACGTACGCCCTGCTCAGCGACCCGCGGGTGCACAGGAAGCCGCGCCGGCTCTACGACGCGCGCGACGCGGCCGTGGCCACGCTCCAGCGCGAGGTCGAGAAGCGCAGGAAGCAGCTCGCGCCGACCCTCACCTTCGGCTTCCCCGACGTCGCGCCGCCGAGCAAGAAGGCCAGCAAGAAGGCGAAGAAGCCCAGCAAGCCGAGAAAGAAGCAGCTCCACTGATCCCCGCCGCCCGTCCCCTTCCCACCATCGAGCAGGCGCGGAGCGCCATCCGCGCACGCAACGCCGAGCTCTGCGCCGTCCTGACGCTCGTCGACCCCCCCGTCTCGGACGCCACGGCGCCCAGCGACGCGCCGCTCGCAGGGCTGCCGTTCGTCCTCAAGGACACGTGGGACACCGAAGGCATCCGGACGACGGGCGGCTCGTACCGGCACCGGACGCGCATCCCGTCCTCGTCGGCGCCCGCCTATCCGGCGCTGCTCCGTGCCGGAGCCGTGCTGCTCGGCAAGTCCAACATCGGCGACATGGCGTTCTCGGCAGAGAGCGACAACTACCTGATCGGCACCACGAAGAACCCTCACGACCCCTCGCGCACGTCGGGCGGAAGCACCGGCGGCGGCGCCGCAGCTGTGGCGTCGGGGATGGCGGCGTTCGAGTGGGGGACCGACTTCGGCGGCTCCATCCGGATCCCGGCGGCGTTCTGCGGCATCGTCGGGCTGAAGCTGTCGGCGGCGACCTGGCCGGTCGAGCAGAGCCACTTCCCGCGGGTCGCCGAGCGGTTCTGGCCGTTCCTGGGGATGGGTCCGCTCGCGCGCGACGTGGCTACCTGTCGCCGCGTCCTCGCCGCGGTGCCTTCGCTCCGGCGCGAGCCGAAGGGCGCAACCCCGCACATCGTCGCGGACCGGGTCGCGCTGTACGCGCCCGGACGCTTCCTGCGCCGCGACTGGCCGACGTTCGCGGCCGACGCCAGGAGCGCTCTGTCGCGCGCCGACGTCCGGGTCGACGAGCAGCACGGTCTCCCCTCCGCCACCGCCGCCGCGCACGCGTTCGACGGCTATCTCTGCGCCCACTTCCGCGACCTCATCGGAAAAGAGGAGATGTCGCTGTTCGACGGGGTCGTCGCGGCCGCGCTCGGCGCCGCGTCGCGCGGGCGACTCGACAAGCGCCTGCATCCGAAGGGCGCCGCCCTGTTCAGCCTCATCGCGCTCGGCCATTACACGATGTTCCGTGACCCGGTCCGTGCGACCGATGCACTGGAAAAGGTACGCGCGGCGTTCCACCGCGTGTGGAATCAGGGAACGCTCATCGTCATGCCGACGTCCACGGTCCCGGCGTCACGCCACGGCCGCACGGCGGGCGATTTCCGGCTCCTGTCCTTCGCGAAGGTCGGCAACCTGACCGACGCCACGGCGCTCGCATTGCCGTTCGGGCGCTTCGAGGACGGCCTCCCGCGCTCGTTGCAGATTCTCGGGCCCCCGGGCTCCGAGGACGCGGTCCTCGACCTCGCCGAGCGCCTCGAGCAGGTCGGCAGCACGTCGCGCGGCGGCTGAGCACGCGCCCGGCGGGCAATTGACCCGGCTGCCGGGTCAAAACGTGAGCGTGCCGATGAGCTGGAACAGCGTCAGCAAGGCGCTCCGGTCAGGCAGCTCGAACGCGATACCGGCGTAGAGCAGCCCCGGCCGCGCCGGCACTTGCACCCACGCGACCCTGGCGGCCATCACCAGCGGGTCGAGGAGCGCGTTCGACAGGAGGGAGACCATGATCCGGTCCTCCTTGCGCAGGATGACGTTGCACGCGAGCCCGGCCCCGGCGAGCCCGAGATTCAGCACCTTCACGCCGACCGGCTCGCTCCCCCCGGGATGCCACAAGGCGCCCTCGAGCTGCACGTACCGACGCTCGTGGGCGCGAAAGTGCATCGTGCGGCGCTCCGCCTGGCTGGCATGCGTGACCACGGCACGGGCAGGCTATCACGCGTCCGTCCCCGTGGAGTCTACACAGCTCATTGGCGTTTCCACTCGCCGGTCGGCTACGATGGCCGCACGATGAGTGAAGAGACGCGGAAAGACGCTCGCGCGAAGATCGTCAGTCTAAACGTTCGTTACAAGAGCGCCACCGTCGACGAGTTCATCGAGAACCACTCGTACGATGTGAGCAAGGGGGGCGTGTTCATCAAGACCGCGACCCCCTTCGCGCCAGGGACGCTCCTCAAATTCGAGATCCGGATCGCCGGGGACGTGTCGGTGATCGGCGGCGTCGGGCGCGTCGTGTGGAAGCGCGACGGGTCGCAGGCGACGGCCGAGATCCCCGCGGGCATGGGGGTGAAGTTCATCAAGCTCGACGATGCGTCGCGCGTGACGATCGAGAAGCTCGTAACGACGAAGGGGAACGCGAAGTCCGCGTTCGATGCCGGGCCCGCAGGAGATCCGGCGATCCCTGCGGCCGCCGGAACGCCCGAGGCGAAGCCCGAAGACGGGCCCTCGGCTGCAGCCGCGCCGCCCGTACCCGCGGTCGCGCCGCCGGTCCCCGCCGCACGCAAGGCTCCCCCCGTCGTTGCCGCGCCGACCCCGTCGCCTGCCGCCCCGCCGGTCGCCCCGACGCCGGCCCCCGCAGACGTCACCCCGGCCCCGGCCGCCAACTTCTTCCCCGCCACCAACAGCAAAGCCGACATGCCGCCGCCGAACGAGCGGACGGTCATGGCGCAGGCGGCGGAGTTCCTCGAAGAGGCGCTCAAGGGCGCCGGCGGCTCGATGGACGAGGTCGGGCAGAACCCGCTGTTCGACACGAAGCCAGCCGCCAAGCCCGCGGACAAGGCTCCCGAGAAGGCTGACGAGATCGCTGCGGACAAAGCGGCGGACACCGCCGGGCCGCTTGCCTCCGAGCTCTCGCCGCCGACACCGCCCGTCGTCGCAAAACCCGTCGACCGTTCTCCGGCTCCCGCGCCCGTCACGGCGCTTGCTTCGGACAAGCCGGCAGCGCTCGCTTCGGCGGCTGCGGCTCCTCCGGCAGCCGAGAAGAAGAGCGGCTGGGTCATGCCCGCGGCCATCGTCGGCCTCGCCATCGCGGGCTTCGTTGGATACACGCTGCTCCAGAGCTCGGAGGCTCCCCCTCCCGCGCCTTCCGAGCCGTCCGCTAGCCCCGTCCGGTCCGCAGCGCCCCCGCCGCCCGTCGTGAGCGCGGCTCCCGTGCCGTCCGCGATGCCGTCAGCCGTGCCGTCGGCCGCGGCGTCTGCCTCTGGCGCTCCGTCAGCTTCGGCCGCGCCATCGGCGTCGGCTGCACCGTCGACGGCGACCTCCGCCGCGCTGCCGACCAAGCCCGCCACCGAGCCGGCTGCCGTGCCCGCCGCTCCCGTCCACACCGCCGCCGCGCCGAAGCCCGAGCCCCAGCCGAAGGCAGAGCCGACCGCCGCCGCTGCGCCGACGCCTCCTCCTGCGCCCGCACCAACTCCTGCCCCGGCGCCTCCGCCCCCCCCGGCGCCCAAGCCGGCGGCACCGACTCCGCCACCCGCGACCACGCCTGCGGCGGCGCCCTCCGCGGCGACTCCGGCGACACCGAAGACGCCGGACGGCTTCTAGCTCCGCGGGCTTCCAGCTCCAGCAGCCTCTCCTCCCCGATCAGATGGGGCAGAGAGAGCGGGAACCTCAATTGTGCCGTGGCATGATCACCCCAAATGGGGTGATCACGTCCTCGAGCCAGCCATGCAATGCTGATTTCTCCACCGGTGTCGTCGACGCGGAGGAGTGAGCGGTAATGGGAGGTACGAAGGACGAAGACGGGTCGAAGACGGGCGACCTCGGGGCGGGCGCGCGTTCACTTCCGTTCGAGGAGGATTTCAGGGCGCTCTTCGAGGAGTCGCTCGACCTCGTGCTCGTACTCACGCCGGACCCGCCACGGTTCACGATGGTCGCGGCGACCAACGCGCGTCTCGCGATGACCCACGTGAGCCGCAAAGGGACGATGGGAAGCTCGGTCTTCGACCTGTTCCCGACCCAGCTGCGTGATGCGACCACGAACACAGCCGCAATCGCGAGCTTGCGCGCGTCGCTGGAGCGCGTGTGTGCGACCCGCGCGCCCGACTCGATGGCCGTCCAGCGCCACGACATCCGCAGGCCCGACGGGCGAATCGAGCCGCGCTACTGGAGCACCACCAACACCCCCGTGCTCTCGGCGTCGAACGAGGTCCGCTACATCCTCCACCGCGTCGAGGAAGCGCCGGCGTGGTCGGGCCCGCGATCCGACATGAGCTTCGCCGCTCCGTCGCCGCCCGCGATCGCCGAGGCCGCGCGTGCCGACGCGCTCCGCGCCAGCGAGGTTCGCTTCCAACGCCTCGCCGAGTCCGGCATCATCGCCATCAACGTCACCGACCGGGCGGGGAAGGTGCTCGAGGCGAACGACACGTTCCTCGCGCTGGTCGGTTACTCGCGCGCCGACCTCCTCGCCGGAAAGCTCACACGCGGCAGCGTCACGTCCCCCAGCGGGAGCGAGCAAGCCGCCGTGACCGCGGCGCGGAAAGACACCGTCGATCGCCCGTGGGAGAAGGAGTACCTCCGCAAGAACGGGACGCGTGTCCCCGTGCTGGTCGCGGTCGCCCCCCTGGAGAACGGCGAGCGCATCTCCATCGCGCTCGACCTCACCGAGCGAAAGCGGCTCGAGCTCCAGTTCCGGCAGGCGCAGAAGATGGAGGCGGTCGGGCGCCTCGCGGGCGGTATCGCGCACGATTTCAACAACGTGCTCTCGGTCATCCTCGGTTACGCAGAGCTCGTGAGCGGCGACCTGAAGCCCGACGATCCGCTCCGCGCCGACGTCCTCGAGATCCAGGGCGCAGCCCAGCGCGCCGAAGATCTCACGCGCCAGCTCCTCGCCTTCAGCCGCCAGCAGATCCTCGAGCCCAAGGTGATCGATCTGAACCAGAGCCTGTCGGGCATCGAGAAGATGCTGCGGCGCTTGCTCGGCGCGGACGTGGATCTCGCGCTCCTCCCGACGGTAGGCCTGTGGACGATCACGGCCGACCCCGGCCAGATCGAGCAGATCTTGATGAACCTCGCCATCAACGCGCGCGACGCGATGCCGAGCGGCGGGAAGCTGACGATCGAGACGTCGAACGTCGTCCTCGACGACGACTACGCGCGCGTGCACCACGACGTCCGCGCCGGCTCGTACGCGATGCTGGCGGTGAGCGACACAGGCATCGGCATCGACGCCGAGACGCAGGCGCGCATCTTCGAGCCTTTCTTCTCGACCAAGGACAAGGGCAAGGGGACCGGCCTCGGTCTCGCGACCGTGTTCGGGATCGTGAAGCAGAGCGCCGGTCACATCTGGGTCTACAGCGAGCCCGGCAAGGGGACGACGTTCAAGGTCTACTTTCCGAGGGTGGGAGCGGCGGTCACCGCGCGCGCGCCAGACGCGCCCGAGCCGGAACCGATCCGCGGGACGGAGACCATCTTGCTCGTCGAGGACGACGATCAGGTGCGTGTGCTCGCGCGGACGATCCTGCGGCGCGCGGGGTACGTCGTGCTCGACGCGCACAACGCGGGCGAGGCCATCCTGATCTGCGAGCAGCACGAGGCGAAGATCCACCTCCTCTTGACCGACGTCGTGCTCCCGCGCATGGGCGGTCGGCAGCTCTCGGCGCGCCTCGCCGCGGCGCGGCCCGAGATGAAGATCGTCTTCATGTCGGGCTATACCGACGACGCGATCGTCCAGCACGGGATCCTGGACTCGGGGGTCGCATACTTGCAGAAGCCGCTCACTCCGAGCTCGCTCACCAAGAAGGTGCGCGAGGTGCTTCGCCGATGAAGGAGACGACGGACGATGTCTGATGACGAGAAGCTCCGGGTCCTGCTGGTCGACGACGACGCGAGCGTCCTTCGCGTGTACGAGGGTCAGCTCTTGCGACACGGCGTCCTGGTCGACACCGCGTCGGACGGGAAGCTCGCGACAGCGCGCGTGAAGACGACCTCGTACGACGTCATCGTGAGCGACATCTCGATGCCGAACATGACGGGGATCGATCTCCTCCGGACGATCCGCGCGCACGATATCGACGTGCCGGTCATCCTGATGACGGGTGAGCCGAGCCTCGACTCGGCCGTGCACGCGGTCGAGTTCGGCGCGTTCCGTTACCTGTCGAAGCCGGTCCCCGCGAATGTCCTATGGGAGACGGTCGCGCGCGCGGGCAGGCTCCACAAGCTCGCGAACCTCAAGCGCCAGGCGCTGGAGCTCTCGTCCACGGATACCGAACGGCTCGGCGAGCGCGCGGCGCTCGAGGTCCGATTCGTCGCTGCGCTCCGGCAGGTCTGGATGGCGTTTCAACCCATCGTCAGCCTCCGGGAGAAGCGCATCGTGGGCCACGAAGCGCTCCTCCGCTCCGACGAGCCGCTGATGAAGAACCCCGCGGAGATCCTCGACGCCGCCGAGCGGCTCGGGAAGATTCACGACCTCGGTCGCGCCGTCCGCGCCAACGTCGCGGCAGCGGCGGCAGGGCCGGAGTCGGGCGGCGTGAAGCTCTTCGTCAACCTGCACGCCTCCGACCTGAACGACGACGAGCTCTACTCGGCAGACTCGCCGCTCTCGAAGATCGCAGCGCGCGTGGTCCTCGAGGTCACCGAGCGAGCTTCGCTCTACGGCGTCGACAACGTGGCGGGCTGCGTGGCCGAGCTCAAGGCGCTCGGCTTCCAGATCGCCATCGACGACCTCGGCGCGGGCTACGCAGGGCTCACGAGCTTCACCCAGCTCGACCCCGAGGTCGCGAAGCTCGACATGTCGCTCGTGCGAGGGATCGACACGGACATTCGACGCCAGACCATCGTCCGCTCGATGAAGACGCTCTGCGACGAGCTCGGGATGATGGTCATCGCCGAAGGGGTCGAGACGCCCGCCGAGCGAGACATGCTCGCGACCCTCGGCTGCGACATCCTCCAGGGCTACCTGTTCGCGCGCCCCGGACGGACGTTCCAGCAGCCGGCCTGGTAGCCGGCGTTCATCGCTCCGCCCTGACCTCGTCGATCACGTCGCGCACCTTCTTCACGAGCGCGGCCGGCTTGAATGGCTTCTGGATGAACCAGGTGCCAGCCTCGAGAATGCCGTGGTTGGCGATGGCATCGTCCGTATAGCCGGACATGAAGAGGACGCGCGTCACCTTGCCGTCGGCCCGGAGCCGGTCCGCGAGCTCCTTGCCGCTCATCTGGGGGAGCACCACGTCGGTCAGGAGCAAATCGATGGGCTCCTCGAGCTCGGCGACCACCCGGAGCGCCTCGATGCCATCCTTCGCCTCGACGACGCGGTAGCCCGCGCGCACGAGCACGGTGCTGATCAGCTTCCGTAGCTGCGTCTCGTCCTCCGTGAGAAGGATGGTCTCGCCGCGAGCCGGTGGGGGAATCGATGGAGCGATCGTCCGGACGGCGACGTCCTCCGTGGTCTGCGGGAAATAGACCCGGAACGTCGTGCCGGTGCCCGGTGCGCTCGTGAGCGTCACGCTCCCGCCGCTCTGCTTGACGATGCCGAAGACCGTCGAGAGGCCGAGCCCGGTCCCCTTCCCCTTGGGCTTCGTCGTGAAGAACGGCTCGAACGCCTGGTCCTGGGTCTCCTGATCCATCCCGCAGCCCGTGTCCGCGACCTCGAGCTTCACGTGCGGCCTGGAGCCGCCTTCGTCCGCGCCGCCTTCGGACCGTCCCGCGTTCGAGGTCGAGAGCGTCAGTATCCCCCCCGAAGGCATCGCGTCGCGCGCGTTGACGACGAGGTTCATGATGACCTGCTCGATCTGCCCGGGGTCGACCTTCACCTTCGCCAGGCGATCCGCGAGCACGATCCGGAGCTCGATGTCCTCGCCGATGAGCCGGCGAATCATTCGCTCGATCTGCCGCAACACCTCGTTCAGATCGACGACCTTGAGCTCGAGGACCTGGCGCCGACCGAACGCCAGCAGCTGCCGCGTGAGATCCGCCGCGCGCTCGCCGGCGCCCTGGATCTCCTGGATCTCGCGGTGCGCCGAGGCGAGCGACGCGTCGCCCAGCAGGAGCGTGGTGTAGCCGAGGATGATCGACAGGAGGTTGTTGAAGTCGTGCGCGACGCCGCCTGCCAGGCTGCCGATCGCGTCCATCTTCTGCATCTGTCGGAGCTGCTCCTCCGTCTTGCGCAGCGTGGTCTCCGCGCGCTTGCGCTCCGTGAGGTCGGCGACGAAGGCGATGTTGTGATCGGGATCGAGGCTGGCCATCCCTATGAGCACCGGCACGCGCGTGTCGTCGCGGCGGAGCAGCTCCTTCTCCCAGGGCCCCGCGGCCCCGCGCACGACGACCTGCGCGATCGCGGCGGTGTCGGCGGCTCGCCACGTGTCTGGCGTGACGTCCGTGATGCTGAGGCTCCCGCCCGTGACCTCCGTCCGCACGCGATCGATCATCCGAAGAAACGCGTCGTTTGCCTCGCGGATGCGCCCCTGGGTGTCGGAGACGACGACGCCGATGATCCCCGACTCCGACAGCCGCGCGAACCGAGCCTCGCTCGCGCGGAGCGCAGCCTCGGCCGTGCGTCGCCCGACGCGGACCTCTCGCTCGCGAAGCTCTCGCTCGATGGCCGGCAGCAGCCTCGCGAGCTTGTCCTTGGCGACGAAATCGCGAGCGCCCGCGTGGAGCGCCGCGACCACGGCCTCCTCCCCGACCGTCCCGGACACGATGACCAGCGGGACATCGTCGTGGTGCTCGTGCACGACCGCGAGCGCTCCCAGCGCGCTGAACGCGGGCATGAACCAGTCGGAGATGACGAGATCCCACTCTTCGCGCGCGAGCGCCGCGCGCATGCTGGGCGCGTCCTCCACACGCTCCCACTTCAGGGCGTACGCTCCCTTCCGGAGCTCGCGCACGACGAGCGCGGCGTCGTCCTCCGAATCGTCGACCAGCAGCACGCGGAGGACGCGACTCACGGCGCCCCCGCTGCGCGCGACGGGACCTGGTTGAGGATGAGCCAGTACACCCCGAGGATCTTCACTGCCTCCGCGAACTCCGCGAAGTCGACGGGCTTGCGGACGTAGCTGTTGGCGCCGAACGCGTAGCTCTTCACGAGATCCTCGTCCTGCTTCGACGACGTGAGGACGACCACCGGCGAGAGCCTGGTCGCCTCGTGCGCGCGCATGCGACGCAGCACCTCGAGCCCGTCGACCCGCGGCAGCTTGAGATCGAGCAGGACGAGCTGCGGTTGCTCCCGGAGATCGCGGCCGACGTGGGCCCCCGTCCCGTGGAGGTAGTCGAGCGCGAGGACCCCGTCGTGAGCGACGACCACCTCGTTCAGGATGTTGTTCTTCTTCAGCGCTCGCATCGTGAGCGCCTCGTCGTCGGGGTTGTCCTCGACGAGCAGGATCACCTTGTTATCGAGCATGACGGTCTCCTCCGCTCGCTAGGGCGAGCGTGAAATGAAACACCGCGCCTCCGTCGACTACTCCCTCCGCCCACACCCGACCCCCGTGGCGTTCGATGATGCGCTGCACGGTCGCGAGACCGATCCCCGTGCCGGCGAAGTCCGCCGACGCATGCAGACGCTGGAAGGGCGCGAACAGCTTGTTCGCGTACGTCATGTCGAAGCCTGCGCCGTTGTCGCGAATGATGAACTCGGCCGGGTTCGTCCCGGCCACCTGCGCGACCTGGATGCTGGCGCCCGAACGATCGCGGGTGAACTTCCACGCGTTGCCGAGGAGGTTCTCCAGCACCGCGCGCAGCAGCCGGGGGTCGCCCGTGACCTCCATGTCCGGTTGCACGCTCGTGCGCACGACACGGCTGGGGTCGGCGACGCGGAGCTGCGCGAACACCCCCTCCGCGGTCCTCGCCAGGTCGACGCTCTCGCACTGGATGTCGACCTGGGTGATGCGCGCGAGCGAGAGCATCGCGTCGATCAGGTTGCCCATCCGCTGCGCCGCGGCGCGCACACGGTTCAGGTGATCTCGCCCCTCGGCGTCGAGACGCTCCGCATAGTCGTCGAGCAGCGCCTTGCTGAACCCGTCGATCGCGCGCAGCGGCGCCCGGAGGTCGTGCGAGACGGAGTAGCTGAAGGCCTCGATCTCGCGGTTCTTGCGCTCGAGATCCTCGAGCAGCACCGCCCTGATCTCGGCGAGCTCGCGGGCGGCGCGCGCCTCGGCGGCCTCGTGCTCCTGACGGAGCAGCTGCTCGCGGATGCGACGGTGCTCGTCCTCGAACTGCTTGCGACGTATCTGCGCGAGCACGCGCGCCTTGAGGACCTCGAGGTCGCTCGACTTCGCGATGAAGTCGTCCGCGCCAGCGCCGAGGCCGCGGACGACCGCCTCGCGATCTTCGAGCGCGGTGAGCATGATGAGCGGTATGTCGCGGACCACCGGCGCCGCCTTGATGCGGCGACACGTCTCCTCGCCGCCCAGTCCTGGCATCAGCAGGTCGAGCAGGATGCAGTCGACCGACGTGACCGCGAGGAGCGCGAGAGCCTCCTCTCCCGAGCGAGCGAGCATCACTTCATAGCCCTCGTCGGACAGAGCGTCCGCGAGCGCACGCAGGTAGGTGACGCTGTCATCGACCGCGAGGAGCTTCTTCGGGCCCGACAGGCTCGACGATCCCTCGTCGTCCGTCGCGGACGCGGCGCTCCGCACGATCGCGGCGAGGCGCGCGCGAATGACGGACATGTCCTCGTCCTTGCGCATGAACGCGTCGGCTCCGGAGTCGAGCGCGCGGAGCTCGGCGTCGGGCTCGTCTGACGCCGTGAGGAGCAAGCACGGGGTCCGGCGGAGCACGGCATCGAGCCGGATCCGACGCACCACGCCTGCGCCGTCGATCCCGGGAAGGATGCCGTCGACGACGACGGCTGCAGGCCTCAGGTCGGCCGCGATACGGAGCCCTTCCTCCCCGGTGCTCGCCGTCGCGACGACGTAGCCGAACGTCTCGAACGTGGCGCGTAGCTCCTCCCGGAAAGTCGCGCTGTCGTCGATGACGAGGATGGTCGCGCGCTCCGCGCCCGTCCTCACGCTCGGCACGGGAGCTTGCGCGCCTCGAATGAGCTCCTTCGCGCGCGCGATGACGTACGCGCGCTCGTACGGCTTGCCGACGTACTCGTTCGCTCCCGTCTCGAGGCCGCGAATGCGGTGGCGCACCTCCGCCTCGGTCGACAGCAGCATCACCGGGACGAGCTCGGTCCGTGGGTCCTTGCGAAGCTCGCTCAGAATGTCGATCCCGTCCGCGTCGGGGAGGAGCACGTCGAGGACGAGGAGACTGAACGGGCCCGACATCGCGCTTCGAGCCGCGGCTCCGGTCGCGCAAGCCGTCACCCTGAAGCCGGCCGCTTCGAAGGCCTCCGTGAGGTCCATCCGCACCGTCAGGCTGTCGTCGACGACGAGGACGTGCGCGCTCATGCCTGGCGCCCCCTCCCCGCGAGCGCGACGAGCGCCTGCGCGATCTGCGAGACCGGGAGCACGCGGTCGGCGGCGCCGAGGAGCACGGCCTCGCGCGGCATGCCGTACACGACGCACGACGCCTCGTCTTGAGCGATGGTGGGGCCGCCCATGCGACGAATGTCGAGCAGGCCCAGCGCGCCGTCCTTGCCCATTCCCGTGAGGAGACACGCGCCCGCGCGGTTGCCCAGCTCGCGCGCCACCGACTCGAAGAGCACGTCGACCGAGGGACGGCACGAGTGGCGCTCGGGGGCGTCGCTCAGCCGGAGCCGCCCGTTCACGAGCTCGAGGTGCGCGCCAGGCGGAGCGATGCGAACACACCCCTGCCCGACGGGCGGGAGCACGTCGCCGTCGCTGGCGTACGCGACGCGGATCGTCGAGTGCCCGTCGAGCCACTCGGCGAAGGCGGCCGCGAACGGCTCGCCGATGTGGATGACGAGCAAGATCGGGAGCGGAAAGTCGCGAGGCAGCTGGCGCAGAATCTCGACCAGTGCGCCCGGGCCGCCCGTCGACGCGCCGATGGCGATCGTGGCGAGCGCGGACGCGGTCTCGCCGCGCTGGGCCACGGCCGCGGACGTCATCGCCAGCTGTCGTGCGCCGGCCTTCCCGCGCATGTGCGTGATCACCTTGATGCGCGAGACGATCCTCACGGCACTGAGGAAGCGCTCCTCCCAGAGCGCGTCGTCGTCGTCGCCCGACGGCTTCTCGAGCACGTCGACCGCGCCTGCCGCGAGCGCTTCGTACGTGCGGAACAGCTCCCCCCGGTTCGTCGAGGCCGACACGATCAAGATCGGCGTCGGGCAGTGGGCCATGATGTACTCGGTCGCGGCGAGCCCCGTCATCACGGGGAGCATCATGTCCATCGTGATGACGTCCGGGCGCAGCGCCTGGCAGCGCTCGATCGCCTGCCTCCCGTCCGCCGCCTCCCCGACGACCTCGAACCCCGGCGCCGCCGCGAGCACCTCCATGAGTCGCTTGCGGATCGTGATCGAGTCTTCGACGACGAGGACGCGAATCGGGGAGGAGGCCATGATCATGACCCGACGAGCTCACGGATCGTTCGAAGCAGGTAGGTCTGATCGAACTCGCCCTTCACGATGTACGCGTGTGCGCCGGCCTCTTTTCCGCGGCGTAGATCTTCCTCCGCGTTGCGCGACGTGACGAGGATCGCGGGAATTCGCCCGAGCACGGCGTCGGCACGTGTCTGCTTCACGAAGTCGAAGCCGCTCATGCCGGGCATCTCCACGTCGACGACGAAGAGGCAGTACGTCTTGGTGCTGGCCTTCGTGAGCGCCTCCTCCGCCGACGTCGCGAGCTCGACCTCGTAGCCGGCCGACTCGAGGATACTCTGCTCGAGCATCCGCGTCGTGAGGGAGTCGTCGATGACGAGGATCGGAGGGCGCACACGCGGAAGGGCGGCGATCGACGTCGCCCGCGCCGCCCTCGCGGCCGCGATGACGGCGCTGGCGTCGAGGACCATCTGCGGCTGCCCGCTCTTGTCGAGCGAGACGCCCGCGACGATCGCGTCGACCTGCGCGGACTCGGGCAACGGGCGCATCACCACGCTGGCGGTACCGAGGAGACGGTCGACGCCGACGCTCGCGATGGCTCCCGCGACCTCCATCACGACGACGACCCATTGCTCGGGCGCACGCGCGCCGGTCGGCTTCGGTTGAAGCAGGGGCTCGAGGCGCAGAAACGGGATGGCGCCGCGCTCGTCGTCGTGGAAGCGGTCGCCGGCTTCCGATCGCACGATCTCCGACTCTCGCGCGCGCATCGTCCGACGCACCGCGTCGAGCGGTATAGCCACGCTGACGTCGCCCGCCTGGACGACGAGCGCCGTGATGGACGAGAGCGACACCGGCACGCAGATCTCGACGCGCGCGCCGCGGCCCGCCTCCGTCGAGAGGCTGACCTCTCCGCGCAGCCGAGCCGCGGTCTCCCTGACGACGTCGAGGCCGACCGCTCGGCCAGACACCTCGGTGACGGCGCGAGCCGTCGTGAGACCCCCTCGCAGCGCAAGACGGAAGAGGTCCTCGTCCTTGATGCTCGCCGCCTCGGACGGCGAGAGCACGCCACGCTGGATCGCGGCGCGGACGAGGCCGGGGACGTCGAAGCCTCGCCCGTCGTCCTCGCAGACGAACGCGACCTTGTTGCCGCGGCGCTCGACCGTGATCTGGATCCGACCGACGAGCGGCTTGCCTGACGCCGCGCGCACCGCGTCGGGCTCGATTCCGTGGGCCACCGCGTTGCGGACCGCGTGGTGAAGCGCGTCGCGCAGGAGAGACAGCACCTGCGCATCGAGACGGTGCTCTCCGCCGGCGGTGATGACCTCGACGGCCCTGTCGAGCGAGCGCGCGGCGTCCCTCGCGGCGAGCTCGATCGATGGAAAGATCGAGCCCGCGGGGATGAGCCGCATGCGAGTCGCCGCGTCTCGCACCTGCACCAGCTCCGTCCCCACCTGCCCGACGCTCGCGGACACGCGCTCGCGGACCCGCTCGATCGCGGCGGCGAGCTCGACGGCCATCTCGTGGGCCGTATCGCCGCGGACGGAAGCGAGGTGCTCCACGAGCGCGCGAGAGAGATCATGGACGTGTCCGAGCGCCACGGTCTCGGTCTCGGCCGCGTTCGCCTGCACCAGCGTCTCCGAGATGCCTTCGAGAAGAAGGTCGACCTCCTGGATCTCGACGCGCACGGTGTCGGCCGCGTCCTCCTTCGACACCGCGCCCTGGATGGGGGCCGCGGCCACCTCCGCCGGGTCCATCGACGCGAGACGCTGGTTGATGGAGTCGATGAGGCGCAGGAGGCCGCTCACGGTCTCGTGCGGGACGGCTCGCTGCCCCTCGCGGAACGGCGCGAGCGCGTCCTCGATCGCGTGCGCGAGCTCCGCCACACCCACGAGCTTCACGACCCGCGCGGCGCCCTTCAGCGTGTGTGCGAGGCGCAGGAGCCCCGCCGTCGCCTCCTTCGCCGGCGCCCCCTTCTCGAGCTCGAGGACGCCCTGGTGGAGCCCGACCACGAGCTCGCGCGCCTCGATCCGGAAGTACCGATAAGGGTCCTTCGCCATCCGCTAGTGACTCGCGTCCGCCTGGATGAGGAGCGAGAGGTCCCGCGAGAGGCCGGTGATCTCGGTCGCCGTCTGCAGCGTCTGGGTCGAGCTCGCCTCCGTCTCCTTCGTCGACTGCGCGACGTTGGAGATGGCGCTGTTGACCTGCTCGACCGCGGTCGTCTGCTGCTTCGTCGAGAGCTCGATCTCGCGGGCGGCTTCGGTCGTCGTGCTCACCAGCCCCGCGATCTGCTTGAACGCGGCGGTCACGTCGGCGAACTGCCGCGCGCCTGCGTCGACGGCCTTCGTGCCGCTCTCGGTCACCATCACCGTGGTGTTCACCGCCCCGCGGATGTCCTCGATGAGGCCGCGGATCTCCTTGGTCGAGCCGCCGACGCGATCGGCGAGCTTTCGAATCTCGTCGGCGACGACCGCGAAACGCCGTCCGCTCTCCCCTGCCCCGGCCGCCTCGATCGTCGCGTTGATGGCGAGGATGTTCGTCTGCTCGGCGAGCTCGTTGATGATCTCGAGGATGCCGCCCGCCTGCTGCGACTTCTTCCCGAGGTCGAGCATGTGCCCGACGATGAGATCGACCTGCCGCTTGATGCTCACGATCGCGTCCTGGGCGCGCTGGACCGTCTGGTCGCCGTTGCGCGCGCCGGTCGCCGTGTCGTCTGCGATCCGCGCCACGCGCTGCGCGCTCTCTGCGATCTGCCTCGAGGTCGCCAGGAGCTCTCGGATCGTCGTCGACACCTCGCTCGTCGCCGAAGAGGTCTCGCGGGAGCTCGTCGCCTGCTGCGACGCGGCCGATTGCAGCTCCGTGGAGGAGCTGCGCATGCGGAGGATCGCGCTGCCCAGCTGCGAGTTGAGCGACCGCGTGATCGAGAAGCCCGCGCCGGCGACGAGGACGAGCGCGAAGAGCGACACGAGCAGGATCGTGCCCTTCGTGTTCGCCGCGCTCTGCTCTGCGAGTTCCGCGCGGTCGTGGAGGACGCCACGCTCCTCTGTCTCCATCTCGGCGAGGACCTTCCGGAGGTCGTCCATGGACGCCTTGCCTTCGCCGCTCAGGACGACCTTCAACGACGCCTCGAAGCCCTGGTCCCGGCGCAGATCGATCGTGCGCTTCAGCTCGGCGAGCTTCGCGTCGATCGCCTTCTGTGCCTCACCGATGTGCCGCTGCTGACTCGGCCTCGTCGCCGTGAGGCTACGTAGCTCATCGATCGCGCGCGGGGCCTCGGCGACCGCCGTGCGGTACGGCTCGAGGTACGGCTCCTGACCGGTGAGGACGTAGCCTCGCTGCCCCGTCTCGGCGTCCTTGAGCACCGAGAGCACGTGGAGGATTGTCTCCATGACCGCGTGCGAATGCGCGACCTCACGATCATTCTCGATGAGGATGTCCGTGCTGCGATACGACACGCCGCCCACGATGAGGAGCATCGCCACCGACAGGCCAAACCCGAGGGCGATCTTCCGCCCGAATGTCCAAGAAGTCGCCATCCTTTACCGTTCCCTGTCGTTGCCGGTACTCCCGGCGTGTGCGTTGACCGTCTCCCGCATCGCGTCCACGTCGACGATCGGGCGGAGGAGGGAGCCTGTGGATACGTATTCGCGTGTGCGGGCCGCTGCGTTGTGTGCAGGATCCTCGCCGTCCTTGACGACCTCGGCGCGTGGCGCGCGGAGGAAGCCGTCGAGCACCGGAAACGCGAACGCGAACGCGTCTCGCCCGCCGGCGAGGGCGAGCCAGAAGGAAGGCGTCTCCGTCGCGGAGAGCCCGAGGAGCGTCTCGAGGCTGAAGACCGTGACTACGCCGCCGCGAAGGCCTGCGACGCCGAGCAGGTGTGGCGCGCGCGAGGGGAGGCGGACGATTTTGTGCGCGAGGACGAGCCCGAAGACCTCGCGGAGCCTGAGCGCGTGAGGCCTTCCGGCGAGCCGTATCGCCAGGAGATCCTCCGTCGCCGCCGCAGGCGGGGGGGGCGCCGCCGCAAACGCGCCGTCGAACTCCGCGCGAAGCCAGCGGACACGCTCGTGCGGCCCGATCTCCGAGAAGGCGCTCATGCGATCCCCCCGCAGCGTCGAAGCTCGGCGCGACAGAGCGCCGTCAGAGCCTCGCGGCTGAAGCCGCCGCCGAAGAGCAGCACTCGAGACGCGTCCTCCGTGGCAAGGAGACCGAGCGCGAGGTGCAGCTGGGTCCGCGCCTCGTCGAGCTCGTTCGCGCGTCGCGCGAGCAGCCCGAGGTGGAGGCGTGGCATCGCGAACCGCGAGTCGAGGTAGGTGGCGATCTGGTCGTGCTCGATCGCGCCGGCGCGGTCTCCCGCGTGCTCTCGGCTGAGGGCGATGAGGTAGTGCGCGCCCGAGCAGAGCTCGTCCTTCGCGAGGATCTCCTCGCAGAGCTGGGCGGCGAGGGCGAGCTGTCCGGAGTTCGTGAGCACCACGGCGCGGAGCAGCTGGACGTCGGGGTCGATCGCGCTCTCGACGGGCAGCTCACCGAGGAGGTCGAGCGCGTCCGCAAACCGTTCCTGGCGGACGAGCTCGACGGCGGGAGCAAGATCGAGCGATGAGGCCCCGCCATTCGGCCGGCGATCCGCTGCGGTGGCTGGCGTGCCTGGCAAGCCACGCGTCTCGGGGACGAGCGTCGCGATGCGCTCCGACGCTCGCTGGATGGCGGCGAACCACGACGAGTCACCCGCATCCGGCGGCCCGGCGGCCGACGGCGCCGCGCCGAGAGTCGGCGTCCAGTCTCCGGCGCTCTCTCGCGGCGTGGCGTCCTTCCTCCGATAGTAGAAGGCGCCGTGCGTGTGGCAGAGATGGAAGTCCTGCGAGACGCCGCGCAGAGTCTCGGCGTGACCGAGGAAGAGGTGACCGCCGTGACAGAGGGCGCGTGCGAACCGCGCCACCTGCGCGGACATGACGTCGGTCGCGAAGTACATCATCACGTTGCGACAGAAGACGATGTCGAACGCCTCGTCGCGCCAGAACTGCGGGTCCGGTTCGATGAGGTTCCGCTCCTCGAACGAGACCATCGCGCGGACGGCCGGGTCGAGCTCGAAGTCCTTTCCGGAGGCGCGAAAGTACCGCTCACGAAGCTCGGGCGCCGTCTCCCGGAGCGACCAGGTCGAGTACCGCCCCCGCGTCGCGCGCTCGATGACGACCGGGTTCACGTCGATCCCGCGTATCTCGACGCTCCACGACGCGGCATCCGCGAGGTGCTCGCGCACGAGCATGGCGAGGGTGTGTGCCTCCTCTCCCGAGGCGCAACCGGCCGAGAGAATACGCAGTCGACGCGTGTCGGCCCTGCGTCGCACCGCGTCCGGCAGCGCGATCTCGGCGAAGGCGCGGAAGTGGTCCCAGTACCGACAGAAGTACGTCTCGCCGACGGTGAGGTGGCTCGCGAGCGCGCGAATCTCGACGCCGTCGGAGCGCGTGACGCGCTCGAGGTAGAGGGCGTACTCGCCCACGCCGACGACGTCCATGCGCTCGCGGATGACGTCGGCCAGGAACGGCAGCTTCCCGTCGTCGAACTCGAGGCCCAGCCGCTTCAAAACGAGCGTGCGAAATCTCTCGACGTCCGGCTGGCTGAGCGCGACCGTCATGCGGGTGCCTGAGCGCTCGAGGTTGCCCGCGGGAGGCCCTCAGGGAGGATCCCCGACGCCTCGAGGACGAAGAGCAGGTGCTCGTCGAGCTGGCCGACCGCAGCGACGGCCTCGACGTTGGCGGTGCGCAAGAGCGGAGGGATGGCGTCCGTCGTCGTCAGGTCGACCTGCCGGACTCCGAGGACGCCGTCGACGGCGACCGCGACCCTGCGCGTCGTGAGCCCGAGCACCACGAAGCGGCGGGTCGACCGAGAGGGCTCGAGGCCGAGGATTGCCGCGAGATCCACCACCGGCACCGGGACGCCGCGGATCACGGAGAGCCCGAGCACGAACGTCGGGGCCCCGGCGATCGTCTCGACGGGCAGCGGCCGCATCGTCTCGACGACGTGCTCGAGCGGAATCGCGCACGAATGGGGGCCGACGGAGACGACGAGGGTCGAGCGTCGGGGAGCGGCGGGCGGAGGGGGGATACTCATTGTGGGGAAGACGCCTTCCCGTAGTTGCGGCGTGGAACGGAGAATCGTGAATTTACTACGAGGAGTCATGACACCAAATCACCCCAATCGGGGTGATCACCTACGGATGAGCCGTCGCGATACGAACGCGAACACGAACACGAGCCCGAACCCGAACCCGAACCCGAACCCGAACCCGAACCCGAACCCGAACCCGAACCCGAACCCGAACCCGAACCCGAACCCGAACCCGAACCCGAACCCGAGCCCGAACCCGAACCCGAACCCGAACCCGAACCCGAGCCCGAACCCGAGCCCGAACCCGAACCCGAGCCCGAACCCGAGCCCGAGCCCGAGCCCGAGCCCGAGCCCGAGCCCGAGCCCGAGCCCGAGCCCGAGCCCGAGCCCGAACTTCGACGAAGAGCGAGGCGCAGCGCTGCGGTCGACGACGACGGACATCCCGGAGCTGCGGCTTTACACGTTGATCGAGGGATGCCTCTTCCTCGCGTAATGGTGACGTGGTCACGTCGGACGGACAGCGTTCAATTGGTGACTGTCTACCTATTCACCCACCTTGCACGTGTTCGTGCAGCTCGAACCACACCCGTCGATGGACTTGATGGGGCCCCCCATCGTCGGGGTGCACACCACATTACACGCACCATCCCCGCAGACGACACTTGCCATGAGGCACGCCGCTCGCACGAGGCAGGTGATCGTGCACGCACCCGTCGTGGGACATCGATCTCGCACGTCCCGCTCGCGCATCCGTTTGCGCAGTCGCTTGGACATGAGGTCGCGGACGACGAACTGATTGCCGAACTGCTGCTACTCGGTGAGCCGCTGGACATACTGAATGCCGAGCTCGAGATAGAGCTGAGGCCACTCCGTGAGCTATTTGTGCTTGAGCTCGCATCGGGCGGCGATGCACTCGTCGAGGAGCTGGTCGACGTTGCATGACCATCGACATTCACGCTCGTGCTCCCGCCATCGGCCACTCGACGCGTATTCCGGTTGCCACGAACGGAGATCGCGCCCGATCGAGCGACGTCGCGACCGGCATGACCCACGCGGCGCCAGGATCGAGCCGCGTCCCCGCTCTCACGAGTGTCGATCCATTCCGATCGAGCCACCTCGGCGTTCTCGCGAGCCTCGGTCCGCTACGATCGAGCGACGCAGCGCTTCCCGCGAGCCTCCGTCTCTTGCAATCGAACGACGGCCGCGTTCTCACGGGACTCGCTCGCTTCCGATCGGGCAACGTCCGCGTTCCCACGAGACTCGCTCGCGTCCGATCGAGCGACGTGCGCGTTCTCGCGAGACTCACTCGCGTCCGATCGAGCGACGTGCGCGTTCTCACGAGGCTCGCTCGCTTCCGATCGAGCGACGTGCGCGTTCTCACGAGGCTCGCTCGCTTCCGATCGAGCGA
>Ga0302320_10008485_pt1 | contig 22329 bp, 11 predicted proteins | sample Bog_T0_3_FD_202130 | JGI IMG/M metagenome (GOLD analysis project Ga0302320, IMG submission 202130) | Peat permafrost microbial communities from Stordalen Mire near Abisko, Sweden - Bog_T0_3 | ecosystem: Environmental > Terrestrial > Soil > Wetlands > Peat | place: Sweden: Abisko, Stordalen Mire...
GCTCCGGAGTGGAAAAATCGCCGGCCATCCAACTGCGATTGTTGATCACAATGTCGGGCTGAAGCTGAAATACCATTTCGTTCATTTCTTTGGAGCGCCAGCCTTCCGCATCGAGAGGGAAGGCGCCATCATACCATAGCTCATCCATCTTGCCGTAGTTGGTCATCAATTGGCGAAGTTCCGCATGCACGCGGTCGACAAATCTCTTTCTCGCATCGGCGTCTGTCTTGCATTTACGCCAGTCTGCGGAGTGCCAATCCATGAGAGAAAAGTACATTCCGACCCGGAGCCCCTCCGCCCTGACCGCCTCAACATATTCGGCAACAAGATCCCGGCCCGCACCCTGCTTCGGGGCACAGTAATCCGTGAAGTTTGAGTTGAAGAGGCAGAATCCGTCGTGATGCTTCGTGGTCATCACCATGTACTTCATGCCGGATTCGCGAGCCAGCTTCGCCCACTCCCGTGCCACGTGAGGACGGGGATTGAACTGTTTTGCCAGTTGCTCGTATTCTTCGACCGGAATATCTTCGATCGCCATGACCCATTCCCCACGGCCCAGAACACTGTACAGGCCCCAGTGAATGAACATGCCAAACTTGGCTTCTCGAAACCAGCCCATGCGGCGCTCGTGATCGGGTGGCCTTTGAAGGTCGGGGTTGTCGGCGGCCGCTCCCGAGTCTGGCTTGGCAGGCTTGGCTTCCTGTGCGGATGCGCCCGCAGTTGCCGCCCAACCGGCGCCGGCGGCCAGCATTTTCAAACAAGCTCTTCGGGAAGTCGCATAGGACACGTATAGCCTCCTTCTGGATGACAAGCAATGAACATATTCGAACGCGACTCTGCGGGTTGCGTAGTCGACTTCCTGTAGTGTCGATTCCGCACTGGACTTTATTGGTGCGATAGGAAGCTTGTCAAGGGCGAATTCAGCTCTTTTTGATCGTTCCTGTTCATTTACAGCCCGAACCAGATGCCGATCAGAGGGCGTTGGTAAATCGAATTTTGCGCTTATATCGTTCATATTATTAAGGTTAATACAAAAATGGCATCACGAGCTCTGAGGTTGCTGCATCACCCCCGTTAGTGAGTATCGATCAAAAACGACCAAAAATGATTGACCGGTAAGCCCAGCGCGGCATACAGTGGATGTCGAAATCGTTCGCCCATTGTGGGCAATCATCTACGGTCTTGATCTGAAAGGAATCTGTATGCCGGGAGAATACCGTTTTTCGTTTGGTCCGTGGAATATGCACGAGGGTGCGGATCCCTTTGGACCGATGGTCCGGGAGAGCATCCCCTTCGCAAAGAAACTGCAACAATACAAGGCGCTTGGATTTGACGGCGTTCAATTCCATGATGATGACGCCGTTCCCGATCTCAACCAGCTGAGCGACCAGGAGATGGTCAAACAAGCGAAGGAACTGAAGAGCGTCCTTGACGGCGAAGGCTTGACCGCCGAATTCGTCGCGCCGCGCCTTTGGGAAGATCCCCGCACCATCGACGGCGGCTACACCTCGAATGATCCTGACTCCAGGGAATATGCACGGGTGCGCAGCCGCCGCTCGATTGATATTGCCGATGCGCTCGGTACGGATCTCCTCGTTCTGTGGCTGGCGCGCGAAGGAACCTATATCCGGGAATCGAAGGATAGCAAGATTGCGGTTGACCGGCTTGTCGCTGCCGTCGATGACATGCTCGACTATCATCCTTCGATCCGCATCGCCATCGAGCCAAAGCCCAATGAGCCCGTGGACCACGCTTATCTTCCGACGACAGGCCATGCCGTCGCTCTGGCTTACCGGACCAAGGACCCGGCGCGGGTGGGAGTCAACATCGAGAGTGCGCACGCAATTCTGGCCGGGCTCGATCCTTCTGACGAAATAGGCTTCGCATTGTCGTTTGGAAAACTCTTCACGATCCATCTCAACGATCAGAATGGGCTCAAATTCGACCAGGATAAGAGCTTCGGTGCGGTGGACCTGCGCAGGGCGTTCAACCAGGTGCGCCTGCTGGATCGCTACAACTATGGCCGCAACGGCGAGTTCATTGGTCTCGATATCAAGGCGATGCGCACGCAACGGCAGGCGGTTGCCACCAAGCATCTGGCCAACAGTCTCACCATTTTCAATCGTCTCCTCGAACTCTCTCGCAGCTTGCGGGATGCGGATGTGGCGGCATTGATCGCAGACCGGGACTATGAGGAACTGGAGATGCTCATCATCAACCATCTTCTCTGCAGCGATGTTGCCGTGGCCGCGGGAGCAAGGGCGTGATCCCCACCTTCGGCGCCTATCCTTCGGATTGTCCGAAAAAAGTTACTCCTGAAGGAAGGATAGCTCGAGGATTGAGTGAGCCTGTTTCGATAACAATCACAGCCTCGATCTTCGAGCTATTTCGATAAGTTCCACTCTTTCTTCCGGTGCTGACTGCAGCGCATCGCTGATAGAACGACCTCGTAGGTTGATACATGCTTTTTACCCGGCGCCGTTTCGTAAGTTTGATTTCTTCCGTCGTGGGCGCCTTGCGCCTCTCCGGTCCGGGGAGTCTTGTTCAGGCTTCCACCCCGATGGGGAACAAGGCCAGTTCTGCTTCAGAGCCTATCGCGAATCCTGCGCTATCCCTCTGGTTCACGCAGCCGGCAACGCTTTGGCAAGATGCCATTCCGGTCGGGAATGGGCGCCTCGGTGCCATGATCTTCGGCGGCGTGAAAGCGGAGCGCATTGCGCTGAACGAGGATTCGCTTTGGTCTGGAGCGCCCAAGGAATGGAACAATCTCGATGCAAAGAATCATCTGGCGATCGTTCGAAAATTGGTCCTTGAGGAAAAGAACTACCAGGCCGCCGACGACGAATGCCGCAAGATGGAAGGACCGTGGAATGAGAATTACGAGCCGCTCGGCGATCTATTATTGAATTTCGACCATGGCGCGAATGCTCAATCCTATCGCCGCGATCTCGATCTCGACGGCGCAATCGCCGTCGTGACGTATGAGATGGACGGTGTCCGGTATCGGCGCGAACTCTTCGCTTCGATGCCGGACAATGTAATCGTTTTGCGCATCACGGCAAGCAAGCCGCGCACAATTGCTTGCACCATCCGGATGGCCAGCCAGCTGCGATCGACGTCTGTAGCCCATGTCGAAGCCGATAAAGCGGAGATCCTTCTGACGGGCAAGGCTCCGAGCCGATCGCTCCCCCAATACATCGACGAGAAAGACGAAACTGCTGTCCAGTACTGTACCCAGGACGGCAGCGGAATGCACTTCGCCTCCGTATTGCAGTGCGATGCGCAACACGGGCAAGTCACTGCTCCGCCGGACGGAGGACTACGAGTTGAAAACGCGACGTCCTTGATTCTCGTAGTCGGAGCGGCAACAGGATTTCGCGGTTACGCCGTTGCTCCTGACAAGCCGCTTGAAGAGGTCGTTACTGGAGCCAGGGCCCCTGTAAGCGCAGCATGTGCGGAGCCCTTCGAATCGCTGCGGCAGCGTCATCAGTTCGATTATCAGAAGCTATTTCATAGGGTAAGCCTCGAGCTTGGTCCCTCTTCAGCAGAGAGTGCGCTGCCTACGGATCAGCGAGTCGCAAAGTTTGCGGATCAACCTGATCCCGCATTGCTTGCACTTCATTTCCAATTTGGCCGGTATCTTCTCATCTCGAGTTCGCGCCCAGGGACCCAGCCGGCAAATTTGCAGGGCATCTGGAATGCTGAAGTGCGCCCCCCGTGGAGTTCCAACTGGACGACAAACATCAACACGCAGATGAACTACTGGCTAGCCGAGACCTGCAATTTATCGGAATGCCATTTGCCTCTCGTGGACATGATCCATGACCTCAGCATCAACGGGGAAAAGACGGCCGCGGTGAATTACGGCGCTGGTGGCTGGGTCTCGCACCACAACGTCGATTTGTGGAGACAATCCGGCCCGGCGGGCGGATGGGGTGTGGCTTGGGCCAGCCCTACCTGGGCAAATTACTGCATGAGCGGCCCTTGGCTCTGTGCTCACCTTTGGGAACATTATCAGTTCACCGGCGATAAGGAATTTCTGCGGCGAACGGCTTATCCCGTGATGAAAGGCTCCGCAAAGTTCTGTCTCGATTGGCTCATCGACGATGGACAAGGCGGCTTGACAACTTGTCCTTCCGTCTCCACGGAAAATCTTTTTCGCGCTCCTAACGGAAAGATCGCCGCCGTAAGCGCGGGCTGCACCATGGACATTGCCTTAATAGCCGAGATATTCAAGAACTGCGAAGAGACGAGCTCAATCCTTGGAATGGATCGGGAATTTGCCGAGATACTATCCGCCAAACGCAAGCGCCTGCCGCCTTTCAAAGTCGGCCACCTCGGTCAGTTGCAGGAATGGTCGATCGACTTCGATGAGGAGTTTCCTGGCATGCGGCATCTGTCGCATCTGTATCCCTTGTTTCCAGGAAACCAGATTACGCCGCGCGCAACACCCGAACTCGCGCAGGCCGCGCGCGTCTCTCTCCAGCGCCGCCTCAAGTACGCAGGTCTGGCTGATTCGCCATTCACCGGCTGGGGACTTGCATGGGCCATCGCACTATGGGCTCGGCTCGGGGACGGAGATTCCGCATGTGAATCCTTGAAGACGCTGATGAATCACAGCACCAATGAAAACCTGCTGGACGATGTGCTTGATACCCATCCACCGGGGGTAGAGAAGGTAAGTACTTCGAGGCCCCCCTTCATCTTTGAGATCGATGCTAACTTTGGTACTCCGGCCGCCATCGCTGAAATGCTGCTGCAAAGCCACCAGGGAGAAATTGCATTTCTTCCCGCACTCCCCGAAGCATGGAGTGATGGAAAAGTCACTGGATTGAGAGCCCGAGGAGGCGCCGAAATCGACGTCGAGTGGAACAGGACTGCCAGCACAAAGGCAGTCGTGCGAATTCTCGTAACCAACGACTTCCATTTCCGCGCGCCAAAAGGGAAGAAGTTTGCGAGCGCTTCGCGGATGAGTAAAGGCGGCGTCCAGCAAGTCCCGATTTCGCCTCACCACCCGGAATCTCTCAGTGTGGTTGCGCGCGAAGCAGAAAGTTATCAATTCGAGTTTGTAACTGCCTAGCGTACTTTTCCCGCCCGTAGCATAGTGCTTGTCAATCAGAAGTTACCGCAGAAGGGATTCCATTGAAGTTGAAATCGAGTTGCAGATTGATTCTGTCGGCGGGGCTTATGCTTGCGTTGTCCGCTGTCTGCGTCCGATCGCAGACGGCCGAGGCGGCGGCGCCTAGCGCCATTAAGGCAGGGATGAAGGGGACGGAACTCGATCGTAAAGTTGCTGAGCTATTGTCGAAGATGACGCTTGAAGAGAAGATCCTGCAGCTGCTCTCCAATCCTCCAAACGGCGTACCGCGTCTCGGCATTCCCAATCTCCGCTGGGGAGAGGTTCTACATGGAGTGGTGAGTGATGGCGCTACTGCGTTTCCCCAGGCAATCGCCATGGGTTCCACTTGGGACCCGGCGCTGATTCAAGAAATGGGTACCGTAGTGGCAAAGGAAGCGCGCGCTCTTGGCGTGCAGCAAGGCTATGCTCCCATGCTGGGTCTGGCGCGGGACCCGCGATGGGGGCGCGTTGAGGAATCTTATGGGGAAGATCCGTACCTGACGGCCCAGTTGGGCGTGGCCTACATCGAAGGCTTGCAAGGCATGGGCGCTGAGCGATTTGGTCCAGACCGGATTTTCGCAACGCCGAAGCATTTTGTCGCAGATGGTGAGCCATGGGCAGGCGCCAATGGCGAAGACTACGAGATCTCCGAGCGAGTGCTGCGGGAAGTCTACCTGCAGCCGTTCGAAGCAGCCGTCAAAGTCGCTCATGCTGAGTCCATCATGCCCGCACATCACGCAATCAACGGCGTACCGAACCACGCGAATCGATGGTTGTTGCAGCAAGTGCTTCGAAGGGAGTGGGGATTTACGGGATATGTAACCTCCGACATGGGCGATATCCCGAAGCTCTACGATGGCCATCATTACGCCCGATCGTATGAGAACGCGGTGGACATGTCACTCCAGGCGGGCGTGGATATGGAGCTTGATGGAGGACCGATCAGCGACCATGTGTATGCCAAATTCATTGGAGACGAGGTACGAAAGGGGAAGCTGCCCATGTCCGTCCTCGACCACGCAGTGACAGAAGTCTTGAAACCAAAAATCCAGCTCCTTGGACTAACGGCGCCAAAAGAAGCTCGCATAGACGACCAGCAGAAGGACGCCGCCCTAAATTACAAGGGCAAGGACGATATCTTCGCCAAACTCGTAGCGGAAGGAAAAGAGACAACCCACGCGGGAGAGCAGCGCCCCGATTTCGAGACTGTCCTCAACGATCCTGAGCACGACCGACTGGCGTTGCGCGTAGCGCAGGAATCGATGGTATTGCTGAAGAACGACCAAAACCTTCTGCCGCTCGACAAGACGAAGGTAAATCGTGTGCTGGTGGTCGGACCCCTCGCAGAGACCCCGAATCTTGGCGGATATTCGACGGGCAAACCCAAGTTCTATGTGAGTGCGATTGCAGGAATCAAGTCGGAACTTGGCATGCATGCCTCAGTTGATTACCGTCTGGGATGCACTCTGCTCGGTGGAACCGAGCAGCAGATCAAGGAAGCGGTCGATGCCGCGGTTAGTGCGGATGTGGTCATCGCTGTGGTCGGTCATACGCGCGCGCAGGTCGGCGAGAATCATGACCGCGACCAACTGGATTTGCCGGGTGGGCAGGAGAAACTCGTCGAGACCATGCGGGCGACGGGAAAGCCGCTGATCGTGGTCCTGAACAACGGGGCACCCTTCGCCTTGCCATGGATCCATGACCATGTCCCGGCGGTAATCGAAAGCTGGTATGGTGGTCAGGGTTATGGAACGGCCTTGGCTCAAATCCTATTCGGAGACGTCAATCCGAGTGGCAAGCTCGATGTTTCGTTCCCAGTCAGTCTGGGGCAAAGTCCTTCTTACTATAACCACCCGGTGTTGACCGGGCCGATTCTTTACGATCCTTCAACGGATAAATTCCCCTATCCCTTTGGAAAGTCTAATGTCCTTTGGCCGTTTGGGCATGGCCTGAGTTACACGACGTTCAAGTACGACAATCTGCGCTTCAGCTCAAAGTCCATCACAGCGAAACAAGTCTGTCAGGTCTCCATGACAGTAACCAACATCGGTGATCGAAAAGGGGACGAGGTGGTGCAACTCTATCTCCATCAGGATTACACGCCCTTAAAGCGTCCGGTGGAACAGTTGGAAGGCTTCAAACGCATCACGCTGAGTCCAGGGCAAACGCAGACAGTCCAGTTCTCCGTCGGCTTTGACCAGGTAAGGTTCTGGAAAGCCGGCCGATGGCAGATGGAACCGGGAAAGCTCAGCGTTCTTGTTGGCTCATCGTCACAAGATATTCGACTTACTGGAAACATTGATTTGAACTAAGTCAGGAGGTGAACTTATCCGTAAAGATTATTCATGGAGGGTGTTGAGATCGATTGCCTCCGCCATTGCTTTGTGCCCCGTGTCATTGGGATGAATATGATCGCGGTCGTAAGCAGGAAGCAGGCGTTTTGGGTCTGCCGGATCGCGCATGGCCTTGTCGAAGTCGATAACTCCATCCGGTAACTTGGTGGTCCGAATCCACTGATTCACCGCTTGTCGCTCAGATTCTCCTGCTTCCGAGTAGTAGAACCCAAGGCCCTCATCGGGCATGATTGTTCCGAGGTACACTTTGATGCCGTGGGCATGCGCACGTTCAATCATCTGGGTCAGGCCGAAAATCAGATCGTCGGCAGAGACCGGATCCATGGGGTTGTTGGGGCGCGTGGCAATACCGATATCGTTGATGCCCTCAAGGAGGATGAGATATTTGACGCCGGCCTGTGAGAGTACGTCACGGTCAAAGCGCTTTAGCGCACTTGGCACTGCAACCGAATTGGTTTCATCATGGAGGATCCGGTTTCCACCAATACCCTCGTTTAACACTGAAAGCGTTTTGGTGTTTGTGTCCGTTTGAAGCCGGCGGGCAAGGTCATCAGGCCAGCGCAAATTGCTGCTCCGTGTTGAAAATGCCCCGTCCGTGATGCTGTCACCAAAAGTCACGATTGCCGCACTCTCTGGGACCGCTTGCACTTCAACCGCACTCAGGAAATGCCAACTGTCTGTTTCCACCGTATTGGAGAGGTTCTTCGCATCAACCATGTTCCCCGGAGCTATGAAATTCGATTGGTTCCCAAAGGAATGTTCTGTAACGTTCGGGATTGGCTGTTTGGGGATGTAGAGGCTGATAGCAAGGTTCGATCCGAAAGGCAGGCTCATGGAAAAGCTATCGCTGAATACCTTAGCGCCGGCAGGAATTGTCACGGAGGATTTCCCGTTGAATGTGAGGGCCCTGGACGAGCCGGCCACAATCTCGTTCCCGCCCGCGCTCACGGCTGCTTGTGCTCCGGCAAGGGTGAGCGGCGTGGTTCCCATCTCATTAGTAAAGACGACTCGCGCGATGTTGCCAGCCAACGATGTATGCACAATTTCCCGAATGGTGAAATCCGCAGTGCCGATTGGCCCTTTGCTGTTGTCCATTCCGATTGGTGCGGCAGCCCAGGTACCAACCCAATGCGCAGAGTCACTGGTTTGTGCCTGTGCCTCCGAGAAGGTTGCCATAACGAAGGGTACAGAAACGGCACAGAAGCATAGGAAGAAATGTGAGCTTTTCATTGATATAGATATTACTCTGGCCCGAAGAAGATGAGTCACCTTTTTGTCAAATAACTTACGTGTTGCAATGTGAGAGACCGACGGTAAGTGGAAAAGTCACCAGGAGTGTTCAACCATGATCAAAAGAAATTATTGTGTTTCGATAACTTCGGTTGCATATGTGCTCGTTGTGTTTGCCCTCGCAACCAGCGGACTAATGCCGCAGAATATCCCCACCGCGAAAGGTCAAACTGGCATATCCGGAGCCATCTACCTCGACCCCTCGATTCCCACCGAGAAAAGGGTGGACGATCTCATCTCGCGGATGACGCCGGAAGAAAAGACAGCACAACTCCTCAGCGTGGCTCCCGCCATTCCACGGCTTGGGGTCCCAGCCTATAACTATTGGAGCGAAGCTCTCCACGGCATTGGCAATGACGGCACGGCCACAGTCTTCCCGCAGGCCATCGGTTTCGCATCGACATGGAACACTCCGCTGGTTCATGCAATGGCAGACGCAATCAGCACAGAGGCGCGCGCCAGGTATCAGGAAGCTCTGCGCCAGGACAGGCACGTGCAGAGCGAGGGGCTCACGTTCTGGTCGCCCAACATCAATCTGTTTCGCGATCCTCGCTGGGGGCGAGGGCAGGAAACCTACGGCGAAGATCCCTACCTCACGGCCAGGATGGGCGTAGCGTTTGTTACTGGCATGCAGGGGGATGACCCCGCGTATCTCAAGGTGCTTGCAACAGCCAAGCATTTCGCGGTGCACAGCGGCCCCGAGCCCGCCAGGCACACGATCGATGTGCAAATTTCAAAACACGATATCGAAGACTCTTACCTGCCAGCCTTCCGCGCCGCTGTTGTTGAAGCCAAGGCCGGCTCCGTGATGTGCGCCTATAACTCTTTGAATGGCCAGCCGGATTGCGCCAACAGTTTTCTGTTGGAAGAAACCCTCCGCAAGGATTGGCAATTCAACGGCTATGTTGTTTCCGACTGTGGGGCGATTACAGACATCTATAGTCAGCACAAATACGTGAAGACAATTGCTGAGGCCGCCGCAGTCTCCTTGAAACGGGGAACCGACCTCGACTGCGATTTTAGCCAGACTGAAAACGCCGGTTACTTGGAAGCCTTGAAGAATGGGGATTTGGCGGAGGCAGACATCGATCGTTCGCTTCGCAGGCTATTTACAGCACGCTTCCGACTTGGAATGTTCGATCCGCCGGCACCAGTCAAGTACACGAACATCCCCTTCAGCGAGAACGACAGTGAAGCCCATCGCGCACTCGCACTGGAAGTCGCGCGACAAAGCATGGTGCTGCTCAAGAATGACGGCACCCTCCCACTGAAAAAGGGAATCAAAAAAATAGCTGTCATTGGACCTCTTGGTGATTCCGCGAGCGCGTTGCTGGGTAATTACAACGGCATGCCGTCCCGGCACACTACCGTTCTTGAAGGAATTCGTGCCCAATTCAAAGATGCCGCAGTCTCCTGGGTGCCAGGGACCAAACTCCTCCATACGCCGTTCCCCATTCCGCGCAGCGCTTTTACGACGGATTCAGGTCAGCCAGGTGTCCGTGCGGAATATTTCCCATCGCGTGACCTCACAGGTCGGCCGCAAACCACGCGCATCGATCCGCAGGTCAGCTTTGGTTTCGGCGTTGATAGGCTGCCACAGTGGGCAGAACTCAACGGATTTACTGCCCGCTGGACCGGGGAAATCAGCGCACCCGAAAGCGGAACGTACTCTGTGGTCTTGACCGGTGCGGGTGGAGCGCGCCTTTGGATCGATAACAAGTTACTTATTGATGATTGGAAAGAAGACGACCCTGCTTCCCAGGCAAAGCGCACTTTCACACTGCAACTCAATAAAGGAGACCAGCACAAGTTCAAGTTGGAATATCTCCGGTTTGGTCAGATCAAGAACTTGGAATTTCCCCGCCGGCTAACTGCAGGTGTTCAGCTCTTGTGGACGCGAGAAGGCGGAGAGTCCGTTGCTCAAGCCGTCGAAACCCTCAAAGATTCTGACGTGGTGATCGCAGTGGTAGGAATCACGGCGGAGTTGGAGAGCGAGGAAAATTGTGCCCCAGATCTCCCCGAAGGATTCAAATGCGGCGACCGCACCAGCCTGGACTTGCCCAAGCCCGAAGAAGATCTTCTGGAAGCAGCGAGGGCAACCGGGAAGCCGCTTGTGGTGGTGCTGATGAGCGGTAGCGCGCTATCGGTGAATTGGGCCGACAAGAATGCCAATGCAATGCTCGAGGCATGGTATCCGGGAGAGGAGGGGGGGACTGCCGTGGCGCAGACACTCGCAGGGATCAATAATCCCGCAGGCCGACTTCCGGTAACGTTCTATCGTTCCGTGAACGATTTGCCTCCATTTACGGACTACCGCATGGAGGGAAGAACCTACCGTTATTATCGGGGGCCAGTGCTATATCCATTTGGTTACGGGTTGAGTTACTCAAACTTTAGATATAGCCATCTCAAGTTATCGGCCAGGTCGCTTGACGCAGGCAGCCCGTTGAACGCCGACGTTGAGGTTGAAAACACCAGCCTGATCAAGGGCGACGAAGTGGCGGAGCTGTTCGAGTCTTTGCCGGGGAAGGAAGGGGCGCCGATCCGCGCGTTGCGAGGGTTTCAGCGCGTGACGCTGGCCCCAGGAGAGAAGAAGGTGCTTCATTTCAGCTTATCCCCTCGCGACCTGAGCATGGTCGATGCCGAAGGTTCCAGGGTTGTGCCGGCAGGGCAACTGGATCTGTTTATCGGCGGAGCGCAACCAGGCCAACATGGGTCAGGAGTCAATGGTTCCGTTACGATTCGTGGGACAAAAGAGCTGCCCGATTAAGCCGATGGAAGTATTCGCCGCGCAACTGTCCGCCCTTTGGCGGACAGTTTTGAATTTCAAAACTCGACTCGATCATTGCAGCTCGAATCCCAACAGATTGCACGGGGCCATGGAAAACGTACATCTTTTGTGTTTGGTTTTGATCACATTGGTTGACATAATCGCTCAATAACGTTACTTTCTTATCAAATGCTTGCCGCCGAACGAAGATTTCGCATCCTCGAGATTCTCGCCGCCCAGCGTAGTGTTTCCGGCTCAGATCTTATGGAAGAACTGGGCGCAACCTCCGCCACAATCCGCCGCGATCTTGCCTCACTCGAAAAAGAGGGCGTTCTTGTGCGTTCGCATGGCGGCGCCGTTTCGCGAACATCGAGCACAAATTTCCAGCCGTCGTATGAGGCATTGCAAAGGTCCAATCGTGCCGAGAAACTGGCGATCGCTGCTGCAGCACAGAAGATGATTTTCGATGGAGATACCGTTTTTCTAGAGAGCAGTACAACTGTATTCGAATTGTCACGGCGGATGGGCTCCTTCAACCGCCTGACTGTCGCAACCAACTCGCCGCCAATTGTCTGTCAACTCCAGCGCTGGGCGGGCGTGCATGTGGTCTGCACAGGCGGCGATTTGCAGCGGGACCAGTTCTGCCTTTCCGGCATCTGGGCGCAGCAGGTTCTTTCCGAAATCCGAGTCGATAAAGCCGTCATGGGCATCACGGCAATCGACTCCCAATACGGTCATACTTGCGCCACCCAGGCTGAAGCTCAAGTCAAGAGGATGTTGGTGAAAGCAGGGAAACAGCGCATTGGAATGGTGGATCACTCAAAGTTCGGCAGGCAGGCGTTTGTTCATATTGGGCCGATTACCGATTTCACAACCATCATCACCGACTCAGGTACGGATCCGGCCCAGATCGCTGCCATGCGCGATGCGGGGATCGAAGTGGTGGTGGTCGACGTGGACAAACACGCTGCCGAATAGCCGCCGTGTCAAATCCTCAAAGACATGCGATAGAAGCCTGATTCACTTGACATGTACGGTAACAGCCACCCCGTCATAAGCGACAGGCACAGGTGTGCCCATTTCGCGGCTGTCTGCGGGTTTCACAACTAACACTGAGAATAGCCTTTGATTCGGCATCCCGGGATAGCTTCCCTCACGCTTCCCAAATGTGAGCTCATGACTCCGGTCATTCCAATTCATCGGGATGATGCTGTAGGCGCCCTTCTCGTAGTTGTAATTTGTGCCTTCATCGTCATAGAGCGAGAAAGTCGCGTCGGCGCCGGGAAATACACGGATTTCTATCGGAGCATCAGGCTTCTCATTGGCCCACAGCTCGGTGGGGCCAATTGGAATGATCGATCCCGCGCGCACAAACAAGGGCATTTCGTTCAGTTTTGCCGAGGTTCTCACCGTTTGGCCGCCTTGAAACGTCTGCCCCGTCCAGAAGTTCACCCATCCCGTTCGATCTTCCGGGAGATAGACGTCCCAATCCCGAGCGCCAGGCGAAAGCACTGGGGCAACCAGTAATTCCTTGCCAAACATGAATTCATATTTCTGCTCCAGCGCTTTCTCATCCTGTGCAAAGTCCATCACGAGAGGGCGCATGAGGGTCGAACCGTGGAGCGTGACATCCACTGCTCCCGAATAGATATAGGGAAGTAGACGATGGCGCAGATCGAGGTACTTGCGCGATACGTCCTCCACCTGCTGGCCGTACAGCCATAGACCGGTTTCCGTGTGCCAGCCATGAACGCGCATGAGTGGCGAGAACGTGGAGAATTCGAGCCAGCGCAGCAGCAGTTCGTGATATGCCTCGTCTGTGAACTGGACTGGCCCGGGACGGAAGAAGCCGCCCGTGTCGGTCGTCCAATAAGGCATTCCGGAGGCGGAAAAGTCCAGGCCTGAGGTGATTTGCCGCTTTAACGAATCCCAACTACTGCCGACGTCGCCCGACCAGGTTGCGGAGGCGTAGCGTTGCTGCCCTGAAAAGGCGTTCCTGGTCAGAATGAAGACACGCTTGTCCGGGGCGTCTTTGCGCTGTCCCTCGTAGACTGTTTTGTTTACAAAAAGCGAATATAGAAGGCGCACATCGTCGCCGTTGACTCCATCGACTGTGCGCCCGTGCAAAGCGTCGTTCTCAGGCTCTGTTGCGTCCAGCCACCAGGCGTCGATGTCCAGTGGAAGCATGCGGGTGTGTATGTCCTGCCAGAAAAGCGAGGCCGCAGCAGGATTGAAGAAATCAACCCACGGCGTGCCGGGGATCGTGTAAGACTTTTCCAGAAACTCCTTGCCTATATCCGTCGTGTCGTCGAACTTCGACCACACAGAAACCATCAAGTGCGCATGCATCTGGTGCAACTTCTCGACCATTGCCGCGGCGTCAGGATAGTTCTGTTCATCGAAGCGCATGGCATTGAATCCGTACCGCCCCCAATACATATAGTCCTGCACCATTAGATCCATTGGAAGCTTGCGATCCCGATATTCTTCCGCGGTATCCAGGAGCTCCTTCTGGGAGTGGAATCTCTCTTGGCAATCGATAAACCCATATGCCCATACCGGCATCAACGGAGCAGCTCCGCTCACCTCGCGGTAGCGGCTGATCACGTCATCCCCGCTCGGCCCGGCGAAAACAACATAGTCGATCGACTTGGCGTTGGGCGAGCGCAACGTCGTCGAATCGTCTGGCTTGCGGATGAAGAGCGACGGATGGTTCTTGACTGCGGCATCCACCTGCGCTGTCATGACCTGGACTTTGTGCTTGCCCGGCTCCAATGACATCAGCCAACTTGCTGTTGGCGGCAGCCAGTAGTTATCTGCCTCGGCTCTCGTCTTGCCATCGATTTTGACTCGATAGTGACGTCCCATCGACTGGCCTTCATCGAGCATCAGGCCGTACTTTCCGCCTTGAGCTACGGTGAACTCCCCTTCGATGGTCGTGGTCTTGCGATTCTCAAGAGTCTTTCCGTCTGCAACCGCTTCATCCAGAACAGTATCTATGCCCTCCGCTGTTTGCGAAAGTGCAATTTCGTTGTCTGCCGGATTCAGTTCGGTTAGGCCGTAGTTATGCCACAGAAGACCGTAGCCTCTGCTCGACAGAAGGAACGGAATCGAAATTTGCGTGTTGACCTGCGTTAATCTTCGCGGCAACCCTTTCACGTTGAGATACCCGTCCTGGAATTGCCCGGTCCCGAAAAGGTATTCATCGGATGGAGACACAAAGGTCTGCTCGGCCATCATGTTGCCGCTTCCCTCGGGCGGGGCCTGCTTCAGGGATCGTCCTCCGGTCTTCTCTTGAAGTAGGATTTTGCCTGAGCCATCAGAAAATGTGAGAGCCAGCGAAGATCTGTCTAAGATGACCCGCAGCGTACTCGTGGAAACAGTGATGGAGCGGCTATTTTCCTCGACTTTAAACCTGGGCGGCGGAAACGTCCCGATCAGGATGACGCTCGGCTCTGGCTTGCTTTGCGACCTCGAAAATCGAATCCGGATCGCGCCATCGATGATTGGCCGGATCGAGAGGACGCCGCCGTCCATCTGAACTTGTGCGTCTTCGGCTGTCTTTGTAACCTTGAAATGTTCTGCGGTTGCGCGACAGCATGCAAGCCCCAGAATGAGAACTTGCAGCAAAGTAAGCCGGACAAAATTCAATAGATTAGAACCAACTTCTCTCTTGATGCGCTGAGGGTTCGGCGGCAAGTAATTCCTCCGTGCATGCGGCTCCTGGCCGCTCTCAATGCTGATGTATTTGAATGTGTCTTGTCCGTTCACCCATCATTATGTGCAAGAACAAATTGCTTAAAAGGAGCATTTGTGCAGGGCGATGCCTCAATTCTCCTGAATCATATTTAGACGCTTTTCTGTCCCTCACTTACTACGGGAAGCTCCGAGCATTCTGTGAAGCCACAATCCACTTGAAACTCTCATATGCTTTCTCCCATCCCTCATCTCCTGCGGGAGAGTAGGAGTGAAACGGCACGGACCGCTCCAGCACTTCCTGGCCTTCAGAAAAATTCTTCAAGCGACCGGTGGCCATCGCCTGAACAATAGCATTGCCCAACGCTGTGGCTTCGACCGGTCCAGCAATCACTTGGCGCCCGCACGCGTTTGCTGTCATCTGGCATAGGAAATGGTTCAGGGCACCTCCGCCCACAATTCGAATTGTTCTGATTTTCCGCCCCGTGATTCGCTCCAAGCTTTCAATCGCCGTTCGATACGCAAAACTCAAGCTCTCAAACACACAGCGAGCCATTGCCCCCGCATCCTCAGGCACAAATTGCGCGCCCCGACTGCAGTAAGTCTGCACGCTTACGCGCATATCAGAAGGTGATTGAAACTCGGGAGCCTCCGGATCAATGAAGGAACGGAATGGAGTAGCCTTCTTGGCGGCCTCTTCAACTTCATCCCAAGTGTAGTGTTTCCCAATTGCGTCCCACATCCGCACGCATTCTTGTAAGATCCAGAGCCCAAGCATGTTTTTCAGCAACAGGACCCCCCCGTCCGCAGATCCCTCATTGGTAAAACCGCCGTAGAAGAATTCATCGGAGAAGTTGGGCTCGTCCGCTACGACACCGAGCAGGCTCCAGGTTCCGCTGCTGAGGAAGACACTTTCATCGTCCAATCCTGGGATGGCAGCTACGGCGCTCGCTGTGTCGTGCGAGGACACTGCGATGCACGGGAATCGCTCGGAGAAGCCGCAATCGGTTTGAACGCACGGCAATAGATCTCCGAGTATCGTGCCGGGAAGAACGACCTCCTGAAAGATGTGAGCTGGCAATTGAAGTCTGGCGATGGTTTCGTGGGACCAGCAGCGCGCACGGAGATCGAAGAGTTGTGTGGTCGTCGCCTCCGTGAATTCCGCTTTTTTTACACCACTTAGCAGGAACGCAAACAGATCTGGGATCATGAGAAGGCTCTGTGCCTCCAGAACCATGCGGTCCTGGTTCCGAACCATGCTCGCGAGTTGATAGGAGGTGTTGATTTCCATCGTCTGCCCCCCCGTCGCTTGGAAAATGGCGCGACCGGTCATAAGGGACAGTAAGGCGACTGGCATCCCGTCGGTGCGGGCGTCACGATAGTGATAGGGATTTCCAAGCAGGCGATCGCGATTGTCCAGCAGGCAATAGTCGACTCCCCACGCATCTACGCCGATTCCGGCCGGAACATCGCTTCGTAGGACGTTGAACTTCTTTAGGCCACTTTGAATCTCGGACCAGATTCTCAAAACATCCCAATAAAGATGCAGCCCGAAGCGAACACCACCATTGGAGAAACGATGAATCTCTTCAAGGCTGAAGCGGTCGCCGTCCCAATTGCAATTCATTATTCGTCCGCTTGACGCGCCCAGGTCAACCGCTAAATAGCTCACGCTCGCGCTCATGATTGCCTTTCTGAGACCGCTTGAACGGACGAGTGACTCGCAGGAATTGCCGAACAAGCAGCGAATTCCACGGGCAACGCTTCGGTTTGCACACGCGCGATTCGAAGGCTCGGCCAAAGTTTAACTTGCCATTTAGGAGAGAATGCCACAGACGGAATGGAGCTGTCGAGCAAGAAAAAGAAAAATCGCTCAACATCAATCACATTTCGAACAAAACTGCCAAGATGTGGGGTTGTGTGCGTGTGGAGATTGGTTCGATTCTTAGAATCAGCAGGTTAGGGGCTGCCACAGATATGGGATGCACCGATTGAAACCGAGCACTGCACTGCGGCCCGCTTTCCTTATTCCTCCCTGGAACTCATTCGGTCTTGAACGGCACCGCTGGCAGTCTGGAGCGATTGGCTAGATTGGGTCGTGCCACTTCATCCCATGCAAACCGCACAGCGGTTGGGTGCTCAATCAATGAGCTCGATACCAAGACTCTGTCTCCTTGAATCACGGCTTCCGCCGGAACAAATTTCCCATCGTTGCCTGCGATTGAAAAGTCGGTTAACGGTTTTCCATCGCTGCTTGCGAGTCCGCCATCTGCGTTCTCGAAAGAAACGAACGCCTGATTCCCAATCACATCCATACTCTTGAATTGCGGGCCGGCTGAAACGACATTGCCCAAGCGGTAGGTTTTGTCGAGCGCCAAAAGCGCAAGGCGGTGTCCAACATTCCATTTGTCAGTGGGATGGATATCATGCACGTCATCCACTAGATCGGAAGTCAGGGCAATGCCGGTGTTCTGATCCTTGAGCACATCCATCTGCTGCTGCCGGATTTCAGCCAGTGTTTCGCGTGTCAGGTCATGAGTGGCCGAGGGAGATTTCTGGCTTTCGCTGTAGGCAAAAGGGGCGAGCTGGACAAAGTAGAACGGCAGGTCTTCTTCATGCCAGGCATTGCGCCAGCTTGAGATGAGCAGGCTCATTTTGGTGCCATAACGGTTGTCGACCAAAAGGACGTTAGATTCGCCCTGGTACCAGATAGCCCCCTTGAGCGCGAAGGGCGCCAGAGGCTCAATCCAGGGTTTGTAAAGACGGCCGGCAACTTCCCCATCTACGAGACCTTTGACAAGATCAGCATCGTTCTCAAAGACAGGCGACTTCTCGTATGCAGATAGCGGCGTCCAGACTTCAATGCGGGTGCCCCCAACAGCTGACTCGATCACGCCGATTGGCACATGGAGTGCGTCCTGAAGGTTCCTCGCAAAGTAATAGGCGACGGCAGAAAAATCAAAAAGCGTGTCGGTACTGCAATGTTGCCAGCCAGGAGATACCGGGTCAGGTCGATTCGGAAGTATGAACTGAAGCCACATTTGCCGATTGAGCCGCACCATCGGGCATTGAGGAGATTGCCTGTCCTGTATGATCCGTTGCGCTGGCTGAGGCCAAACAATCGGCTTGGCGTTTTTGTCAGCAGATGGGGGAACCGGAGGTGGATTACTGCCCCACAAGCCTCCCATGGAATACGCCATATTCGATTGTCCTGAAGCCAGCCACACGTCTCCAACCAGAACGTCGCTGAGCACGATCCGATTTCCACCGGTGATCGTCATCTTTCGCGGTTTGGCTGAGGCCTGCAACGGCTTCAGCGCAACCGTCCATTTGCCTGCCGCATCGGCTGTCGCCCTTACCCGCTGCCCGGCAAATTTCACGACAATCCGTTCACCCGGACTCGCCCACCCCCACACGGGCGCCTCACGATCCCGTTGGATGACCATGTGATCTGTAAAGATCTTTGGCAAACGGACCTCCGCCCTGGAAACCAGCGACGAAGTCACCAGGAAAACCACTAAACAAATACTGCCCTTCATGGAACCTCCGAGCATAAAACCCAACAAAGAGTGGGTGGCCCATAGGACGGATTCAGAGATAGTGTCCGCCTGCAATGTGCGAGATCGAAACAGTGTACCCGATTTGAGATATGTCGCCGAACTGAGACACGAAACAGGTCCGGCACAGCGTCTGTGCCGCCTAGGATGACAGATATGGGCTGAGAAGACGAGCCCCCCCGACAGGAGTTACAAGGAACTGCCGGTGCAGGAAGTCCTAAATGCGAAGATGATCGACTGCAGCGGTAATCTGAGCGGCGACTTCCCCTATTGATCGGTCTCCATCGACATCGATGGCACGTCCATGGAGACGGTAGTGTTCAACAACCGGCGCAGTCAGCGATTCGTATGCGCGGATGCGTTCCGCAAAAATCTGCTCTGAGTCATCGGTCCGCCGCGTCAGCTTCGTGCCGTCGAAATCGCAAAGCTCATCCTGCCTTGGAGGATTGAGGTAGACGTTATAACTTGCTTGGCAGACAGGGCAGGCTCTACGTCCAGTGATCCGGCGCAGCAGATGCTTGAAGTCGATATGGATACAGACCGCAACTGTCGGAGCGCCGAACCTTTGGGCATTCTGACAGCGATCCAGCCAGAAAGCTTGTTCCAGTGTGCGCGGAAACCCGTCAAGAACGTACCCGCCGAAGGTATCCGGCTCCTGTAACCGTGCCCTGACCATCTCGCAAACCAGGGAGTCGGGGATCAGTCCGCCGCTGGACATGATCTGTTTGGCCGCGTGGCCGAGCGATGTGCCCTGGGCTACGTGGTTGCGCAAGAGATCGCCTGTGGAGATGTGAGGAAGCCCGCGCCGCTGCGCCATCTCGCGGGCCTGGGTTCCTTTGCCCGCGCCTGGAGGCCCAAAGAAAAGTATCGCGCCCGTTGCCGCCCGGACCGGCGCGGCTGCTTCCACCGAAGTCGCCTGCAAAGTTCCGACTTGATTTTCCATTGGGTGGGGACGTCCTCCTGGGCACGGATCGAGAAGTGCTTTGTGGCAATTCTGCCGCTGGTGAACCCAGTAAAAACGAATCGTTCATCTGGGGCAAGTCGACTAGTCCGATTCGGACGAGTGGCCAGAAACGGCAGATACATCAAACGAAAGTCGTAGTTTTCACCTACATTCGCATATGACCTCAAGGTACAATCGGAACGAATCTGGACGCCCACCACGCCTTGCCTCGGAAGGAGGGTGGCTGTCTATTTGCACCTCGACCGAATTGGATCGATTCCGGCAATTGGCATGACGATGAAAACTGAATTGAAGCTTATTCATGATCTAAGTCGCGACCTTGCTCTCAGGCGAGTCCACCATGGCATCACCATGCTCGATCGGACCGAAGACCAATGGTCCCGGCTGACTCCGAAGCAGCCCTGCGCCACTGAAACGCTCCTGCTCCTCGCCCGATGGGTCGATATCGGCTACCGCGATCACCATCTTCTCGATGCTCTTTTGCAGCGATTTTCAGGCGAATGCCGACGCAAATTGCCGCTCGAAAACTATCTGCGCCTTCGAATGGTCGAGGCCTTTCGCGCACTGTGCGTGGAAGAAGTGGACGTGGCGATCGAGACGCTCGATTTTGTGCTGAGAGCCGAGCCCGAGCCGCCGGATGAGCAAAGAATGATGCTCGCTCGCTTTTGGAAAGGGAGGGCGCACAGAAAGAAGGGCGAGTACGAGTTGGCGGTGAAGGAGATCACCCTTGCCCGCGAGCTGTCGCAGAAGGATCGCGAGAACGCGATGTTTACTTCCGTCGTTCAAATTCACGAAAGCTGGCTTCTCTTCCAGAAGGGTCTTAGGAAAGCGGCTTTGCAATTGCTGAGCCGTGCCGAGGCGACGCTCAAAGATACGGACCATTACTTTGCACTGGGCAACATTGAGTCGGCGCGAGGCCGGATTGTGCGCCGTTCCGGGGAGTACGCGAAGGCGCTCGAACACTTTGACCGCGCGATCGAGATCTATTCCTCGGGCAATCCGAGCCATCGCAATCTCGCCAGGTCGCTTGTGAATGCCGCCTATGTCAAACGCCTCTTAGCCTTGCAACTGCGCCGAAAGATCGATTCCCGCCCGCGCACCGCCAATCGAGAGCGTAGTGACGGCCATGCCGCACAGAAAGCATTCAACCCAACCTCTCTGCGCGCTCGTCACGAGCAACTCTGCCACGAGGCAATTCAGCAATTGAATCGCGCACGAGAGATCTATTCTCTCAGCGGCCATTCTAGCGGCCTTGGAGCGGTCATTGTGAACTCTGGACATCTTCATCTTGACCGAGGCGATATCGATCGCGCTTCCCAGGAGGCTGTGGAGGGCTACCGGATCGGACTCGAGAAGAACGACCATATCCTTATGGCTCGATCGCTGGTTCTCCAAACTGCAACTGAGAATGCCAAGATCGACGAGCAGCTCGGAGAGGATGTCGACATCGCGCTGCACGCCAACAAGGCTAAACAATTCAGTGAGCAAGCTCTGGCCTTGGCAAAACACACCCAACACCGTAGGCTGCTTGCTGCGGCATACATAGCGCGCGGCATGACCGCAGCCAACGAATTCTTTCAGGATTGGGAGTTGGCAAAACGATGTGCCAGCGAAGCAGCCGAGTTGATTGGCGCAGGCGAGAACGACCATCTGCTCGACGATCTGGCCGCGCTCAAGTCGCACATCATGCAGGCCTCCGGTATCAATGACACCATACGCAGTTGGTGCGAAGGAATGCTGGATGGAAAGACATTCCAGCAGGTGACCGAGGAATTTGCGGAGATTGTCATTCCGAAAGTCTGGCTGCGTGAAGGCAAAAAGATCTCCCGAGTGGCTGCCTGCCTTTCCATTTCCCCCAAGAAGGTCCGTCGCATTCTCAGCAATACCGGATCCTTCGATCGATCTAAATCTACCTCGATCCTGTGATCATGGAGCGGCATTCGACCCACCGCTGTCTATATCGATGTTGCCCCAGATGAACACATCTGAAGGGATCTCCAGAGTAGGGAAGACCTGTTGATGTGTGCGGGCCAAAATGGAGGTCTTATCTGATGAAGATTAACCATTAAAGTATTGAAAACGAAAGACTTATATGGCGGAGAGGGAGGGGTTCGAACCCCCGATAGCCTTGCGACTATGTCTGATTAACAGTCACAAATGCACGGCGTATCGATTATCGTCACCACCGCGTGCTGGGCAAATCAGGGTGAGGGTGGGACAGGGGACACTCAGATTAAATGAAAGCGGGGCTGACACGGGTCTGGCGTAGAGGCCGCGGAGGAATCCGATTGTGCCCAGATTGTGCCTGAAGATGTCGGTTGTGGCGATTTGAGCTATTCTGTCGATTGTCGAATCAATAACTTACGTATTTCGAACACCGGCTAAGGTTCGACCCCCCCTCCCGGCACCAAGAACTCCTTCAAAACAATAGATTTTACTGAACAGCCACTTTTCCAGCCTCGCGGGTATGAAGGCTGTCGGGGGCTATTTGGGGGCTATACCCCACGCTGCACTAATGAAAGAGCGCGGAAAAGGCATACGCAAGAACGTCAGGCGATGCGACGTGGCAGGGGGCCAAC
>Ga0302320_10008491_pt1 | contig 22316 bp, 18 predicted proteins | sample Bog_T0_3_FD_202130 | JGI IMG/M metagenome (GOLD analysis project Ga0302320, IMG submission 202130) | Peat permafrost microbial communities from Stordalen Mire near Abisko, Sweden - Bog_T0_3 | ecosystem: Environmental > Terrestrial > Soil > Wetlands > Peat | place: Sweden: Abisko, Stordalen Mire...
ATGCAGCTCTCCGGTATTACCGCCGAGTGGCGAAAGAGAGCACAGCGGGGTTGTTTAACCTCGGCTTGGTCTTTAACACTCCCGAGGTGAGTCAGCAGGCTGACGCGATCGACGTTTGGCGTAGAGTCCTTAAGATTGATCCAAACAATGAAAGAGCTAAGTCCTCGATTAATAGTCTGTTACCACTCCAAGTGAGATTGCGGAACGAGGTTGTGGCGAGATCCAAGACCCAGCTGAATCCAAATCAATGGTACGCCTATTACATTAGTCCAATTGAGTTGCTTGGCTTTGATAATACAATCGAAATAGATGATCTGAACAGCAAGGCCATCCAGCGAGCAAGAAAGGCGCTCCTCCAGGAGATCGAACTTGAGGATGGATCTATCGACTGGATGCCCGAACTTCGAATTGACCGTTCCCGCGCGATGGCAGTATGCGAAGACCTCAACGACGAGCGGCTTCTCCGTTTCCACTACCACGTCTTCGTCAACAAGGATCTCTCTGCATTTCTCTCTCGTGGGGCTCTTGCTCAATTCCTAGTTGACGATGTGTCCTCGCCACTCGCGACTATCGAATTACTGGAGGACGATCGAGAAGGCTTCGGTTCCTGGCTCAGTTCCCGCTTTGCTCCTCAGTTCAGCCTTGTATTAACGAAAGCACTCGCAGAGCGACGCCTTCCTGTCATCGAATGTCTGTTGGGCGGAAGGCGTTGGGTTCGACCAGAGGATGAAGACAAGTGCTTTGATGGCGCCCACCGGCAAATTGATCAAATGCTCGCTCCGCTCCGAATAGAAGCCCGGACGTCGGAAGCAATAAAACCTGCGGTTAAGAGCGTTGAGGCAATACTTGCGGCTGGAGGCCTAGGCAACATTCTTGGGCTTCTTCCTGTGGCTTTTTACAAGAGTCAACAAGAGGCAGCAATGCTAATACGCTCAATGGCCATTAATTGCTACAATTGCCACGATGATGCCGATTCTGCAAAGGCGATCCTGCTGTTAACCTCAGCACTTGCACTCAAGTCCCCATCGCTACAAGCCAAAATAGCCGATGATATTAAGGCACTGGACGAACGGATACTCGAGGCAAGCAAGAATGAGGCGCACCTGGAATTTGACAAAAAGACATACAGCATTACGCGGCAAGGAGTCAGATTTGGCGATACTCTATTCTCCCCCGAAAATATTTTAACGGCCTGCTGGGGCGTGGTCATCACAAATACATCAACGCGACAGTATGAATTTTCAATGAGCTTCAAGAGCTCTGACGGTGCGAGGAGTAACATCAGGTGGACGGCTACTCGAAATCTCGAGGAGCAGCGACGGCTGTTTGACGGTCTAGTCAACGCAGCTCTCACATTCGTCGCACCAAAATTGATCGTTAGAATTCAGCAGGCGCTGAAGGCCGGCCAGATTTTTCGGATTGGAAATGTCACGATCACTGGCGGAGGCATTCTATTCGAAGTCGCTGGGTGGTTTAGATCGAAGTCCGTTTTGAGTCCATGGTCGCGCTGCAAGTCTGTCATTGCGAACGGAGATCTCATCTTGTCGGATCCAGAAGACGTGAATGCAAGGGCTGCACTCTCACTTCACGACACTGATAATGCTGTGGTACTGTACCTAATTATGCAACAAAATGCTTCAACGGCAAAGGATTAATATGCGCCCCAGTTCTAACATAGATATCCCCAAGTGGGCGTTGCGCACACTTAATAATTTGTACGATATCGATAGAAAGCTAAGGATCTATGGGGATGCCGGAAATGCAATCCGAAACGTTGAACAGATAAAGGAGGTATTCATGGAAAGCCTCCAGCTCTTCTGCGAAGATCCCTCAGGGCAGAAGTTTAGCGAAACACGGGCCGATCTAGAGGCATCAATCGCCGGAATTGGCACGGAGAATTTGGTCGTTGTTGAGGTAATCAAGCCAATTTTGCGGCTAGGCAGCCAAGCTTATTCACAGGTCGTGCAGAAGGGTGTCGTGATTGTCAAATCACAGACTAAGAGGGAGGCCTAAGATGGCATCGATGATAAAATTTGGTATTGACCTTGGAACATCTAACTGCTTGATTGCTCGTTTTGACAAAGGGGCTGTCGAGGTATTCAAGAACCCTAATGGATTTAAGGAGACTTTGCCGTCTGTAGTAGGCTTTCGAAATGATCGAATCTTGATTGGAGATCAAGCAAGAGCCTATGCAGAAAGAGATCCCAAAAGCGTCGCAAGCCGATTTAAGCGCAAAATGGGTACCTCGGAAACGCTAAAGATTAAATCGTTAGATTCGTCAAAGTCACCGGTAGAACTGTCATCCTATTTGCTAAAAGAATTAAAGACATTTATACACACCGGTGAGGTTGCTGAGTCAGCTGTAATTACGATTCCGGCTTCGTTTGATACAGTTCAGAGCAATGCGACCAAAGAGGCCGGCACGATTGCCGGGTTTAAGATGGTGGTGCTTCTCCAAGAGCCGATAGCGGCCAGTCTTGCCTACGCCAACAAAGAAAAGAACGTCGATCTGCGGAATAGCCAATGGTTTGTTTATGATTTGGGCGGCGGCACATTCGACGTGGCGCTCGTAAGGATCATTGAAGGCGAACTCACGGTACTTGATCACGAAGGGGACAACTACCTTGGAGGCGCCGATTTCGACGCATTAATTGTCGAAAAGGTGGTCGTGCCTGAGCTTGAGCGGCGAGGTAAGTTCTCCGATCTATTTGGTCAGATGAAGAGCGAAAGCGGTCGCTACAACAAGTTGTGGTATCGCCTGCTACACGAGGCTGAGTGCGCCAAGGTGGAGCTCTCCACGAAAACATCCGCGGAGATAGAACTCGGCGGCCAGCAGGATTTGAAAGACGATGAAGGTCACATCATCGAGGGTTTCGTCGCGGTGACGCGGTCTGAGTTTGAGAGCGTGATTCGGGAGTCAGTCGATCGTACTATCGACATGATGAAGCAGATCCTGACCCGGAATTCATTGCAGCCAGGGGATCTTCAGTTTATTCTTATGGTCGGGGGCTGCACATACATCCCATTCGTGCGGAAACGGGTGGAAGAGATGATGGGTATTGCTGTGAATACCAGCGTCGATCCTACCAATGCGGTTGCTATAGGCGCGGCGTATTATGCTGGGACTAAGGAAAGTAATCTGGAACGGTCAACTCCGGCAAACCACAGAAGCTCTCCACTGAAAATCCGTGCCAGCTACAGCCGGACTTCTCAAGAAAGTGAAGAAATATTCAGCGCTAAAATCGAAGGTAACACTACGGGCATGCATTACCGAATTATTGGAGAAGATGGTGCATACGATAGTGGCCTCAAAATACTCGCGGGTCGCATCACTGAGGATCTCCCGCTCCGAGAGAGTGCATTTAATATTTTTACGCTGAAAGTGTTCGATGCTCGGGGCAATTTGGTTCCACTCGACTTTGACCAGATTCAAATTGCGCAAGGACGATACAGTGTCGCTGGCCAAATGCTACCCGATGATATCAGTCTAGTCAGAGACGATATTGCGGCAAAGAACACTCGCCTCGATTGCCTGTTCCAGAAGAATGCAGTGTTGCCCGGCGAAGCTAAGAGAACAGTGGAAATTGCCAAGACTGTTATTCGAGGATCCAGCGACGAAATCCACATTATGGTTGTTGAGGGGCCCTCTGACCGGCATTCCTCTACCAATAAGCCAATTGGAGTTCTAGTTATTACTGGTCAGCAGATTTCGCGTGATTTGATCAAGGGCACTGAGATTGACCTCAAGTTCGAGATGTCGGAGTCGCGCGATCTTGGAGTCTCTGCATATCTCAACGGTACGGGCCAGCAGTTTTCGCAGGTTTTCATGCCGAGACAGCGCACGGTTTCGAGTCGTATGCTTGCGGCCGAGATAGTGTTGCTTGAAGCTGGAGTGGAGGAGGAGCTCGGAGATGCGTTTCGGAATGGTAACCGTGAGACCTCTGAGAACCTCGAAAAGACACTTATCGAAGTCCAGGCGTTGAAGAGTGAGGCTGCAGTTCTGACCGAAGATGATGTCACGGATAAGAAGTTCCAGCTTGAGGACCGAAAGCGCCGTCTCGCGCAGAGTGTGTTCGCATTGACATCAGGAAAGCGACTTGATCAGGCGCGCGTCGCCTATAGCCAAACGCACTCGGAGGTGTCTGAGTTGGTGCGGGAGACGGGGAATGACCGCGAGCGGCATATTATGTCGGAGATAGGTGCCCGCGAAGAGACCTTCCTGACATCGTCGAATCCTGAGAAAGTACAAGCAGTTGTTGCTGAATTGGAGCGCTTACGGTTTCAGATACTTATCAGGACGCCACAATTCCTGATTGGCATGTTCAGAAGCTTAGTTGATAGACGCGTTTCGATGAATGACCAAGTTCAAGCGACGCAGTTGATCGAAAATGGTAAACGAGCACTGGATCGCGAATCATGGGACGATCTCCGGCTGATTAACCAGCGGCTGTGGAGTCTTGTGCCGGATGAGGAACAGGCCAGTGATGAGCTGCGGGTTTACACTGGGATCGTCTGACATTGGCCACACCTGTGATCCTCGACAGGACGATTTTGGGGGAGCCAACTCAGCTGTGGCACTGTTGATACTTTGCGGGCACGGAAGCAGAGCTTTTGAATGTGGCAGGAGAATACGTACGCGGGCAGACGTCTGAATTGCATGTCGCGAGACAGTCGGGATGGAGCCCAACTGCGCCCCCGGGAAACTCCTGCGGCAGCTCAGTCGACTTGATTGCATCTGCCGGTCGCGGTATCTTCTGCGCCTAGCGGAGCCTCGGAGCTGGCCAGACTGCTTCGGAGCATTTGCCGGAGCGAAAGGTGCTTGTTATATGCTCGCTGTCAGTGCTGGACTACGGTTCATCGCGCGTTCATCTCAGCAAGGGTGCGAATTGCCGGGAGTTGTCTTCCACCCCACTCCCAAAAGCCGACACTGCGAGACAGACTGGGGACAATTACGATTCTAGGAGCCCCCCAATGGCGATTGTATACTTTCCGGACGCTGGCGATATAGTTTCGGTGCGCACTCCGCCCACTCGGGCCTTCTCTCCCAAGGCAGGGCGGTATGTCGCCTTGGTCGTGAGTCCAAGGTTGAGCAACAGAAAGTCCGGCCTAGCATTCGCTTGCCCCATCGTGGATCAGGTTGAGCGATATTCCCGTGTCGTCTTCATTCCCTCAGGTCTCGAAACAGGTGGTGTAATTTTGCTAAATTGCGTTTTGGGCGTTGGGTTGAGTGAAATGACGCTGCAACAAAGAGCGAATTCCGGCACTGAACGAACCGCTCTTGAGGTTCGGTCTAAACTCCAGTCCCTTCTCGGCTTCATTCATGCGACAGAAAACTCCGATCAAGAGCCCTAGACACGTGTAGGTGACAGCCTGGCGACAGACTTCTATCGCATTGCTGTCGCTTCCGAATTCACAGGCGACCGCCTTCACTTCTAGTACTTCTGATCCAATAATCGGTACCCAACGGCCCCGCAGAACGGTTTGGCCCGGAACCGTTGGCTGCCAAGTGGGCCTGCGATTGTGCTGGATCCACTCGGGTCTCGATCATGTGCACCGGGCAGAATGCCAATCGCTGGACGGCGGTCTTGAGGTTCTTCCCCGCTGCGCTGCGGGATCCAGCGGGCCCATCTCGCTCAGCGGACCCATCGGAATCCGCGTGTTGGCTACCCCGCGAGCCATCCGAATGGCTCCTGCCGCCTGAAGAACTCCCTCGCGTATCTCCGCCGACTGGCGCCGGTATGCTTGCAGCGCACCTCCTGGTCCGCCACCGCAGACATTTTGATGTGGAGCTCGATCCGATCATCGGAAGGCCACTGATCTTCTCCATGTAACGCTGGGTGACGTTCCGGTGCAGCGGCACGCGGACCTTAAGTCGTGTGCAGTTGATATCTGCACGGACAGGAGTTCATTGCTAGCACAAGCACGAAACTCGCCGGGAGGTGAGCTGTCCAATGAATCCTGCGACAGTCCGGAAACCTAGCCGCCCATTGAGGGTGGCGGCACCCCAGTCATTCTCTTCGTACCGACCCCGCCGGCGGTTGGACCCCGTGCGCGTAGTCCGCTCCGAGCCGGGCGCGACCTTCGTCGAGGAATGATGGGCACTCAGGCCACATTACGCGCCCTACGTTCGACCGCCCCACGAACTTCTCACTGGACTTTCGCGGCCGGGATTTTCAATGAATCTGATTGGGTGATAAGCCCGACATGGCCGAAAAGCGGCACCAGTTCCTTTCCCCGCGCTGTTTAGCGGCATTGGGTAAGACGCATGACCAAGCCACGCCCAGAAGGCCTTCAGTCCAGTGACCGGATTGGGACGACGCTGGGTTCATGTGCTGACGGGAGGTAGCAGGCAGAGGCAGTGATGCACGGTTAGGACCGTAGTTCAGGCTCCGCTTTGAGTTGGACCAGGCTTCGGTTTCAATTCTTCCGTGCCCTGCCCCTTCCGTGCCCTCTCCGCGTCCCACCGGGCTCTTGATGCTCGCGATGCCCGCGCAGATCTCTCTTCCGGAGTAAGCCCGGCCATGAACTCACGAACAGCCTTACGCTGCTTTTCCAGGCCGGACCGCTCCAAGAGGCCGACTGCCTGGTCAAGAACTTCGACGACGGAGAGGTTGAACTGGTCGGCCAAACGTCGCACCCCACGAGCGACCTTTTCGCTGATCAGTGACAAAGCTTTAATGTCGTGGCTATCTCGCTGAAGCTTCACGGGCACCATCCATGAACTGTCATCGTGGTCGCCCTTCGACCCTGGGCATTCCATCGAAATCGGATTCACAGTTCAAACACCAATCGAGACACAGAAGGTTTGCGTTCATGATGTACAAGTAATAACAAGGAGTTTTTTAGGCTCATAGAGACGATGTGACTTCATTAGCACTATCTACATTCCCAAGACAGTATACATGGCGGAAGCTGCGGATCGGCACTGTTAGGAGAATGTTTGCAAGGCGCATTAATTAGCTTGACATAAGCGTCCCACCGGCATTACGATTTTGCGTATTGGCGCCTAACCGAATAAAAGCCAATAGAATTGGAGGTCACTTACAACACCACTAAAGGCCACGCCCGCAATGCCATGTACCACATGTGCTCAACGAGACGTGGCCTTACCCCCATCACTTATGCAATTTGTGACTTGGCGAAAGGAGCCAACTTGAACACATCGCATGTTCCCGGATCATCCAGTACGAAGGTATTGGGATGTATGAAACTAACAAGGCCATCAAGCTGGCGTGGTTTAGCGCCTGCTTGGATAACTCTGGCCTTTACTGCTATTGCCCACGCGCAGGGCACGATGGATTTCTCCGGAGCAAACACGCTCATGGGGACCTTCAAGACGTTCGCTATTTACGCTGGGGCCATCATCGCGTTCGGTAGCCTCATCTTCGCGGGAATCCGCATGATGGGTGGCCGCTTCAACGAAGCCGTGCCTGGGCTCTTCGGCGCGCTGTTCGGAGCTGCCGTGCTCGGTTGGGGCGCCGGCTGGATCAACTCTCTCACCGGTCAATCGATTCCTTAACTCTGATGCACACAACCAAGCGAGGAGAACCGTTGTCGATCAACCAGGCATTGAACAAGCCACGTTCCAAACTGGGCTTGGACCTCACAGCCTGGATGGTGATTGTGTTCTTAACGATAACGGTTTTCCTCGTCGGATTCCGCTTATTGGCGATCCTGAGCTTTCCGATGCTGACGGGCGGCACGTGGCTAACTGTCCGCAAGCACCCGAAGATGTTTCAACTTTGGGGGCTGAGCTGGATGCAGAGGTCTTACTATGATCCGCGCAAACAAGCATGAAAAATACACCCCGTGGTTTGCGAAGGCCGGGGCAGCGTGCAGCATTGTTCCGCTTTCCCGCTTCGTTGGTCCCAACGCCTTTGCACTGAAGGGCGGAGGCTACGGGTGTTTGTTCTCCTTGACCGGCATTGACGAAGAAGGCCGCACAGATGAAGAGCTCGAAGCGGCGGTACGTTCCATCGAAGGCGCATTGCATGGGCTTCCTGAAGGCTCTTGCCTGTACCAATACACGCGGGTCGCTTCCGGCTTTGAGCTACCACGCCAACGGACATACGAGAACCCGGTCACACAGACGTTCGTCAACGACCGCCTTTCGTTCCTCCAGCACAACGCCCGATTCCGGCGCATTCATTTGCACTGGTGCCTTACGCTCGAACCGCCGACAGCCAGCCCTCTGCAACGGCCACCACAGAATGCCAACGACAACGCGAGGCTATTAGCCGAACTGCAAAAGACCGCCACCATTCTCGAATCTCACCTGAGCGGTCAAATCGGCTTGAAACTGCTCAACAAGGGGGAGACCTTCCGCTTCTACAGCTATTTGTTCAACCTTGAGCCGTGGGCCCAAGAAGACCACCTCAGATCCGACGAGGGTATAGATCGCCAGATCGTAAAGAGCGCCGTATCGTGGCACAGCGACCACCTCAGGGTAGGAAGGCGCTTCGTGCAGCTATTCAGCCTCACGAACACGCCGGAAGCTTCCAGACCGTGCCTGTTCTCCGGCTTGCTCACGCTCGATTGCGACAGCGTATTGTGTTCGACCTGGCGGCCGAAATCCGCCGAGGCCGCACGCAGTGAGGTGAACGCGCAGGAAAAGTTCATTTCGTTTTTCAAGCACAGCGTGCTCCAGTGGGCCATCAGCGGTAACGACATCCGCGCACTGGACACCACAGCCGGTGCCAAGGCCGCTACTGGCAAGATAGACGAACTTAGCGAGGTGATCCGGTCACTCGACAGAAAGGCGCAAGGGGAATACTCGTTGCGCTTGCTGCTGGCCGCGCAAAGCACAGCGCAGCTTTACGACAACATCCCGGCAGTTCATCGGATTCTCGTCGATGCCCGCGCCCCGGTGATGGAAGAGACCCTCGGGAACCTATCGGGCTACTACGCAATGTTTCCCGGCAATCAGCGCTTCAATGTGTATCCGCTCTGGTTAGGCGAAGACCACCATGCGCGGCTCTCTTCGATCTTCGCGCCCAACATCGGGCATCCGCATTCAGAGGACTTGGACGCGGAATACCTGAATGTATTCGAGACGCGTACCCGTACGCCGTTGTTCCAGGATGCCTACGTAGACGGCGTGCGCGTCATGTTGATGATCGGGCCGACCGGCAAAGGCAAATCGGTTCACGGCAATCAGATGATCGCTCTCGAGCAAAAGTACGGCGGCTTCACCTTCATCTTCGATATCGGCGGCAGCTACGAAAGCACGGTCGAACTCTATGGCGGGCGCGTCGACCGGGTTGGAATCGACGGACCGCGAGTCAACCCGTTTTCGCTTGAGCCGACCGACCACAACCTGACTTTCCTGTTTTCGTTCATTCGGCTGCTGCTGGTCAACGGCGGGGCGCAGCTGCAGCCCGAAGACGATGATGTGATCCACAAGGCCGTGCGGGGCATTTACTTACTGGACCGGGAGAACCGGCGTCTGTCCAACGTCTTTCTGCCGAAACATCTTGACCGCTACTTGTCGAAGTGGGTGGGAACGGGCGTTTACCACCAGATCTTTGACAACGTGGAAGACACGCTCAGCCTGGGAAGGCTGCAGTGTTTTGACTTCCAGCGCCTCAACAACAACAAGAACTATGCGGACTTGATCGAGCCGCTCATGGTCTGGTTGCTCCGTCGCATCGACGACGTGCTGTACGATCCCGCGAACCTCGGTGTGCCGAAGCACCTGCTGATCGAGGAAATATTCTCCTCCATGAAGAACCGGCAACTACTTGAAGGGGCGCTCGACTCCATCAAGACCGTGCGCAAGAACCTGGGTGGCGTAACACTGATCGGCCAGTCCGCGAATGATCTGGGCGAGAACGCCGACATCATCGTGAACTCATGCTCCTCGTTCCTGTTCTTGCAGGATGCGACTTTCAACAAGTCCTATTACGGCGACCTGTTCAAACTCAACAGCCAGCAATTGAACCTGCTGGCCGACCTCCGGGACCGCGAAGCGCTCTACGTCCGGCGCGACGGAATCACGAAAGTGATCACATTAAACCTCGACCCGAACAGCTACGCCAAGTTCTCTACGAAGCCCAAGGATAAAGTCCGGCGCTCGAAATTAGTGCAATTGTACGGCCTCACGGAAGGGCTCGACCGCTTCACCCGTGGTGAGGTCGCATGACGACCAACACTCATTAACTCGCGAAAAGGAATAGCCGTGAAGACATCTCTGCTCGTGCTCGTCACAGCCGGGCTTGCCATAGCTGCAGACCCCGCCCGGCAACTTCAACCGAATGCCCCACGCACCGTGGTTATTGTGGAGACGGAAACGCCGCCGATCATTCGTACCGGCCTCTTGCAATCCACGCTGATCGTGCTTCCACCCGAGGAGAAGGTTGCTACCCTTTTCGGCGGCGACATCGTAGGGTGGGTCTTCGACGGCGGCCACGTCGCCAGCCGCTTCGTCAGCATTAAGCCCAAGACTGCCAATGCCAGCACGGACGTGCACATCGTTTCCGATCATGGCAACGATTACACCTTTCAGCTCAAGGAGATTTCCAGCGACGCCGATCCCCACTTCGATTCGAAAGTGTTTGTCAGCCCCGGCGACAAGCAGGCAAAAGAGAATCTCATCCAGCTTCCCGTGTTCGTTCCCGCGGCGGAAGTTCAGGAGAAGATCGAACGCTTGCAGAAAGAGGCGGAGGCGGCCAGAGCGGCCGAGGCCGCCGGGCGCAAAGCGGTGGAGACCGAAGCAGAACAGTACCGCAGCCACTACCCCGGCAGGCTGCAGTTCGATTACGTCTGGGACCGCCAGACCGGAAACAAGCTGGGCCTCCAGCAGATCTGGCGCGACGACAAATTCACCTACTTGCGAGGCCAGTTTCAGGAGACCCCGGCGCTCTATGAGCTGAAGGACGGCAAAGGAAGCCTGATCAATTGGGACTTCGACGCGGGGCTCTACACGGTTCCAAAGACCGTCTACCAGGGATACCTGGCGATTGGGAAGCAGCGCATGGATTTCCGCCGGGCCGGAGAAAAGAACTAGACCTATGCAAGAGCCCGGTCAAACCCCCATCGTGCCCGAGCAGCCCGAGGCTACCCCGCCACTGCGCAAGCGCTTTCCGCTGGTCTTGGTTCTAGCCGGTATCGTGCTGCTGATCGGGCTTTCGAACCTCATCAGTCTGGTGACAGGTGGCAAGAGAGACAACGCACCGACCAGCGCACTGCCGATGCGTCCCGCCACGGCGAATCCGCAACAAGTGACGAGCTTCGAGACGCAACAGGCGCTCGACGCCCAGCGCGACGCCCAGGAGCGCGAGCGCCGGAAAGAAATCGCAGATCAGATGCACCAGCTGCAAGCCGAACAGCAGGCCATTGTACCCGGACCGGAAGCCGACGACGCTGCGCCGATGACGCCGGCCCAGCGCAAGACCATCTACGGCGACAGTCCCAACGCGCCCAAGCGGACCTCCGCACAATCCCAAGCTCAGGCCGAAGCGAAGCAGCAGGCCTTGGCACGCGAGAAAAAGCACCAGGACGCGATTAACAGTGACACCGTGGCTATCGACTTCGCACACCCGGCCGAAACGGCGACTGGCGCAGCAGTGAACGCAGGCGCGCAATCGCCATCGAGCCTTGGCGCGGAGCCTTCGGAGGCACAATTGGCCGCAGACGCAACCCGCGATGTCTCCGGCACCGAGGGGCCAAACGGCCAGGCGGGTAACGGTGGCGCTGGACAGCAACAGGCCAACATGCAACCCGTTTCCGCCCAGCGGCCCAAGCCCGAGTCGAAGGATGCCGCGTTCAGCCGTTACGATTTCGACGCCTACCAGGGCCGTCTGTACCGCGTGTTTGAGGGCAACGTCTTCGAAGGAGTCGTCACCAACCACATTGACGGCGGATTCAGCGGGCCGATTCTGATCATGCTGACCACCGACTACTACTCGCACGATCATCAGCAGCTGCTTCTGCCGCAGGGTACGCGCCTGATCGGGAATGTGCAGAGTGTCTCCAGCGGCCAACAACGCAAGCTGTTCGTGGTGTTTCACCGGGCGATCTGTCCGGACGGCTTCTCCGTGGACTTCGACAAGTTCATCGGCCTTGACCCGTTGGGCACCACGGGCCTGGCGACGAAGGTGAACCACGGCTACTTTACGGCATTCGCCGCCGCCGCCGCCATCGGCGGTCTGGGTGGTCTCGCACAAATCGGCAACGGCGGAATCGGCATCCTGGGCGGCGATCCGAGCGTCGCCATCCGCAATGGCATCACCCAGCAAATGGGCCAAGAGGCCGAACAAATTCTGAGCCACTTTTTGAACCGTTTGCCCGTGATCACGCTGAAAGAGGGTTCCCGCGCCCGGGTGTACATCGCCAGGGACATTCTCATTCCCTCTTATGCCGACCACCGGGTTGATCCAACCATGTAACCCTTGTTCGCCTTAGGAGGCTTTATGAAACTCAGCTCGCACAACCACCGCAGAGTCGTGATTGCGACCGCAGCCGTGGCGATCCTCGCAACCCCTGGCTTCGCGTTTGGCTTCATCGTATTTGATCCCAGCGTGTACGCCCAAGCCGTCACGCAGGTCAGACAGGCCATTCAGATGGTCAGTACGGCCAAGCTGTCGCTGAACACGATTCAGGCGAACCTGAAAAGCTTCACATTCAAGAGGCTGTGGCAGACAGCGCACAGCGCGATCCTCAACGCCAGTGTTCAGAATCGCTACGGGGAAACCAACGGGTGGAACGCCGCGTTGAACACCAATTCTCCAAGCGCCGCGACTATGGCCTGGGGAATGGCGAACGTTGCCGTCAATCCCGGCAGCTCCATGACTGGACAAACACCCGGCAGCAGTGCGCAGCTCGCCTCGCTTGCCATGGTAGAAGCATTCGATTCCGTCTCGCCGGAGTGCCTCAACGCCCTGGCCCAGTACCGAACGCTACGCGCCCAGAACGCCGCCGCCCAAATGGACCTCGAAAACAACCAGCTCGACACGACAGCGGCCACGAATTCCGAAATCCAACAGCTCAATCTGTTGAACGCATCGGAGGCGCAGAAGATGAATGAGCTTCAGGCGCAAGGTGTTATCCAGGCATGTCAGGCCGCTCAACTAACCGTCGCCAATATGGCCCAGCGCAACGCGGCGGCGACAGCGATCAACGACGCCGCCTACGTCCAGCAAGAGCGGGAGGTAAACAACGTCAACCCGAACAACCAGGCGCATACCTGGCAAACGTACCTTCCGTAAACCAATGCGAGGCTTTCCCATGCTCAACACCATCACCAGCGCAATCAACACCAAGCTCCTTGTCGCCATTCTTGCCGCCCTGGGGACCATCGCCGCGCTCCTGGTCCACCAGCAAATCGAGGCCGAGAGAACCGCCAAAGCCGCCGCACAAGCCGTCGCCATATTGAAACAGCAGCAAGATGCCGAACAGAAGCGGAAGAAGGACTACGAGGAATTCATGGCGAAGGTAGAAGCCGAGAGGCGCAAGGATTCGAAGATGCCCGCGGACCAGGGCAAGACGTGGAGAACCTACCTTCCGTAGCCGAACGAGGAAACGCGCCTTGAGCAAAGGTCTATGAGACAGCTATTCATACTTGCCTATCTGGTGGCTCCCAGATTGGCGTTTGCGGAATGCCCCAAGTCGACAGGACCCCTCGGCGCGGAATGGATCAACCTTTTGTTGAACGATCTGACGGACTCCATTGACCGGGCATTCACGCCAATCTTCGCCTGCCTGCTCGTAGTTGTTTGTATCATCGCCGCATTCGAGACCGGTAGAGATGGTATTCAACCAGGGCGCAACGAAACCCGGAATCCCGAACACGGCACACCTGCAGGCCGTAATTATCCGCAGCGCAAGGAGATTGTATGAAACGACTGTTGGTCGCTGGCTCTTTGCTCCTTCCCGGCATGGTCTTCGCCGCACCGCTCGGATCTTCCGGGAGTGCGGGGGTGGACTGGCTGTACGAGTTTTCAAACAATCTAACCAACCTGACGACTCAAAACGGCGGCGCTCTCACACACTTGGGACTCGTCGAACTCAGCTTCATTTCTCTGATGGTCCTGGTCAGCATGGTCGTCCGGTGGAGCACCGCCACCATGTCGCTCAGTTTTCATACCCAGCCTGTTCGAGTCGGCGATTTGACCCAGTTTTTGTTGCGATTGATCTTCTGTTGTCTGCTGGAAAACTACTGGATCAACCCGCTACCGGGTGTCAGCTTCGGCCTCAATCACCTGTTCTCATATTTTGCCCAAGTGATGGTTGCCGCGATGGATCAAAATTCCATCCAGAAGCTCAACATGCTCTTCAAAACCGTCGGTGACAATACGCTCCACCCCGCGGTCTTTGCCGTCGCAGAGTGGATCTGCTACGTCCTCGTTGTCATTCTGCTCTCGCTGGCTTCCGCCATCCTGTTTCTGATCAACGTCAGCTCGTTCATCTTCTACGGGGTGGCCGCGCTGTTCGGGCCGATCTTCATCCCCCTTTATATGGCGGCGCCGACCCGCCACAAGTTCTTTCATTTCCTGGATGTGTTGTTAAGTTTCGCGATGATCCGGGCGGTCGCCGCCGCCTTCATTTTTGTTTGGGCTGGATTCCTGGAAGGCTTCATTCTGCAGACCTTCAAGCACGACTATTCAATCCAGAAATGGATGACGCATCTGATCCCGTGTCTCGCTGTTTTCATCGCCTTCATTCTCAACATGGTGTTTGTGCCGAGCATTGCACAGTTGCTATTCGGCGGGGGCGCAGCAATGGCCGGTCGAATCGGCCAGCTCGCCGAGGGCGCTCTCCTTACGAAAGGCCGCTAGAACATGGACGACATGATCATCATCTTTTACGGTCCACTTCGACCACTACCGCCTGCGGTGCGCCGCTTCCTTAAGTGGCTTATGTGCGCCTTCGTTCTGGTCGTATGCGTTTACGTAGCTTTCTTCTTGGATGAAATTCTAAAAAGGCCGGTTACACCTCACCATGCCCCTCGTCATGCCACTCATCACGCCCACTGAAGCCAAACCTTCAGAACGCCCATGGACGCCGGAACAGGCCGTCCTGATCGATCACGTCGGCAATGAGGTTTACGCCTCGCACTATGCCGAAAGAAAGCTCAGCCGGTTTATCATCGGTCTCGAAAGTTTCTTGCTCGTCTGCGCGTTGCTAGTCATCGCCTTTCTGGCGGTTCGAAAGGTCCCGTATCGCTACATCCGCATCGATGAAATGGGCCGGGCAACTGCTATCGCCTACAACGATCTCAACTACAGTCCACGAGAGGGAGAAATCCGAACGTACCTCACCGATTGGGCGAACTACCGCTACACCATCCACCGCGAGACCGTGGCGAAGAAGTACCCCCTGAATTACTACTTCCTGTCACAGCAACTCTCCTCCCAATTGATGGGCGAGGACAACACCAGCCACTTCGTTTCTCAGGTTTTGGGAGGCCAGATCGAGCAGGGAGAGGTGGAGGTTAAGGGCGTCACCATCACATCGATGTCGGAGGAGAATGTTGCCGGGTCCAAGTTGGCGCGAGGAACGGCCCTGGTCAACATTGACCGGCTCTATTCCCCGCGCTATTCGCGCGAGCCAAGAACGGAGCATTGGGTTCTCAGCATCACCTACTATCTGAATCCGAAACAGGTCAGCGACCAGGCCAAAGTTTTTCCGCAATTCGAAACGATTAACCCCCTGGGAATGACCATCACCGAGTTCCACGAAAACCGCGTTTCGGTTGGGGCATTCGGTGAAGAAAGCGCCGCGACACCGCCGGCGACCTTCGGCTCTGCGCCGACAGGAGTTGCGCATTGAGCTTCGAGTTGATTCTCCCGTATTTTCCCGAGGAACTCCGCGCCTTGTTGCTCGATCCTTCCATCTCGGATTTGATGATCAACGGTACGACCGGAGTGTACGCGGACAGAGATGGCGTTGTTCAATCCATTCTGCTAGCTTCCCCCTTCACCAATGATCGGTTGCAGGCGGCAATTGAGCGTGTGGCGCGCATTCTCGGGCAGGACCTCACCACTCAGAACCCCATCCTGAATACCCGGCTACCGGACGGGTCGCGCGTTGCCGTGGTCGGTCCGCCGTCCTCCATCTATGGCCCGACACTGACCATCCGGAAGTTCAACCGCTGGTATTCCACCGATGAATTAATTGCGTCGGGCACTCTTTCGGAGACGGTTTGCGCGTCGGTTGTGGGTTTCATGAACGAGAAAAAAAACGGCCTCATTAGCGGCGGAACCGGGTCTGGAAAAACCACGCTGATGAAAGCGTTCCTCGATCACATCCCGCTTACCGAACGGCTGTTGATTATCGAGCAACCGGCTGAGCTCCAGGTGCTCCATCCGCACGCCGTCCGATGGGAAGCGGTTGAGGCAATCCCCGGTCAGGTTGCGATCACACCGAGCGAGCTTCTAGCGGCCGCCCTGCGCCACCGTCCGGACCGAATCATCATGGGCGAAGTTCGCAATGAGTGCGGCTACGACCTGCTCCAAGCCATGAACACCGGGCACGGTGGGACACTCTCCACCATTCACGCGAAATCGGCAGTGGACGCCCTAAACCGTCTGTCCAATCTGGCCCTCAGTGCCCGCCCGAATTTGAATCACGCATTCGTTCGTTCGGAGACAGCCGAGGCGATTGATTTCGTGCTGCATTGCGAGCGCGATTCTGCCGGGCACCGCCGCGTCCGGGAGTTGCTGAGAGTCACGGGCTACTCGCACGCCGAGCAGTCCTTCCAGACCGAGGCGCTGTACCGCGCACCGGCCGCCGCTGGACCCCGCCTTGCTTTGGCGACCCCAGCCTAACCCGATTTCATCCCAGGAGATAAATTCCATGCAGCGATCATCCCTGCTTTCCATCACGCCGGAAGACAAGCGGAGCGTCCCGGTCACGCTTACTCTCACCCCCCAGGAAAACGAAATGCTCAACAAGTATTCCGAGTCACTCGACAGCGACAAGTCCTATGTTGCCGGAAAGATATTGCACGCATTCATCGCTCAAGCCATGAAGCCCGTTGCAACAGCGAGGAAGGCGCGGAAAAACGGCGTAGGGAAAACTTCGTAGCGCACGCTTTGTGGCCGCGTTAAACCCGGTCCAGTGCGCTGCTGTGCGGGTCGAGATGTTGTCGTATTGCGAGAGCGAGAGGAGCCAGTGATTTATGTGCGTAGTCCACCACGTCGCTGCGCGACGATTCATTGAAACTATCGACAGGGCACCCCTTGTAGGGTTTCCACTTGTTAACTGCTTGAAATCTCAGATACTTAGGTACGTCTGGTTTCCACTTGTTAACCCACTGATTCGATTGATGTTACACATATGCCACATCTAATGCAAACAACTCCCAAGCGGCCCTTTTGCGTCGCCGCCAAGTTCTCCAGCGAGGAAAAGACTCTCATTTTGGAAGCCGCGAAAAAGCTCAACATGAGGCCCTCTGCGTTTGTGCGAGAAGTCGTTTTGTCATCCACTCAGACATCGCCCATCGACCGTTTACTGCTCGCCAAAACGTGCAAGTTGGAGGCCCTGTTGCAGCTCTTTTTCGGCGGTTTATTTTCGCAGTTGAACGACCAGATTCGATTCGAGAAAGAGCATTTTCGCTCGGCTCTTGAGCGCGCCGAAGCGGTTCAATTCCGCAAGGCCGACGAGCAGTTAGCGAAGCACACAACGCCCGCAAAGGACGCCCATGTTTAAGCGACTACCGAACGTTCCATGGCCGCACACCTACCCGCTTTGCATGCTCTTTGGAGTCGTGCTTGCGTTTTGTCTGACAGCAACAACCGCTTACCTGCAAATCAAGATGATGCAGCCTTTGCAGCGGTACTATCTCGTTCCGTTCCTGAAGAGTTCATTACTGCCGATGAAGCAGGATTTGAAGCTGGTTGAGGTGCATACGACGGCAGGTGAAGATGTTGCGGGCCGGTCGGCGGTGGGCGGTTACGTGATGGCAATCGACCCTTGGATCAACGTGATTCAGCACCAGAATCAGACGCTGTTTGTGCTCACCGATGAAGGACTCCGGCTCGGTTTATCGCGGCCTCGGGCGTTTGCTGCACAGTCCGTAGCGCCGGCCGCAATCCGCGGCATTTTTGAGAAAAGCATTTATGCCGGAACGGTCCCCGCCGCATTCCGCCTGACGCTCTGTGTGTTCGCATTAGCGCTGGCCGCCGGCATGATCGGCGGCGCGATTTTCGACCAACGCCACCAGGAGAAAGCGCGCCAGGGAGTGTTGATTCGGGGACCGCGTTTGATGCAACCGCGCGAGGCGCAGAAGTACCTGAAAGGGGACGGTATCGCACTGTTCCTGGAGCCGAACGCCAAATAGAAAGTTGCTTTACCCATGCCCCCCATCACGCCTGATTTGCGGTTCGACAAATCGAAAGTTTTTCCGCTCGCCATCAAGCGAAAACACGAGGCCCAGAACGCGCTCATTATCGGCGACATCGGCGCCGGCAAGAGCACTTTTCAGCGTGGCGTTCTGCATCAGGTTCAGGCCCGCGGCGACGTCGCTATCGTCCACGATCCACACCGCGAATTCGTCGAGGAGTTTTACACGCCCTCGCGCGGCGACGTGATTCTGAATCCGCTCGACAGCCGTTTTCCGTTTTGGTCGCCGGGCTTCGAAGTCGAGCAGGGCGACGAGGCGCAGGCGCTCATGCTGGGGCAGAGTCTGTACCCGCTTCAGCCCGGGGACCAACCCTTTTTTAAGCGCCAGGCCGCCAGTCTATTTGCCTTCCTGGTCGCTTATCACCGGCCCACGGGCAGGGAGCTGGGCGAGTGGATGGCGAACGACGAGATCCTCGACAAGAAGGTGAAAGGGACAGAGTTCGAGCGGACATTAACCAAGGATTCCGCGGGTCAGCGGGCGGGCATCATCGGCACCATCAACGAAGCCGGCCCGGCGTTCCGATTGTTGCCGAGTCAAGGCGACAAGCCGGCTTTCAGCACCAAGCAGTGGGCCGGGGAACGGAAGGGTTGGATCTTTGTCACCAATACTCTCGAAACCCGCGCCGCTCTCCGGCCGCTGCAAAGCATGTGGCTCGATCTGCTCATCGCCAGGGTGATCTCGATGGGACTCAGGAACGATCTGCCTTTCGTCTGGATGGTGCTCGACGAGTTGGCCGCACTCCAGCACCTGCCGCAGCTCAAAGTAGCGATCACCGAAAACCGGAAGGCCAAGCTGTCGATCATCGTGGGCTTCCACGGCAAGAGCCAACTCGAAGGTATTTACGGCAAGGATGCGGACACGATTTTCTCGCAGCCCAAGATGAAGATCTTGCTGCGCACCTCCGAGTCTCAAGCCGCCGAATGGGCCAGCCAGCTGATAGGGTCGGTTGAGGTGGAACGCATCCGGGAAACACGTCCGGCACACGAATTCTTTTCCCACGGTCGGGGCCACAACTACTCGTCGGAGCGCCGCGAGGAGCGGTTGGTGTTGCCCTCGCAGATTCAGTCTTTGGCAGACCTGCACGGCTACCTCCGCTATGAGGACGTAGTCGTTCCGCTCCAGTTCGCGATCCTACCTAAAACCACCATTGCGCCACCCTACTTGCCCGCTCCCATCCCGCTGCGCTGGGCCACCCCGTCTGCGTCAGGGCAGCCGGAGGATCCGCCGCACACAGCTCCGGGAGCAACACTTGTAGCCGACGTGCCGGCGGCTGAGCCATTGTCACTCAACACCACCTACGGAGAACAGCTCTAATATGCTCCACATTTCTGAGCCCCTTACGGCGGGCAAAGCCGTGAACTACTTTCGGCAGGAATACGCGGCTGCGGACAACAGCTACTACACGCAAGGGCAGACGCTGCAAGGCCACTGGCACGGCCAGTTCGCGGAGGAACTGGGCCTGACCGGAGCTGTCGCGCAAGAGGATTTCGAGCGAATGGCGCACGGCCAGAACCCAGCCACGGGCGAGCAGTGGATTCAACACCGGAACACTAAGAAGACGCAGAACGGAGCCGAGTTAGAGCACCGCGCCGGGTTTGACCTCACCTTCAATGCCCCGAAAACCGTGTCGCTGGTTGCGCTGCCGGGCCACGATGACCGGGTGAGGCAGGCACACGCCGCCGCGGTTCACGCCGCGCTCGATGCCGGTCAGGAGTACATGCAAGCCCGCATGGGTGGCAACAAGCTCTCGCAGACCACCGGCAAGTGGGCCGCGGCACTGTTCGAACACGATACCGCGCGACCGGAGAACGGCTATCCGGCGCCTCACCTGCATACTCATGTGGTGGTGTTCAACATGACCCCAACCGAGGACGGCCAGGTTCGCTCCATGCAGCCGGCGGAGATGTTTCGGATTCAGTCTTATCTTACGGCGGTTTATCAGAACGAACTCGCCGTCCGGCTGAAGGGGCTGGGGTACGAACTGACCAGCGGCACTAACCACGCCCCCGACATCCAGGGCTTCAGCAAGGAGTATCTCGAAGCTGAGAGCCAGCGTTCCCAGCGCATCAAGGTTGAAATGGAGGCGAAAGGCCTCGAAGGCCGCGACGCCAAGAACAGCATCGCGCACAGCGCCCGCGAAAACAAATTGAAGTGGACCCCCGAGCAGGTCCATGCAGCGCACCGCGAACATCAGGCCCTGTTCGGTGATCAGGCTGACAAAGTGCACGCACAATCGCTCGCTCGGAAAGGGATTCACCTGCACACTGGGGAAGCGCAAACCCAAGCGAAGGCATCGGTCGATTTCGCGCTGAATAAACTCTCGGAGCGTACCGCCATCTTCGACCAATGGCAAACCTACCGCGAAGCACTCCGTCACGGTCAGGGCAAGCTTGGTCTCGCCGACGTTAGAGATGAAGTTGCACGGCGGGAAGGACAACAGCACCTGGTGAAGATCGACCACGTGCGCCAGTTCGCACCTGGGAAGAGATATGCCACTGCCGAAACCATCGCCATGGAACGCGACATCCTGCGCCACATCATCCGAACGAAGGAGACTTGCCCGCAGCTCGAGCATTGGACGGCAAGCGACGTAGGCGAACGCTTTCCGCAACTGAACCAAGCACAGCGCCAGACCGTTGCGAACGTGCTCAGCAGTCGCGATGCTTTCGGTTCCATGCGGGGCATGGCCGGTGTCGGGAAGACCACGACGCTGAAGGCAATCCAGCCAACTCTAGAGCAGCACGGCTACGAGGTGGTCGGCCTCGCGGCGACCAGCGGCGCGGTGAAGGCGATGCAAGCCGCGGGTGTGGAAGCCCGGACGATCCAGCTTCACTTGGTACAGGACCAACCCAGCGCGCAGCCGCGCTACTACGTCTTGGATGAAGCGAGTCTCGCTTCCACCCGAATGGTCCATGAGTTGATGCAGAAGCTGAAGCCCGAGGACCGCGTGTTGTTTGTCGGCGATACCAGACAGCACGAATCGGTCGAGGCAGGGCGGATCTATGCTCAAATGCGCGAAGCGGGCATGGCGGGAACGACCCTCCGGCAGATCGTCCGCCAGAAAGACCCGGAGCTGAAGAGGGCCGTTGAGAACCTATCTACCGGCAATATCGATGCTGCCGTTGAACTGCTCCAAGACCAGGGGCGCGTCCACGAGCTCAGCAACAAGAACGAGCGCTACCAAGCCATAGCCAAGGAGTACGCTTCGAGCGCCGGTAGAACCCTGATCGTGTCCCCGGACAATGAATCGCGGCAAGCTATCAATAAGGTTGTCCGCGAACACCTGCAGCTCAGCGGGCCGGAGTACCGGCAACAGATTCTCGTTGCGCGGCAGGACCTGACCCAAGAGGACCGCAAGATCGCGGCCGGCTACAGAGCCGGTGATGTGATCAAGTTTCACAAGAACAACAAGACCCTCGGCGTCGACAAAGGCGACTACCTTTCTGTGATCGCAGTGGACAGAATCAACAATCTGATCACCGTCCAAGCCGGTGCTCAGATCAAAACCTACAACCCGGAACGAGCCTACGGCGTTCAAGTCTACGAGCGGGGAGAACGGACCTTCGCCGAGGGTGAGCGCGTGCAGCTCACCGCACCCTGGAAATCCAAAGGACTCGCGAACCGCCAGATGGGCACGCTCGAACGCGTGGATGCTAGAGGCAACGTCACCATGCGGCTCGATGGCGAGCAGGACCAACAGCGCCTCCGCGTTAACTTGCCCGAAGTGACGCAAGTTGACGCAGAAAGCTATGTCTCTACGAAGCTCGCCACCATGAAGCAGGTTGCTGCCGATAACGCACAACACCGTGTCAACTTGCCAGAAACGGAGCAAGTCGACGCAAAGAGCTACGCTGCCATGCGGCCCGATGGGGACAAGAACGCACGGCGCGTCCGCTTCAACTTGAGCGAAATGAAGCACCTGGACTACGGCTACGCAGTCACCAGCTTCTCATCGCAAGGCGCGACTGTGGAG
>Ga0302320_10008494_pt1 | contig 22313 bp, 17 predicted proteins | sample Bog_T0_3_FD_202130 | JGI IMG/M metagenome (GOLD analysis project Ga0302320, IMG submission 202130) | Peat permafrost microbial communities from Stordalen Mire near Abisko, Sweden - Bog_T0_3 | ecosystem: Environmental > Terrestrial > Soil > Wetlands > Peat | place: Sweden: Abisko, Stordalen Mire...
TCCGGCTCATTCTGCTCGGAGCGCCTGGCGTGGGGAAGGGGACCCAGGCCGAGCTGCTCACCTCGGGTTTCGCGTGCTGCCAGCTGTCGACCGGGGACGTGTTTCGCGCGGCGAGTTCGGCCGATCGCAGCGGATGCGCCGGCTCGGAACAGACGCCCGCGATGGTGGAGGCCCTTGGCTTCATGCGCCGTGGAGAACTCGTGCCCGACCAGACGGTCCTGGATCTTGTCTGCGAGCGCGTGAGCTGCCTGCGATGCCGCGGCGGATTCCTGCTCGACGGGTTCCCGCGCACGGTCGCCCAGGCGGAGGCCCTGGACAAGATCCTCGAGCGCGAGAAGCTCAAGCTCGACGCCGTCATAAGCTACGATCTTCCGATAGAGGAGGTCGTCGCCCGTGCGAGCGGACGGCGGACCTGCAGCAAGTGCAAGACCGTCTATCATCTCACGGCCCATCCGCCTGCGAAGGAGGGCGTCTGCGACAAGTGCGGCGGCGCCCTTTACCAGCGCGAGGACGACAAGCCGGAGACGATCCGCGTGCGCCAGGAGGCGTACGCGCGAAGCACGGCGCCCCTGATCGAGTACTACGGAAGAAAGGGCCTGCTCATATCGATTTCAGCCGAGGGGGTTCCGGGCGCCATATTCGCCCGCACGCTCGACGCGCTCGCGGCGCGGCTGCTCCCGCCCGAAGCGGAAGCGAAGAAATAGGCTGCGCCGGCGACTTAGGCAACGGGCGCGCTTGCGCAGGGAGCCCCCCGGGGGTTAGCTTCCCCGCCGTGTCCGGGGAAACAACACAACGGGCGGCGGTTTTGCCGGGCTTGAGAAGGCCGGAGCTCCTGGCGCCGGCCGGCGACTGGGACTGTGCGCGGGCGGCCGTGGAGAACGGGGCTGACGCAATCTATTTCGGGCTCGAGCGGTTCAACGCGCGGATGAGGGCCAAGAACTTCACCCAGGCGGACCTGCCCGAACTGATCGCATTCCTGCACCGTCGCGGCGCGAAGGGGTATCTGACCTTCAACACGCTTGTCTTTGCGGATGAGGCCTGGGAGGCCGAGAACTACGCGCGCGCGATGATCGGGGCGGGGGTCGATGCCGCAATCGTGCAGGATGTCGGCGTCTGCCGGATGATCCGCGCGCTTTCGCCGGATTTTCCGATCCATTGCTCGACGCAAATGACGATCACGAGCGCGGAGGGCGTCCGGTTTGCGCGCAACCGGCTGGGGGCGGACCTGGTTGTCCTCGCCCGGGAGAACTCCATAGCGGACATCGCCCGGATCCGGGCCTCCCTGGATGGGACAGGGGAGGGGCTTCCCCTGGAGATCTTCGTCCACGGGGCCCTTTGCATCGCCTACTCCGGGCAGTGCCTCACGAGCGAGTCGCTTGGAGGGCGCTCGGCAAACCGGGGCGAGTGCGCCCAGGCCTGCCGCCTGCCGTATCAGCTTTTTTCGGACGGCCGCCCGGTTCCGCTTGGCGACAGGCGCTACCTCCTGAGCCCCCGGGACCTGTCCGGCCTGGAGGCCCTCCCGGACCTTGTCCGGGCGGGAATCGCCTCGCTGAAGATCGAGGGGCGCCTCAAGTCCGCGGAATACGTGGCCAGCGTCACGCGCGTCTATCGCCAGGCCCTGGACCGCGCCATGGCGGAAATTGCGGGCCCGGATGCGGTCCGGTCCGACCCCGCGGCCGACCGCTACGAACTCGAGATGAGCTTTTCCCGCGGGCTGTTCACGGGCTGGCTCAAGGGGACGGACAACCAGGCGCTCGTGCATGCCCGCTTCGGGACGAAGCGGGGCGTTTTCCTCGGCGAGGTCCTCCGCGTGGCCGACGAGTCGGCGTCCCTCCGCCTGTCGGCCCCCCTGAAGCCCGGCGACGGCGTCGTCTTCGACGCCGGGCGTCCCGAGGAAGGGGAGGAGGGCGGCCGCGTTTACGAGGTCCTGACCGACGGAGGCCCCGGGGGCGGGGCGACCATTCGGTTCGGCCGGGGCGACATCGACTGGCGGCGCGTGCATCCGGGCCACTATGTCTGGAAGACGAACGATCCGGCCCTCGACAGGAAAATCCGCGCGACCTATGCGGGGGAGTCGATCCGTTTTCGCCGGCCGGTGCACTTCGAGGTCCACGGACGCGCCGGCGAGCCGCTCGTCGTGATCGCCGACGACGGCCTGGGCCATGCGGCGAAGGGGGCCTCCGCCTCGCCGCTTGCCGCCGCGCGGAACCAGCCGCTGACCGAAGAGCGGCTGCGCGAGCAGCTGGGAAGGCTCGGCGGCACGCCCTTCGAGCTCGGCGGCCTGCGCTCGTTCGTCGAGGGGGAGGTGATGCTGCCGATGAGCGAATTGAACAGGCTCAGGCGCGGGGTCATCGGCCGGCTGGAGGAACTCCGCTCGCGTCCGGGGCGCTGGACGATGAACCCGGGAGCGAACATCCGGCGCGAGGCCGCGGAGCCGGGGCCGGAGCGTCCCGGGGTCCCGGAGCTGATCGCCGTCATCCGCCTGCCGGGGCAGCTCGAGGCCGCCTGGGCGGCCGGAGCCAGGACGATCTACTGCGAATTCGAGAACCCGAAGCACTACCGGGACGCCGTCGCGCGGTTTCGGGAGCTGCGGAAAGGATTGGATGGCGGCGCCTTGAACGCCGGGCCTGCGCCGACGATCTGGGTCGCCCCGCCCCGCATCTTCAAGCCGGGCGAGGAGTGGATCCTGAACCAGGTGAAGTCGTGCGATGCGGACGGTTACCTGGTCCGCAACTACGACCACCTGAGCTTCTTTGCCGGCGGGCGCCGTCGCGGCGATTTTTCGCTCAATGTCGCCAATCCCTGGAGCGCGGAGACCTTCGTCCGCGAGATCGGGCTCGAGCGGGTGACGGCGAGCTACGACTTGAACATCTCCCAGCTGGAGGCCCTTCTTCGCTCGGCGCCCCCGGCCTGGTTCGACATCACCATCCACCAGCGGATGCCGATGTTTCACATGGAGCACTGCATCTTCTGCGCCTTCCTTACCGAGGGACACGACTACCGCGACTGCGGGCGCCCCTGCGAGAGCCGCCGGGTCGAGCTGGGCGACAGGACCGGGGCGCTCCTGCCCCTGAAGGCCGACGCCGGCTGCCGCAACACCGTGTTCAACAACCGGGCGCAGACCGGGGCGGAGTTCGTCTCGCGCCTGCTGGAGCTCGGCGCGCGGGCCTTTCGCGTGGAATTCGTGAACGAGCCGGCCGACGAGGTCGCCCGCACGGTGCGCAGTTATGCGCAGCTGCTTAGGGGCGAGATCGAGGGGGGAGCCCTGTGGCGGGAGCTCAAGCTCATAAACCAGCTCGGCGTCACGCGGGGCCAGATGGACTCCGAGCACAGGGCGCTCCGCCGCAAGAGGTGAGGGGAGGCCCTCAGGGGCTGCGGCCGGCCGGCGGCGGCCCGAGGCGTGCGAAGCGGTACTTGACCAGGGCCCGCAGCCATGTGAGCGGGTCGCGCCACATCCGGATCTTCTTTCCATCCGCGAAAGACCGGGACCGGTAGGTGACGGGAATCTCGATCGGCCGGTAGCCCCTGCGCACGAGCTTGATCAGCAGCTCCCAGTCGAAGTCGAACCGGTCGCACTCAAACGTCAGGCCGTCGAGGCAGTCGCGCCGGAACACCTTGTACATCGTGAAGGGATCCCTGATCCAGGTGCCCAGTGCGGCGTTGACGAGGAGCGTAAAGGTCCAGTGGGCAAGGTTGAGCACGATGCCCCGCAGCGGCTGGTCATCGAACTTCCGGATCGCCCAGCCGCCCCGGCCGTGGCGCGAGCCGAGGACAAAGGCCTGCCGTCCGGCGATTATCGGGGCGAGCAGCACCTCGTAGTCGGCGAGGTCGTACTCGAGGTCCGCATCCTGGATCAGCAGGATGTCGCCGGTCGCCGCGGCGAAGCCGGCGCGCACCGCGTGCCCCTTGCCGCGGGGCCGATCCTCGAGGATCACCTTCACGCGCGGATCGCCGCGGCACCCGAGCACGATCTCGCGGCTGCCGTCGGTCGAATTGCTTTCGACGATGATGATCTCGATGTCCACCCCGACGATCACCTTCGCCATCAGGGCGTCCAGCGCCGCCTTGGCGGTAGCCCGTTCGTTGTAGACGGGCACGATGACTGAGAGTCGGGTCATACGGGGCGCCCGAGATTTGCCGCCGGACCCATGGTATTCAAGAGGTTAATGCCTCCGCAGTTCCGGTCCCGCTCCGGCGGCCGCCTGCCAGGAAAAGGATTCCGAAAACCAGGACTGCCAGCGAAACGGCCGAGGAGGCGAGAAGCCACTCGAAGTTTGGCGGCCTGTATGACACCGTGATCCGGTGATGGCCAGGATTCACCGCGACTCCCTCGAAGGCATGGTTTACCCTGAATACCCGGGCCTTTTGCCCGTCGACTTCGCCGCGGGGATATCCCGGCCAGTAGGCCTCCGCCAGGACCACGACTCCCGCGACCGGCGCGTCGACCGAGAACGACGTCGAGTCCTCGGTCAACCGGTAGTCGGTCGCCGGAATGACGACCCGGCCCTCGGGCGGGTTGGCCATGAGGCCGCCGACGGCCTGGCGCGCCGTGGAGTCTGAGGCCTGCGCCGCGGCAAAGGGGCGGCCATCCCCGTTTTGAAGAAGGGCCATGAAGTCCCGGGCATCGCGGTACAGCTCGACCCGGTCCGTGAAGAACGCCCGCGGCCAGGCGGTCGGGCTTTCGTAAACGTCCAGGTCGCCCATTCGATCAGGCTTGAGCAGCGCTCCCAGGGCCGCCTGGTCGCTGCGCAGGTCGAGGTAGTATCGGACGTTCAGGAAATCCAGGAAGGGCCGCGCCCGGGCAATTCCGTCCCTCGAAAGGTACAGCCGCCAGTCCCAGATGCTGTTGATGGGAGCTATGCTTAGCAATTCCCGGTAGCGGCGATTGATCAGGGCGTCCGGACCGTTGGCCGTCTCGATTCCGTACATGGCGCTCCAGCCGGGGAAGAGGTTGTTCTGGAGGCCGATCGCACGGCTGGGCTGGCTTTCCCGGGCCTGCCGCAGGAATTCGACGGCCCCGGACTTGGTGCGAAAATCGACCCTTCGGCCGGGAGCGACGACATAGTCCTCGAACCCCGTCGAAACCTGCATGCCTCCGCGCCAGAGCATGGCCAGAAGGCAGAGGGCCATCGCGACACCGGCGGCGGGACCGACCCGCCCTTCGCGCAACGCGCGGCGGGCCAGCAGGCCGAAGGCGACGAGCGCAACGATCAGGACCGCAAGATAGGCGGCCAGGAACGGGGTGAGCGGCAGGGACTGCCCGACCTTCAGGGTCATCAGCGCCGTGTCCGCGCCGAAGTTCAGGCGGTGAACGGCCTGGCGGAATGCCGTGAACTGAAACACCAGGGCGAAGAGCAGAAGGCCGGCCACTGCCAGATCCCCGCGGCCCTCGGGGCCTCCGAGGCGCCGGGAAGCCGCCGAAAATCCTGCGCCGGCCAGGACTGCCCAAAGGACGATCAGAACGCAGGTGAAGGTGTTGTCCAGGTGCCCGATGTTCGAGAGCAGGGGCCAGCCCTTTACCCAGTCCGGCGGCACGAAACCGAACGCGAGACTCGCCGGCAGGAGGGAAAAGACGGCCAGCGCTGCCACGGCGCGGTCCGAGAACTGGCTGCGCAGAGTCGCGAGGAAATAAAGCAAGCCGGCCAGCACCACGAAATTGGCGGACGGATTGAAGACGTGCCGGCCGGCTTCGAGCGTCCGGTAGAACGCTTCGTCGAAGGCACCGAGAAGAAGCGAGGGCTGGATCTGGAATGCGGCCACGTTGTCGTAGCTCGTGTACGCGGTCCCGAGGGTCTCGACAAAAACGTACCAGGCGGGCGCGGTCAGAAGGGCAAAGATGCCGCCGGCCAGCACGCCCGCCCCGCACTTTGCCAGGCGCACCCGCAAGGGTGTGCGCGACGCGAGAAGGACGCAGGCGCCGGCGGCATTCATGCTGAGAAGGAGCATGTACGCCTCCTTTGCCGTGCCGCTGTCGATCAGCGCGACGTTCGCGACGATCAGGCCGCAATACCACGGAACGGAGCCTCTCCATCCCCTGGCGCCGGCGATCGCCACCCAGCACAGGAGAGGCCATGGCGAATAGCAGAGGCTGAATATCGCCGGATGGTTGACGCGGTAAACGAAGAAGCCGACGAAGGGCGAGGCCGCGGCAACAAGCAGGGCCGACGGCAGGTGCCGGACGAGCGAGAAAACGAGCCAGCCGAGGCCGAAGGCGAAAAGCCATTTGGCCGCCAGGTACTTCACATCCCACGCCCATGCGGCCCCGTCTGCGGCGATCGCGAGAAAGTGAAGCGGATCCCCGAACATCGACTGGCCTTGTCCGAGCAGAGGCGTGCCGGTCGAATCGTAGCGGTTCCAGACCGGCAGCTCACGGTCGCGCAGCAGGGCCCTGTGCTGGATTGCGGAGTAGGGCACCGACTGCCAGATGATCGCGCCCACGTCGGATCCCCTGACATCGACCGGGTTCGGATCCCGGTAGCCAGGGAGCGTGGGATCGCCGTCGTACAGGAGGGGGGCGCCGTATTGGGGGGAGACGTAACTGCGTCCGAAAAAGATGACGGGATAGGAGCTCGCCGCCACGGCCGCCGCTGCCGCGGCCATGAGCGCGAGTCCCGGCCGGGCGGCAAACCACCGGCCGGCGCTCCCCCATCCCCGGCGCAACGCGCCGGAAAAACGGAATGCGGCGGCCGCGAGCAAACACGCGGCGAAAACCGCCGCTGCGCGTTCGGCATCCTGTGCCGCGATCCTTCCCCACGACCTCCGGAACTGGAGGGGCGGGCCGAAGTCGACCGAGAGCTGGGGATCGCCGCCGCCGGGGGTCACCACGATTTCGAGGCTGCCACCGCCCTGCCGCAGGGATTGGATCTGGTTGGCCGCCTTGAACGCCGAGAGGGCAAGGGTGCGCACCCGCCTTCCGTCCGGGTCCACGACGCACGGATCGGCCAGGGTGACGATGCCGTCGCGATCTATCGGATCGAAGCGAATGGCGCGGATCACATCGCCCGGCATGGGCAGGCGGTACCTCCGCGGAGCCGCCCCCTCGGGCAGCGGCAGCGTGCTCGAATCATCCTCGACGATGCCGTTGCCCCGGTCGAAATACACCTGCACGCGCCCGGATTTCGTGGATGCGAGCGTGACCTCGAGGGCGAATCCCTGCGACTGCCTGCGAGCCGCGGGGAGGAACGGGACGACGACGGCGACGCTGAAAAGGGCCAGGACCGCCAGCAGGGGCAGGGCGCGGTATCTCATGAGCGCAGGGAAAGGCGCCACGCCGCGCACCAGAGGACAATCCCCAGGCCCGCTGCGATTTCGGCGAGGAGCAGCCCATTCTTCACGGACTTCCACGCCAAGTGCGAAAGCGCCCCCATTTCGGAGGGCTCGTTGAACGCCAGCCAGTGCTCCTGGCCGTCTTCGCGCGCGACAACGACAAAGGGCCGGTCGGGAGCCCGGACGTAGGCCGAGCGCCACGAGTTCCCCGGCGTCCTGTCGGGCACGACGGAAGCCAGAGTCCGGCCGCTTGAGGGATCCTTGAGTTCGAGCGACGTTCCGTCTGCCGCGGGATGCCCGGCGAGCTCGAACTTGAGCCAGCCTCCCTTTGGCCGGGGCAGCGGCAGGCTTTCCCATGAGGCCGCCCCGCCCCGGCCGTAGGAACCCCAGAAGACAGAGTTTGAGAGCGGCGGGCATTCGGGCGGCAGGCCGGGCGCCGGCTCGGTTGCGCGGGACGGTGCCTGCGCCGCCTCGTATCGCCGCGAATCATACCGGACGAACCCGCCGGAGGCGGGGCCGGCAAGGGACAGGGGAGCGCGGACGCTGACGGGGAGGGCGGCGCGCAGAGTGGGAACCCGGAGGCGCTTGAGAAACGACTCCGTTCCCGGGTAGGGAATCTCGTTGTGGCGCAAATAGGCCTCGTCCCCCGTGGCGAGGTAGTTGCGGACATTCGCCACGCAGTAGAAATGGTAGCTTCCCTGGTCTGGCAGTTCGTGCCGCAGGATTCTCTTGAGCTGGTCGCCCGATCCCACAACCACGACGGCGAGCCATGAGAGGGCGACAAAAGCGCGAGCGCAGAGCGCCGCGGGATTGGACCTCCCATGCCGCGCCAGCCAGCCCAGGCAGAGTGCATTGACGGCGGTGCCGAAGGCAAGCGTATCGATGTAGCGGGAAGCGGGCGGATTGCCGTCAACGCCCCTGAGGTAGGCGGTCGCCAGCAGCTGGAGAATCACCCATGCGCCGAGTCCCATGAGGACGAGGCCAGCCGTCCGGCCGTCTCCCCCTCTTTGCCCCAGGCTCCGGCGGGTCAGGAGATACCAGGGAAGCCAGAGGATCGCGCAGAGCCAGCTGTTGGCGATCTTGCGGGCGGGCCATTCCAGGCTCTGGAGAAGCGTTGCGGTAAACTCGCCGATCGAATGCGCCTTCATCGATTCATGATACGGAACCGCGACCCGGGTCAGGCAGCCGATCGCAACGAGGACCGCTGCGAGCAGAAGGGTCGGTGCGGCGGAGGACAGCGACAGCTCGCGGCGAACGAGGAGGAGGAGGGTCAATCCGAGGACTATCGCCGCCGCGAGGAAACCGGAGGCCATGCTGACCATGGCCAGCGCCATGCACGCGGCTCCCAGCCACCACCGGCGCGACCAGGGGCGGGAGGCCGGCAAGCACGCTATGGCGCCGAAGGACAGGCCGATGAGGAAGAACTGCTGGGAATTGAATCCTGCGATGACGTTGTGCCAGGCGAAAGGCAGGCCGTAGAGCGCTGCCAGGAGGACCCAGAGCGGCGCGTGCCACCGGCGGTCGAGGAAGCCTATGCCGAAGAGAAAGATGCCGACGGCGATCAGACCCGGCACGGAGGCGTTTACGGCGGCCTCGAGCCGCTGGTCCCATTGGCCGTTGGCGGCGGTGAGGCCGAGATTGACGAGTTTAGTCAGCACGACCCGGTGCTCGTTTTGGGGAATGAACAGCGCCCCGAATGTGAGGTGGCCCTGATACCAGGGCGCCAGCAACATGGTGCCCTCGGCGTCCCACTGGTCCCACTCCGGCAAGTCGATGGTGTAACGATCGACGATGGCCCAACGGGCTCCGAGGACAAAGGCGAACAGGCAGGCGATCAGCCCGAGGCGGACGGCTCGGCTCTTGTCCATCGGCGATCAGCGGGCCCGGGCGCGCGTTTCTTCTTTTTCTTTCACGGCAAACGCTTAAGCATACCCGGCGCATTAATTCCATCTTTTATGGTCCCGTTTTCCCATTCCACGCGGCGCGATGAGGTGCTTCTTCAATCTTAACGAGAGCGCCCCTCATTTCTGGAATTACGGGGAGATGCTCAAGGTGGCGATCCTGTCCCTGCGCCGGTACACGTCCATGGAACCGGTGGTCGTCTACGACGGCGGGGACAACTACCTTTCCCGCTGGATCGTGGGCTATGGAGTCGAGCTCATCCATCACCGCTGCCTGCTGTACCCCGAACTCGAAAAGTTGGCCTCCTCCACGGGAGATCCGTCCCGCATTACCCACGGCGCAGGAATATTGCTGAAAGCCGACCTGGCCGACATTTGCGCTGAGCGAGGGTGGGGCGGCGAGCGGATTCTCTTCTGCGATTGCGACGTCATGTTCCAGGCGGATCCCGCGAACGACTGGCCGGCGCTGGACGGTGCGTGCTTCGCGGTCGGGCCGGAGGACGTTCCAGGCGCTCCCGAGCGCTTCAACACGGGCGTCATGCTGATCGATGTCCCGGCCATGCTGCCGCGCGCCGGGCCGTTCCGGCGGTTCCTGGCGGAGATTCTGCCGGAGGCGGCAAAGATTAGCTGGGACCAGCACGCCTACCGGCTTTTCTTCCGGCCGGAGGAATGGAGGCCGCTTCGGGCCGAACTGAATTGGAAGCCCTACTGGGGCCTCAACCCGGAGGCCCGGATCGTTCATTTCCACGGGCCGAAGCCCTGGATGCGCGCCGACATCGCGTCCGGCCGGATCGACGCGGCCCACGCGCCGCTGGCCGTGCCCTCGTTCTTCGAATGGTGCTCCCGATGGGACGCCTTCTTTGCCGAAAACGTGCGCTGATTACAGCTGGAAGCCGGCCTCGGTCGCGTCCTTCTTGAACATCTTCACCGTGTCCAGGGACATGGCGTCGAGCCGGACCCCGATCAGCTTAGCCGCCTTCCCCAGAATGTCGTGGGGGACGGTGATGATCGCGCAACCGGCCTCCTCAGCCTGAAAGATATTGAGGACTTCCCGCGTGCTGGCCCAGAGCAGCTCCGCCTTGGGATGGCCCTCCAGGATCCGGAGGCAGTTGCGCATGATCGGCATCGGATCGACGCCCGTGTCGGCGATGCGGCCTGCGAAGACCGAGATGATCGAGGGCACATCCGGGTTGAGGACCGCGGCCACGCCGCGCACCTGCTCCTCGGTGAAGAGTGCCGTGATGTTCAGCTTGACCCCCTGTTTCGCTAGATCCCCGATCAGGGGAAGGGACGATTCGCCGCGGGAATTCGTGATCGGGATCTTCGTGTAGACGTTCTTCGCCCAGGAGGAGATCTTCAGGCCCTGCCGCCTCATCTCGGGGAACTCGTCCGTGAACACCTCGAAGGAAATCGGCTTCACGGTGACGCTCTTCAGGATGTCGTGGGCAAACGCCTCGTAGTCGTGGATGCCCGCCTTCTTCATGAGGGACGGGTTTGTCGTCAGACCCTTGATGTAAGGTTTGGCGTTGAGCTCGAGGATGCCGGCCTTGTCGGCCCCGTCGGCGTAAAGCTGAATCTTGAGATCGTTGAGGGATTTCATTCAGGAATGTTTCTTCGGATCGGGCATAGATGTGGGGTCCTTCGCATTGCGCAAGTTGAAACGCGCCCGTCACTCCTTTGTTCCAAGGATCGCGTCGACGGCTGCGCCGAACGACTTGACGGTGAAGTCCGGCGGGGCGGGAAGCTCCTCGGCATAGCCAAAATCGATCAGGACGGTGCGCACTCCCGCCCGCCTGCCGCATTCGACGTCGCGCCAGCGGTCCCCCACCATCCAGGACCGGGCGAGGTCCAGGTTCAGGGCGGCGGCTGCGTCAAGGAGCATTCCCGGCTCGGGCTTGCGCCGGCGGGCCGGCTCCCTTCCGGAATCGTAGGAGACCTCAATCCGGTCGATTTCGGGCAGGAGCAGAAGAAGGCGCTCGTGCATCGCCTCGACGACGGAGAGGGGCAGGGTGCCGCGGCCCACGTCCGGCTGGTTCGTGGCGACGATCAGGACGAAGCCGGCGGCCTTGAGCCTGCGGCAGCCGCCGGGCGCGTCGGCAAACAGCCGGAAGGCATCGGGCCCGGCGGGCGGATACGGCTTTCCGCCGCGGATCACCTGCTCGTTCAGCGTGCCATCGCGGTCGAGAAAGACGGCGGGCCGTCCTACTTCTGCGCGACCGATTCCCATTTGGTCTGGTTCACCTTCAAGTCCGGGTGCGAGACGAACAGATGCCAGACGACCGCCTGGAAGGCCTCGGAATGGGGCGTCACGTTGTTCGGGTTCACGGTCGGCACGATCACGCGCGCGTCGGCCACTTTCGCCGTGTACCCGCCATCCTTTCCGACGATGCCGATGACACGGGCCCCGACCGCCTTCGCCAGCTGGAGGGCCGAGACAAGGTTCGGCGAGACGTTCTTCTCGACATTGCCCCCGCCCACCGAGAGGACGAGGATGCAGTCCCTCGCGCCGAGGCGGCTTCCCCTCAGCCATTCCACGAACACGCTCGCCCATCCCTCGTCGTTTGTCCGTGCGGTCAATTCGGATACATTGTCCGTGGGCGCGTAGGCCTCGATCCCGGCGATCTTGCGGAAATCGTTGACGGCGTGCGAGGCGTTGGCCGCGCTGCCGCCGACGCCGAGGATGAACAGGCGCCCGCCACGCTCGCGCACGGCGCGCAGCTCGGCCACGCATTTTTCGCAGTCGGTCGCGTCCAGCTTCGAGACGATTTCGGCGGTTTCCCGGAGGTGTTGTTCGGCGTAGGGCATGAAGATGTCAGTCAGTGGAATATCCCGCGCGGTGGCAAGGCCTCACGGCGTCCGCAGCTTCCGGTCGAGCTCGGCCAGGCCCGCGGGGGAGCCGATCTCGTAAAACCGCTCGGTGAGCTCGTACCCGGCGAGTTCCCCCTGCGCGAGAAGGGCCTTCTGCACCTCCGCCAGGTCGATGGGTTCCTCCCGCGGGAAATCCGCGAAGGCGTCCGGGCGGAAGAGCCCGAGGCCGTAGTCGATGTGCCGCATCGCGGGGTCCCGGACCTTCTTGTCGTAAAGGCGTATCCGCCCGTCCTCGAACCAGACGTTGCTCGTGTCGAACTTTCCCTCGTTTCTGAATACGGTCATCAGCCCCTTCCTGCCGCTTCCCATGAAGAAATCCCCGACTGCCCGGTAATCGACCGGCAGGTAGCTGTCGCCGTAGAGGACGTAGAAGGCCCTGCCCAGTTTCGGCAGCGCCTTGATGAGGGCCCCGCCGGTGCCGAGGAGCTCCGGCCCGTCGAACGCGTAGTCGATCTTCACGCCCCACCTGGCCCCGTCGCCGTAGCGCTCGACGATCATCTCTCCCAGGTGGCCCACGCAGAGGACGAGGCGGGTGAGTCCCGCCTGGCGCAGCAGCCGGATCTGGTGGGTGAAGAAAGGCTCGCCCGCGATCTCGATCAATAGTTTCGGCACGTGTTCCGTCACCGGCCGCAGCCGGGTCGCCAGGCCGCCCGCGAGGATGGCCACCGGCAGGTCCGAGGCTTCGGTCGGCTGCGTCATTTAGCCTGCTAGCTCTGCGCCACGACCTTGCTCCCCTCGAAATCGAACCGGAAGCGGACCTCCTGGAGACCCTTTTCCCGCATGGCATGCCGCAGCTTCCGCCTGTCGCCGGCGTAAAACATCAGGAATCCGCCGCCTCCGGCCCCGATCAGCTTTCCCCCCAGGGCGCCGTTCGCCATCGCGTAGTCGTACCACTCGTCGATGCAGGCATTGCTCATGCCCGCACTGCGCGCCTTCTTGCGCCGCCAGTGGACGTCCATCAGCCGCCCGAACTCATCGAGATTGCCGGTCTCGAGCGCATCGAGCGACTTGTACCCGAGTTCCTTCGTGAAGTGCAAGTTGTCGAGCATTGCCTGGTCGCTCTGCCTTGAGCGGTCGTTCTGGTCCTTCAGGATCGCCGAGGCGCTGCGCGAGTAGCCGGTGAAGAAAAGAAGCAGGTTGTCCTCCAGCTCGAAGAGCGTCTCCTCCGAGATCCGCGCGGGCCGGTATTCGACCCGGCCGTCGCGGTGGAAAGTGAATGCCGTTATGCCGCCCACTGCCGCGATGTACTGGTCCTGCTTGCCGATCGGCTCGCCGAGCCGGTCGATCTCGATCGAGCAGGCCTGCTCGGCCAGCTCGGCGGGGGAAATCGGATCCTTCCTGTAGGCATGGAGCGCCTTCAAAAGCGCCGTCGTGAAGCTGCCCGACGAACCCAGGCCGGTCCCGCCGGGGATGTCCGCCATCGACGTGAGCTCGATCTGGGGATCGGTGACGCCGGTGAGTTTCAGCGCCTCGCGAACGATCGGGTGCTCGATGTGGTCCACGTCCGTGACGCGTTCAAGCTTCGAATACTTGACGATTATCTCCCGCTGGAATGTGCGGTGGTGCGTGATGTAGACGTACTTGTCGATCGCCGCGGCGACCAGGAAGCCGCCGAATTCCCGGTAATAGGATGCGAGGTCGGTGCCGCCTCCGCCGAGGGAGACGCGCAGGGGGGAGCGCGTGATGATCATGGCCGCACGTCCTTCCTGTAGATCGTTTCGACGACATCGAGCACGCGAATCGCCTCGGCAAGGCCCGGCACGGGTTCCCGCCCGAGCCGGATGTCGTCCAGGAATTCCTGCATTTCGAGCCTCCACGAGTCATCGCCGCGCGGATACTCCCAGATCGTCGTCTCCGGAGGCCCCATTTCGGGGAGCATCCGGTAATGGGCCAGCCGCTCCACGCCGTAGCTTCCGCCGAGCCCGTCGACTGCCAGCTTGCCGTCGCGACCGTAGATCTCGAACGAAAAGAGATTCTTCCATTCCGTGCAGCTGGCGTGGAGCCAGGCCGTCTGGCCCGCCGCCGTCCTCAGGCAGAGGAAGGCGTTGTCATCGACCTTCATGTCCCAGAAGAGAGTGTCCGCGTGGCCTTCAACACCGGCGAACTGCCCGAGAAACCAGCCCGCGAGGTCGATCAGGTGCACACCCTGGTCGATGAGTTCGCCGCCGCCGGAAAGGGCCGGGTCCGCCCGCCACTCCCTGCCGTAGCCTTTGCGCCCGCCGTGGCCGTAGCGGCCCCTCACGAACATCAGTTTCCCTAGCGCTCCCGCCGCCACGAGTTCGTGCGCCTTCTGCAGGGCCGGGTGATACCGGTGGTTGTAGCTGACCCGGACGAGCGCTCCGTTCCTCTTCGCCTCGCCCTGCAGTTCGCGGAGCTGCCCGGCCCTCAGCGCGCCGGGCTTTTCGATCAGGACATGCCGGCCCGCGCGCACCGCCTCGAGCGCCGCGGGGGCGAGGGCTGCATTGGGCGTGGAGACAATGACGGCGCCGACCGCCTTGTCGGCCAGGACGGCCGCCAGGTCCCCCGTGGTCCGGCAGCCGGGGACGGCGCCCGCCAGCTCCGCCGCACGCGACGCGTCGGGGTCGCAGGCGTAGCGGAGCAAGGCGCCGGGGATCTTGCCCAGGGCGGCGGCCCGCTTCTTGCCGATGAGGCCGCAACCGATCTGGGCAAATTGTAATTGCGATTGTTCGGCTTGATTCATTCGGTCTTGGGCAATGAGCAAACGCTTGCTTCCCAGTCGTCAGACGCAAGTCAGGTTTTTACGATTTTTTACAGTCGGCGGTGTGGCCTTCATCGTGAATATCGGCAGTTTCGCCCTGTTCAAGTTCATGCTCCCGCCGAACGTCGCATTCACCCTGGCGTTTGTTCTGTCGGTCGCGACGCATTACTCGCTCAACCGTTTCTGGGCCCTGCCGAGCACGAGGTCCGACAAGATCCGCCAGGCGATCGAATACCTGTGCACGACCTGCGTCAGCTACCTCATAAGCTTCTCGGCGTTCAAGCTGTTCAACTCCGTGCTCGGCATCGGCCTCGGCTGGTCGCAGGCGCTGTCGGTGCCGCCCGCCACGATCTTCGTCTTCTTCGTCCTTAATTACTGGGTGTTTCACCACCGGGGGCAAGTGCCTCCTGCGCCTAAGTCCCTTTCTTGACCCGATCTTCCGGGACAATCCTGCGAAGCGTGTAAAGATCGCTTCCGGCCAGCTCGCTCTTTTTTCGGCCGAGGCCCGGCCATGGGTCCCATTGCGCGCTGAAGAGTCGCCCGCTGATTCCGTCGCTTTCCGGCGAAAGGAGCCATTCGACGAGAGCGAGCGCCTTTTCCAATGACTGGCCGCCATGGGCCTTTTGCATTAACGCAGCATTGTACTCGGCCTCGCCGGCCACCCGGGGTCCGCGAGCAATGATCTCGTCCGTGAGGCGGGTATTGATCGCCCCGGGAGCGACCGCGTTGATGTCGAGCGGCCGGGCCCTTTCCTCCTCCGCGATCGTTTCCGCCAGCCGGACGATCCCCGTTTTTGCGACGCCATAGGCTGAGAAGTTCGGCCGGGGCTTTGTCGCGCCGCCTCCCGAAAAACAGACGATCTTTCCCCGGCGGGGGGAGCGCTCCAGGAGGGCATGAAACGCGCGGATCGCGTGAAATGCGCCCTCGAGATTGGCCCGCACGGTGGCGTCCCAGCGCCCGGGATCGGCGGTCACCGTCCGTCCGACCTCTCCCTGGGTCCCGGCGCAGGCGACGAGCCCGTCCGCGAACTTCCATTCGGCGCCGATTTCGGCCGCGGCGCGCTCGACCTGGGCCCAGTCCGAAACGTCGCACACTGTACCGCGAAATGCCCCGCCGATTCGCGCCGCAAACCCCGATTGATCGGAACGGGCGAGGCCCCAGACTTGGTGGCCCCCCGCCAGCAGGCGTTCAGCCAGCGCCCGGCCGATGCCGGTCGAACTGCCGGTGAGAATAAGCTTCATGCAAAAGTTGCCATTATGGGTTGGGATGGCTTCCAGGCACTACACCATCTGGCTGGACGAAAGCACGTACATCGTGGTCGATTTTCAAAGTATCCAGGGCGAAATCGTCGCTTTTGTCGTCAGGCTGACCCATATTCGCGAAGGAGTCGATATTGACGTGGCTCGTTACGACACTTCGCATGGACGGCCGCACCGCGACTTGGTGTCGCCAACAGGCCGGCTGCGGGAAAAGTTCTGGCTGGAGGAATTGAACTTCAAAAACGCGTTGAATTTCGCCATCAATGACTTCAAACAAAACCATGAAGCGTACGTCCGAGCCCAAAGTAAAGTACGGCATCCTCAAGATTGACCGGCGCCGCTTGAAGGGTCTGCCTCGCACGATCCCCGAGATTGAGGCATGGATAGTCAAAATGGGGGGGCATAAGACTACACGCGCGGAAAAGGCCCGATTGAAGCGATTTGGCCTTTGGGGTATGCCTAAGGAATGAGAGGCGCGGGAAGGCGCGCGTCGTAAACCCAGCGGTTGGCTTCGAGCCATCGGAGCGTCTTCACGATGCCCTGCTCGATCGTGAGCTTCGGCTTCCAGCCCGTGGCTGCGATCCTTTTCGTGTCGAGGAATATGAAGGGATTGTCACCGATCCAGCCGCGGTCGCCTCCGGTGTGCTCCATCTCGGGCGCGAGGCCGAGCGCATTGCAGATCGCCCGCACGCTGTCGTCCACCTGGACGAACTCGGGCGTCCCGAGGTTGTATACTTGCGTGTGTTGCGGCGCATCCTTCGCCGTGCCCATTCGTATGACATGCAGGATCGCATCGATGCAGTCCTGGACATAAAGGTAGCTTTTCTTCTGCTTCCCATCGCCGAGGATCCGCAGCCGGCCGGGGTGGTCCAGGAGCTGCTGATAGAAATCGAAAATGTGCCCGTGCGTGTAGCGCTCGCCCAGGATCGAGACGAATCGGAAGACGTAGCTCTCGAGGCCGAAACCCTCACCGTACGCGGCAATCATTCCCTCTCCCGCGACCTTCGATGCTCCGTAAAGGGACGTCTGCACGGGAAACGGGGCGTCCTCGGGCGTGGGAATCACGGCGGCCTCGCCGTATACGGAGCCCGTGGAGGAAAAGGCGAGCCGCCTGATCCCGTTCGCCCGCGCACCCTCAAGCACGTTGAAGGTGGCGACCGTGTTCTGCTCAAGGTCCTTGCGCGGATGTTCGATACCGAAGCGCACGTCCGCATTGGCCGCCAGGTGGAACACGATGTCGCAGCCCCGCATAGCCGCCGTGAGCGAAGGCGCATCCAGGTTGTCGCCCCGGATCAGCGTGAACAGGGGACTCCGCAGCGCGCCTTCGAGGAAGCGCTCCCGCCCGGTCGAGAAATTGTCCCATCCGATGACGGCGACGCCGTCGCCGAGCAGGCGGTCGACCAGATTTGATCCGATGAATCCGGCCGCGCCGGTGACGAAAGCCTTTTGCATGCTGGAGAACGGGAAGGAAGCGCGGAAAGCCGGCACAGGGAAAGAGAAATTATTTGGCCTCCGGGAAACTTTGCGGATTGATTCGGGCACCGCGAGACAATGGCATTGTCCAACGATGCGGTCCCCGCGACCCTCGCACACTACATGAATTCCTCCTCATCCCTTTCCAGAACAGCCTTCCCCAAGGGCGCAAGGCGCTGCCTTTGCGGTCTCTTGGCCCTGGCGGGCGCGTTGAGCGCTTCGGCACAGGCAGTCTATTCCTCTCCATATGTGATTAGCACGCTTGCGGGAGCCGGCTTTGTCTATTCCGGATATTTGGATGGGACAGGCACTGCGGCCCAATTCAATTCGCCCTATGGGGTGGCCGTTGACTCAGGCGGAAATGTCTATGTGGCGGACAGTGCAAACTTCGTCATTCGCAAGATCACTTCCGGTGGGGTCGTGACGACGCTGGCGGGGCATGCCGGGGTGTCCGGCACCGCGGACGGAACGGGCACGGCGGCGCAGTTTGGGTCGATTCGGGGAATCGCCTCGGATGGATCCGGGAATCTTTACGTAACGGACACCACGTACGGAACGGTCCGGAAGGTCGTGATTGCCTCCGGCTCGGTCAGTACTTTTGTGCCGGCTTCCGCGGGGCTAAGCCAGCCTATCGGAGTTGCCGTGGATACCTCCTCCGGCAACGTCTACATTGCAGACTCCGGAAACTATGTCGTCCGAAAGGTCACGTCAGGCGGGTCTGTCAGCATCCTTGCGGGCTCCGTCGGCAACTCCGGAGGGACAGACGGCACCGGGAGCGGTGCGCGGTTCTCGTATCCGACGGGCGTTGGGGTTGGCAGCGGAGGCAACGTGTACGTGGCCGATTTTCAGGGCAACACTGTTCGCAAGATCACCTCCGCCGGTGCGGTGACGACGTTCGCTGGCGTATTCGGCGATTCCGGCGTTGTGGACGGCCCTGTTTCGGGGGCTGTCCTGAACCACCCGTATGGAATCGCAATCGATTCGGCCGGCGATATTTTCATGACGGATAACGCGAATCTCGTCCGGGAAATCTCTGCGGCTGGAACGGTGAGCACTCTGGCGGGCCAGCAAGGTGTATTCGGCTCCCTCAACGGGACCGGCGCCAATGCATGGTTCAACTCGCCGACGGGAATCGCAACAAATTCCTCAGGAACAGTTATTTATGTTTCTGACACGATTAACAACATGATTCGCATGGGCATTCCTTACAACACGGCCCAGCCACCCCAGATCCAATACCAACCCCAGGGTGTTTCAACGATCCCGGGAGGGTCGGTGATCCTTCAGGTCACCGTTTCCGGAGTTGGCCTTTCGTACCAGTGGAGATTGAACGGCAGCAATCTATCCGATGGAGGCAATGTTTCCGGTTCGCTAAACAATACGCTCACCATAACAAACATAACAACTAATCAGGCAGGAAGTTACACCGTCGTTGTGACCAATTCCTCCGGCTCGGTGACGTCGAACCCTGCGGTCGTGACCGTTTCCGGCGGCGGCTCGCCGCCCGCCATCACGACCCAGCCGGCGTCCCAGTCCGTGAACGCCGGGGCGAGCCCGACCCTGAGCGTCGCCGCCACGAACGCGACGGGTTATCAGTGGCAGCTGAACGGAACCAATATTTCGGGCGCGACCAACTCCACGCTCGCACTGTCCAACATCGGCACGACCCAGAGGGGAAACTACACGGTTGTCGTCTCCAACGTCTACGGCTCGTTGACCTCAAACGTTGCGAGCGTCCTGGTCGCCGCCAACTCATTCCTATTCAATATCTCCACCTATGGCTATGTGGGTTCCGGCACCGGCCAGGACCTGGATGCGGGATTCTTCATCTATGGATCGGGCACCAAGAATATCCTGGTCGTTGGCGAGGGTCCGAGTCTGGCGTTGCCCGCCTATGGTGGCAACGCCGCGTATTCCGGCCTGGCCCTCTCTGCACCGGAGCTGACTTTCGACGGGGTATACCCCGCCCCGACCGCAATTCTCGGGACAAATGCGGCCTGGGGCGGCGGACAGACCCTGATCAATGCGTTCAAGGCGGTTTACGCTCCTGTGTTTGCGTCCAATTCCAGCGACACGGCGATCACCGAGCCCGTTGCGGTAAACGGATCCAACGGTTACACGGCGGATGTGACGATCAATAGTGGCGGCGCCGGGCTTGCGCTTGTCGAGGTGGACGACGTCGATTCGTTCACGGCCCTTCCCGCGATCGCGCCGAGCTCATACCTGGCCAACATCTCGACTCGCGGGTATGTCGGAGCGAGTGGCGGATCGGGCAGCGGAACCAGCATCAGCCACTATGAATATCTGGACGCCGGATTCACGATCTTTGGCAGCACCTCTCAAACCCTGCTGATCCGTGCGGTCGGCCCCTCGCTGAACGGCGCTCCGGCCCCGACCCTGGCCAGGCCCAAGCTGACCCTGTACGATATTTCCGGAAACGTCATTGCGAGCAACACCGGATGGGGAACCGCCCCGGTCCCGGGCAATTCAAATGTTGCGGCGGGGATCCAGCCGGCGACTGCCGCAATAATCGCCAGTGTCTACGCCACGTCCTTAACCGCGGGCTCCAACGACTGCGCCATGGTGGTCACCCTGCCGTCCGGCACCAGCGGGCAGGGAGCGTATACCGCCGAGGTGACAAGCGCCGACAACACTTCCGCAGGCGTCGCCCTGGTGGAAGTTTACAACGTGCCGTGATCCAGTCTAGTGTATCATAAATACCTGTACAGTTCCGCGCCTTGCCCAGGGCCAAGGGCGGCCGGAAATGGATAGGTTTTTGTGAGACACTAGACTAGATGCCGACGGCGTCGAAGAATTCGTTGCAGGCCCGGCGCGCGGCGGCGGCTCGCGAACGCAGAGTCGAGTCGCTTGGCGAGGTGGCCGACCGGAGCAGGGCATCCAGTCCATCCGGGGCGGCCGCCGGATCAAGGGAAGGATATCCGAATTCTTCCGCTGCGCCCTGCAGTTTTTCATTGGTCGCAATGACGACCGCGCGGGAACCGGCCCAGGCGCCGGCGAGAGTCGCATGGTACCGCGAGGTAACCAGCCATTCGCCGCTCGGCCACCCTTCGAGGACCTGCGCCAAGACCGGGCACGAATCGTCGGCCAGCCTGAGGTCCCAGCGGGAGCGGTCCCTCTCGGGCAGGCGCTGGAAGAGGTCGCGCTCGGCCCCGGGCAGGGCGCGGGCCTCCTGCGCGAGCCAGATCCGCTCCCGGGCTGGCAGGCGGTCGAGCGCCGAGAGCGCGGCGCCCATCGCTGGCCAGCCCGCGTAGTCGAAATTGAGGACGGCGGTCAGCCGGCCCGCGGCGGCGGGCGGCGGGCGATGGGCCTCGAAGAAAAGGTGAGCCAGGTCGGCGGCGGCCCGCACGCGTCCGGAGGCACCCGTGGCGGCTAGCTCCGCGGCGGTGGCTGCGTCGCGGGTCCAGATCGCCTGGGCGCCATCCGCCGCTGCGCGCAGCCCGGGGTCGGCGCGTCCCGCCGGGTCCTGGGCGCCGACGCCGAGAAAATACATGGGTTTTCCCGCGGCCCCGCACCAGCGGCGCTCAAAGGCCAGATGGTCGGCGAACCACGGAGAGACCGCGGCCTGCCACGGGGAGCCCCCCAGCCCGAGCCACGCATCACAGTTTTCGATACAGATGCGCCGGTTCGCCTCGTCATACGGCAGCCAGTTCACCGCGGGAAATCGGCGTGTCAGCGGCTCGGGGGCGTGGGGCACGCAGCAGGTCAGCTTTGCGGCACGGGCTCCCAGGGCCCCGAGGAAGCCGGCCAGCATGAAATCATCGCCGAGATTTCCGGCGCCGTAGAAATGATGGCCGAGATGGACCGTTTTCAACCCCTCAGTACGCGAAAGTGACCTGTATGTCGCCCCGGTCGTGGCGCGGCTGAGCAAAGGTCGTTTTGAGGATCTGCCAGCCATAATTGGCCGACAGGCTGAAATTGCTGGAGAGATTGGCGCGGACTCCGGCGCCCGCGCTCATGATCTTGTCCAGGGGCTGCATCACGGCGTAGGGATGCTTGACCGACACATGGGCGCAGTCCCAAAACAGGAGCGGGCGGCTCTCCAGAGGCCGGGCTTTCTTCGGGAGCACCGGCACGTGCCAGCTCCAGAGGGGGCCCCTGAGTTCCTGGTTCACCACCCAGCCCTGGTCGCCCGAAAAGATGCGCTCGTCGTAGCCGCGGACCGTAGCCGCGCCGCCCACGGTAAGTTCCTCGCTGCCCTGCAGATTTGTGCTCGAAAGCTGGAGCTGCCCCCGCGAGATCCACTGGAAGTCGGCCGGCAGGGCGGTCACCCGCTGGGCGATCAAGCCGCCGTAAACATAGCGCGCAGCGCGTCCCGAGTTCGCGGTGCCGAATTCATCGTCCGTGTTGCGCGAATTGAAGTGGCCCGGGCTGAAATTGACGTTGGCGGCGAAGGTCCACGAGCCGTGCGAATCCGGATGGACGGCCGTCACGCCGCCTGTCAGCTGTGCCACGTCGTAGGTGCTCACCGGCGTTACATAGCCAAAGAATTCCAAGTTGGTGTTGACCTGCTTGTAGTCGAATCCGCCCGACATCTCGAGCGACCATTGGCCAAGCTTGAACGGAGCGACATACTTCAAGTCGACGACCTCGTTGTGGCCATCTTCGTTGAAGCCCTGGATGCCGAAAAGGCTGCTCGGCCTGACCACGAAATAGTCCGCGTCAAACACGAGATAGTTCCGCCAGGGGAGGGGAACCCGATAATCGAGCGTATGGACCTGGAAGTCGTGACTTTGATCCGTCGTCGTGAACTGATAGGTGGCCTGGTGGTCGAGGCCCCAAAGGTTGCCGAACTGGATGGAGCCGGTG